>ERZ808028.43-NODE-43-length-155986-cov-12.671956_pt1 | contig 155986 bp, 121 predicted proteins | sample MGYA00380184_ERZ808028 | MGnify/ENA primary metagenome ERZ808028 (study PRJEB31490, sample SAMN06133397) | mouse gut metagenome | isolation source: J8_1 | host: mice | place: China: Chengdu | collected 2015-05 ...
AGAAAAAATAAGCTTGGGCAACCATTTTCATAACGTTTTGTGCCTGAGCGTAGCGAAAGGAATGGATATAACTATGAATATCGTAATTATTCCGGCTTTTTTTCAGACAAAGAAGAATCCCACCATCGGGAGTTTTTTTCTGGATCAGGCAAAGGCGCTGCGCAAGAGCGGCCATCAGGTAAGCATACTCTACTGTGATACGTATTCTGTGAAATGCATCAGGGACTATGCGGCATACAGCGAGGATGCGCTGTCAGAGACAGACGGCATTAAAATTTACCGGAAACGTGTTTTCTGTCCGCTCAAGCATGGCATGGAAGGGCATCGGACGCAGTTTACCGAGGGGATTATCCAGCTCTTTGAACAGTATCTGTCCGGTGAAAAAGTGGATATTTTCCATGCGCACTGCTGCGTGTGGGCAGGATATGCGGCAATGCGCTTGTCTGACAGAACGAAAATACCCTATTTCATTACGGAACATGCGACATTGTTTGCACTTCACAAGGACAAAATACGTAAGGGCAATGAACGGTATATCAGGCAGGCGTTTGAGCGGGCTGCTAAGGTTGTCTGCGTCAGTCGGGCATTTGCAAAGCTGATCGCCCGGTACAGGACAGCGGGAGATATCGAGGTCATTGGAAATGTTGTTAACTTTGGACAGTTTCAGCCCAAACAGAGCGCGCCGCACAGTGGGATGCGGTTTCTGACCATTTGTTATATGAACACAGGCGACCAGCTTAGGAAAAAGGGAATGGATATCCTGCTGAAGGCGTGGCGGGATTTTTCCCGAAAACAGAATGGCGTGAAGCTTATCGTTGGCGGCGGTGGACAGGCGGCGCAAAAAGCAGTAGAATGGTGTAAGGAATACGGCATAGAGGAGTCCGTAGAATTCGTGGGCGCATTAAGCCGCGAACAGGTTGCGGCGCAGATGCAGGCGTGTGACGCGTTTGTGCTTCCAAGCCGCTATGAGACGTTTGGCGTGGTCTACATTGAGGCGATGGCGTGCGGCAAGCCCGTCATTGCGGCGGCAAACGGCGGACCCGACGATTTTGTAAAGGATTTTAACGGGATATTGATTGCACCGGAATGTGTGGGTGAATTGACGGAAGCAATGCAGTATATGGCAGAGCATAGGGAATGCTATGAACCGCAGCGGATTGCGGAGTTTGTGAAAGAGCGTTTTTCCGAGCAGGCAGTTGCGGCGCAGCTTTCAGAATTATATATGGCGAACCACAATAGGAGGAACAGATGATTATTGCTGTAAACTATGCAGACAAAAAATTTAAGCGGGCGCAGCAGCTCAACAGCAGGACTGCAAGACAATGGGGAGCCGACAGAGTCATTTCGTATGGACCAGAGGACATTGATGCGGCGTTTCGCGCAAAAAACCATGCCATTCTGGACGCACCAAGAGGCGGGGGGTACTACCTCTGGAAACCTTATGTCTATCGAAAGGCATATGACGAACTAGGCGAGGGTGATTATCTGGTGTACATTGATGCGGGCGCTGTCTATATCAACAATATACAGTATCTGATTGACTGTATGGAACGCGAAAAAACACCTGTTATGATTTTCTCGTTGGAACAGGAACGCATTGAAAAAGGCAATACAAAGCGGGATGCGTTTGTTCTGACGGACTGTGACAAGCCACAGTACACAGATACACCGCAGTCTGTCGGCGGGTATTTTGTCTGCAAGAAGGCGCCGGAGGTGGAAGCCTATCTTGATGAGGTACTGCACTATGCGCAGGATATCCGCATCATTTCCGACAATCCGAATGTGATGGGACTTCCCAACTATAAGGAATTCACGGATCACCGGCATGACCAGTCTGTCATTTCGCTGATGTCAAAGAAACATGGGTTTAAGAGATTCCGCGACCCGTCACAGTTTGGGCTGACGAACCGCTATGAAGCCGAAGTAGAACAGAGAAGCACATATCCGCAGATTGTCGATTCCCATCGGCTGAATGCGGGGAGCCTGCTGGAAATCAGGATTCGCAGAGTAAAAATAATCCGATTTCTCTTCGGACTGGCAAAGAAGGTAAGGCACAAGTTGGGAGGTACAAGATGACAAGGGAAGAAAAATGGGTGCAGTATGAGAAACGGTGGAGGTGGAGGGACTTTTACTTTAACAAGTGCCTGCGGCGGCATGGCATTGTCAAGTATTTTCACAGGGAACCGGTCATGCCGCACTATGCCGGAAAATGGGTTCTTTCGCCGGCAAAGACAAACGATTACATTTACCGGAAAATTATGGAAGGCAGACCTTTTATGACATGCCGCTTTGGCAATACAGAGCTTCAGACTGTCGTGGGATATCTGAAAGTAAAGTACAAGGGGCACAGCGCGCAGGACGATGCCTATCTGGACAAATGGTTTACCAGACTGGGCAAGGATTCCGGTTTTTTTCCGGTTGATTATCAGTATCTGGAACGGTTTTCCGAGCTGATTCTCGAATCGGGGGCGAATGCAGACCTTCTTGCGATGTGGCACTTGAACATGGAAGACTTTATCATCGAGGAATTTGCGCCGGACGCTGATTTGACGTTTCTTTTTCGTCTGGAGCCGTGGCTTGCGCCGAAGAGACCGTGGACAGCGGCGCTGGCAGGGAAAAAGGTACTGGTCATTCATCCCTTCGAGCGCACGATTCATGAGCAGTATAAAAAGCGGGAACTGATTTTTCCAAATTCCGATATTTTGCCTGCATTCGAGCTGAGAACGCTCAAGGCGGTGCAGACGCTGTGCGGAGAGGAGGACGAGCGCTTTGCGACATGGTTTGACGCGTTGGACTACATGTATGAAAAGGCGATGCAGATAGACTTTGACGTGGCGGTTATCGGGTGCGGGGCATACGGAATGCCGCTGGCGTCAATGCTGAAGAATGCAGGGAAACAGGCGATTCATCTGGGCGGGGCGACGCAGCTTCTGTTTGGCATCAAGGGCTACCGGTGGGAGAACAACTATCCGACAAAAATTGCGACATTTTTTAATGATGCATGGACGAGGGCGCTCGCGGAGGAGACACCTAAAAATGCCGGAACGGTTGAAAAAGGATGCTATTGGTAAAGGGAACGGTTACAAAGGGAGGGCAGCATGCCGGAGATATTGGTGACAATCCTCACCCCCTGTTTTAACAGCGGGCGGACGATTGAAAAGACATTGGCGTGTATTGAGAACCAGACATACACGAATATAGAATATATCATTGTGGACGGCGGTTCGACGGACGACACGCTTGCTGTGATTGAACGGCACAGGGACAGGCTTCCCAAGGCGTTCACGCTGATTTCGGAGAAGGACAACGGCATTTACGATGCCATGAACAAGGGGATAAAGCTTGCACATGGGCAGCTAATCGGCATTGTAAACAGTGATGACTGCTATGAGCACGACACGGTGGAGCAGGCGGTAAGGCATTACGGCGGGAATCCGTATGAGGTCGTCTATGGCATGCAGCGGACATATCATGACGGCAGGGAAAAAGCGGTTGTTATTTATCACCATGATTTCCTGCCGCAGCAGATGATTACACATCCGACCTGTTTTGTCACCAAGGGCACATATGAGCGGTTCGGCGCGTTTGACACGCAGTACCGTTCAGCGGCGGACTACGACCTGATGCTGCGTTATTTTAAGAGCAAGCAGGTGGTGTTTACGCCGGTATACCATGTGTTATCTAATTTCCATCTGGGTGGAATGTCAAGCAGCCAGACGGGCGTGCGCGAAAATGCGCTGGTGCGTTTCCGCCATGGGTACCTGTCAAAAAAGAGATATTGGTTTGTTGTGATGAAAAGTTATGTGTATGAGCTGCTTCATAAATAGGCTAGGGGGTAAGGAGATGTCAAAACTTGGAAAACAGATAAAAAAGAATTGGCAGTTAATCTTTATTATGCTCGTTGCACTTTTTAGCAGGAGCGTTCTGCTTGGAAAAATACCATGCGGGGTACATGCGGATGAGGCGTATGCGGGATACGAGGCATACTCTTTATTGAAGTATGGGACAGATTCATGGGGATATAGAGCCCCTGTTTATCTTACGACATGGGGAAGCGGGATGAGCGTATTTGAATCTCTTTTCATGATGCCATTTATTAAATTTGGAGGATTGAAGCTGGTTATGATCAGACTTCCTCAAATGATTATGGGGATTGTTACTGTACTTGTAGTATATCTGCTATACAGCAGGATGACAGACCATAAAAAGGGGTTGTGGGCAGCAATGATGATTGCTGTCTGCCCATGGCATATTATGATGAGCAGATGGGGATTAGATGCAAACATGGCACCAGCGTTCATCTTGCTGGCGATGTATTTTGCTGTGTTGGGACTTTCAAACGAGAAATACTTGATTGTGTCATCTTTGTTTTGGGGAATATCTTTATATTGCTATGTATTAATGTGGTTATTTGTGCCATTTTTTCTTTTATTTTCATTGTGTTATTGCATAAAATATCATAAAATTAGGATATCAAAGTACACGATCAGCGCTGTTGTATTGTTGTTTCTGCTTGCAGTGCCGCTGCTGTTATTTGTGGCAGTTAATATTGGAGCACTCCCAGAGTTAAGGACAGCCTTTATTTCTATTCCGCGTCTGGTGCAGTTCCGGGGAGAGGAGCTGGGGGAAGGACATATTTTCACAAATATAAAGAATCTTTTACGGTTATATATCAAACAGGATGATTACAATTTTATGAGTGTAATACCAGCCTTTGGACTGTATTATCTTTACTCAATGCCTTTTATACTAATAGGGGCATATGATCTCGTAAAAACAGTGTGGCGTAATAGAAAACAGAAGCAGTTTGGATATGAGGTGTTTTTGCTGGTCTGGATTATCATTTATATTGTGATCGGGGTAATGCGTTCTGTGTCTGCTCATAGGGCAAACTGCATGAGTATGGCAATATTATTCCTGCTGATCAGAGGCAGTTATTATATTGGTCACATTTTCAGAAGCGTATGGGTTCGACGGGGAATTTCTGTTTTGTATCTTGCCAGTTTTTGCCTGTTTATGCGTTATTATTTTACAGATTATCCAGATATGATTAAGCAGATGCAGCTTGCAGGTGCGGATGAGGCTTTGGAATATGCGGTTGTGTTGAAGGAACAAAACAGTAGTGATGTGATACATGTTACTGCAAGACTGAGGCATCCACAGGTATTGTTTTATTTGGAATATCCGACAGACTTGTACATGGAAACTGTGGAATGGAAGAATTATCCGTCAGGCTGGCTCGAGGCAGAGCGTTTCGACTTTTTTTGCTGGGATACCGAGGCGGGATATTATGATGGAATCTATGTAATAAACAGCGATGAGATGGATGATTATGAAAAAGCGGGATATCATGTCACACAATTTGATGCATGTGCAATCGCGTTTCGAGAAGAGTAAACAGTGGAAATGGGGTCGCCAAGCAAAAGAGTAAAAATAGGAGTATTGGAACGTGATTAGTGAAAAGAGGCAAAAACCTAACATAGTGCGCATTAGTGATGGTCTTGGAAATCAGTTGTTTCAGTATGCGTTTGGATATAGTTTATACAGAAGGACTGGACGGGAAGTGATGATAGACCCTATGTATTCAGGAAAATTAAGGCATTATCAGTTGGATTTTTTTTGTATTGATTTTGCCAGAAGGTTTGTCGGAAAAATTACAGATTATATTTTGGGGATAGGTCCAAGAAATTCGGCACCGCTGCGTTTGAAATATAGGGAATGTAAGAGCAGCAATGGAAAGTACACAATTGTAAAAGAGACTTCTCCAATGAAGTACGATGAAAAAGTATATCAGAACATACCTGCATATTTTATTGGTTTTTGGCAGTCGTATCAATATTTTGATGCATATTATGAAGAGATTAAAAGACAATTTCAGTTAAAAGAAGAATTAAGCCTACAGGGTAGAAGATATTTAAAAAAGATACAGTCAAACGAGCATGGACAACAGAGTGTCTCCCTTCATATTCGCAGAACGGATTATGACCGGACTCAAAATAATGCATGTCTGGGTAATTTGTTTTACGAACAGGCGTTGGAAAATATGCAAAATAAAATAGGCGATTTTTCTTTGTATATATTTACGGATGATAAGGATTTTGTGAGAGAAAATTTCCATATTCGGGAATATACCTTGATTGAAGGAATAAGCGATTTGGAGGAGTTTGCTTTAATGCAGAAATGTAGGAACCATATTATAGCAAACAGTACTTATAGCTGGTGGGGAGCATATCTTGCCGACGATAAAGGGGGAATTGTATATGCGCCATTGTCGGATATCTGGACAGAACAGTTTTATCTGCCTCAATGGAATAAGCTCAAAGCACAAGTAGGGCATCCGAAATGGTAAGGAATGATAGAGGGTAATAAGGATATGGAGCTTGGGGTGATTTCACTTAATACAGAGCAGAAAAATTTAAGTAAATATTATAATTCACAAGCGGAAGGGCTTGCAAAGGCGCTTGCGGGCATGGGGCATTGTGTAAAGGTGTATCATCTTGTACCTGATTTGGGGATAGATGAAGAGATTGTCGATAAAGATGGGATTACTGCCATCTATCTAAAGTGTTATCATATTGGAAAGCATGCATTTATAGATACATGCAGGCTTGACAAGAATGTATCATGTTATATCACGGCGTCTGACAATTACCTGTTCCTTGGGAGGTTTTATAGGTGGTGCAAGCACAATAATATATGCTGTCTGCCGTATATAGGGGTAATTCATAGCAATAATGCATCAACATGGAAGCGAAGGCTGGTAGATCTTGTTTGCAACAATATAAAGTACTACAAAGTCCTACCTACTATAGTAAAAACGCCCGCACTGGCAGATGAATTGAAAACAATGGGGGCAAAAAATATATATACTGTTCCGGTCGGGCTTGACAAAACACTTCTAAAAGAGGATTATATAAATTATGATTTTAATAAATTAAAGGAAAATTATGGTTTTTCAAAAGAAAACAGGGTAATACTGTTTGTGGGCAGGATGACGACAGAGAAACAGCCTGTGAAAATGGTAGACATTTTTTATGAGGTATATCGTCAAGATGATCGTTTTCGGCTGATCATGGTAGGACAGGGAGAGCTTGCAGAAGAAGTCAGGGAAAAGGTGTCAGAATATGGATTGATCGAGCAAGTTACAATTTATGATAGGATTTTGAATGATAGGATGTGGGAATTATACAGCTTTTCAGACTGTTTTGTCAATCTGAATACACATGAGATATTTGGTATGGCTATTCTTGAGGCTATGTATTATGAGAATATAGTAATTGCTCTTGATGCGCCGGGACCTTCACTTATTATAGAAAACAAAGTATCTGGTTATATTTGCAATAGTAAAGAAGAAATAGCGCAAAGAATAGTGACAGGGAAAGACAAAGAGATAGGTAAAATGGCTAAAAAGCGTATCGAGGACAGCTTTTTGTGGGATAAGGCAGCCGAAAATATATTAGAAATCATTATGCGGTTGGTAAGGATGTAGATTGAAAGGGAAAAAGGATATGCAGGTAAAATGCAATGTACTTGACAGACAGTTTCAGCTGTATCAGGAGGAATACGAGCAGGCCGCGCTGCGCGTGCTGCGTTCCGGCTGGTATGTGCTGGGAAACGAGGTGCGGCAGTTTGAGGAAGAATTCGCACAGTTTACAGGAAGAAAATATTGTGTCGGTTTAAATTCAGGGCTTGATGCGCTTATCATGTCCGTGAGGGCGCTTGGCATCGGCAGGGGCGATGAGGTCATCGTGCAGGCCAATACGTATATTGCGACTGTGCTTGGCATTACGGAAAACGGTGCGGTTCCCGTGTTTGTCGAGCCGGACGAATATTTTAACATGGATGCGGACAAGATAGAAAAAGCAGTCACGGACAGGACAAAGGCAGTTATGGTGACACATTTGTATGGACAGGCGTCTGACATGACAAGGATTGCGGCGATTGCCGACAGGCACGGGCTGCTGCTGATCGAGGATTGTGCGCAGTCCCATGGCGCCTGTTATGCGGGAAAGATGACAGGAACTTTCGGTATTTCAGGCTGCTTTAGCTTTTATCCGACAAAGAATCTCGGCGCTTTTGGGGATGCGGGTGCTGTCGTCACGGACGACGAGGCGTTTGCGGACAAGCTGCGCATGATGCGCAATTACGGCAGCAAGGTGAAGTATCACAATGAAATAGAAGGTATCAATTCACGGCTTGATGAAATGCAGGCCGCGCTTTTGCGTGTAAAATTGTCACATCTGCGGGAGCTTAACGACGAGAGAAAGGTGCTTGCGCAGCGCTACAATGAGGGGATTGTGAATCCCGAAGTCCTTCTGCCAAGGCTTCTGGACGGCGCGGAGAGTATTTACCATCAGTATGTAGTAAGATGCGCGTCGCGCAGTTTGCTGCAAAAATCACTGGAACAAAGCGGCATCCAGACACAGATTCATTATCCGGTTCCCCCGCATCTGGCGGACTGTTATAGCTATCTTGGGCATCATAAGGGAGAATTTCCGATTACAGAGACATATGCGGACGAGGTTTTAAGCCTGCCCATCTATACAGGAATGACGTGGGACGAACAAGATTATGTGATAGAGCAGATCAATGCATGGAGGGTGTAGATGAAGCTGATGGCGGGAACCGCAATGGGAAAGGATAAGAAACAGCGCATTCTGTTTGGCGCAGTCACAGTGTTTACATTAGTGTTCTTTTACGCTTTTATGTACTCCGACATACTGATAACGACAAGCTTTGGTGTCAATTTTTGGGATGTGCTTTTCAGCGGGGACATATTCCGGTTTTACGAGGTGTGCCATTCTGATGTCGATACGGCGGCATACCATATTTTCAACACGCCGGATTATGATTTCCTGATTTATATTATCTTTGCGATATGGAATCTGCCGCTCTGGATTGCCAGAAAGGTGGTGCATGTCAACATATGGGAGTCGGCGCTTGCGATTGCATGGGCAAAGACAATCATTCTTGTATTTACTGCGCTTACGGTGCGTGCGCTGACCGATATCTGCAAGACACTTAGTGTTGACGAGCAGGGCAGGAAGGATGCCGTGCTCCTGTTTCTGACGTCCTCCATTCTTTTTATGAGTGTGTTTGTCACGTCTCAGTACGATATCATCTATCTGTTCTTTATGCTGAAAGCGTTTGACAATTACCTCAAAGGCGATATGCGGCGGTTCACGGCATGGATGGCGGTGGCAGTTCCGGTTAAGTCGCTTGCGGTATTTTTGTTTCCGGCGCTTTTGCTGTACAAGGAGAAAAATGTGCTTCGGATTTGCCTGCACACCGCGGCGCTGTTTCTGCCGTGGCTTTTGCTTCAGTTTCTGTTTCCGATGGGGGACGGAAATGGCGGGAATCTCGACAACATTCTTGTGATATTCGGGCAGAAGCTCGTGTTCCGCAAGCTGGAGATTCCGATATTCCTGCTGGCGATCATTGTACTTTACATTACTTGCTATGCACTGAAGGCACCGGAGGACGAAAAAAAGGCAGGAATCAACAGTGTGCGCATTGCGTTTTTGTCCTATGCGCTGTTTTTCATCTTGTGCAGTACCAATCCGTACTGGTATATTCTTCTGCTGCCGTTTCAATGCATTCTGACTGTACTGAATGCGGACAGAAAGTATCTGAACACGATTCTCGAAACCATCACCTCGATTTGTTATGTCGGTATGTATGTATGGCTGATTCCATGGTGCTTTGATGTGAAACTGGTGCGGAGTACGTATGTGGCAAAGCTGTTTGGGCTGCGCGAGAATACTACGGATAACAGTCTTGAAATACTCCACACAGTCCTGCCGTCGGTGTATGATATGGCAGAGAGCCGGGCGGCGGCATATCTGTTCATGGTATTTTTGGCGGGAAACATTGTGTATGTGGCACTTAACTTCATGCGCTGTGGGAATATTGCGCTTCGGAATACGGACACGCCCAAGTACTTGTATGCCATTCGCTATGCTATTGGAATCGGCGTGTGCATGTTTCCGATGATGGCGTATATTTTTTAAGAGACATTGGCGGACAAATTTGTAGTGGGGCTTGGCGGTGTGAATTTTACGAAGTACCGGAAATAGATAGGAAGAGATAGGAATAAGAAACATGATACGCAGACTGGAACATAAAGATGCACCACTCATGCTCGAGTGGATGCACGAAGAGGATATCAACAGGGCGTTTCGACAGCCCTTTGGCAGGTTTACGGCGGAACATGCCGTTCATTTCATTGACAACAGTTTTAACGAGAAAAACAGGCACTTTGCGGTGATAAACGAATCGGACGAATATCTTGGGACTGTGAGCCTCAAAAATATATCCCAGACAGACCGCTCGGCGGAGTATGCCATTATCGTCAGAAGTACGGCGCGGGGGACGGGTGTGGCAAGGCGGGCGACAGAAAATATCCTGAACTATGCATTTGACACGCTGGGGCTTCACAGGGTGTACCTGAATGTGCTGGAGCAGAACGAGCGCGCAAGGCATTTCTACACAAAGTGCGGCTTTGTGTATGAGGGGACATCGAGGGATGCCATACTGCTAAACGGCAGGTATGAGAGTCTTGCATGGTATGGAATGATAAACGATAAGGAGCAGGAAGAGGATGAGTAAGATATCAATTGTCGTACCAGTTTATTTTAACGCGGACACACTGATGATGTTATATAATGACATGAAAGAAAAGATTCTTGGCGTGCTGGGAGATTATGAGCTGGTGTTTGTCGATGATGGTTCGCAGGACGATTCGTGGAAGATTATCAACGAGATTTATGAGATGGACAGGGAACATGTGCAGTGCGTGAAGCTGTCGCGAAACTTTGGCGAGCACGCGGCGCTTCTGGCGGGTCTTTCCGTCTGCACAGGAGACTGCGCCGTGACGAAGCAGGCAGACCTTCAGGAGGATTCCTCGATCATCCTTGAGATGTATGAGCGGTGGAAAAAGGGGAACAAGGTAGTGCTGGCAGTTCGTGCAAGCCGCGATGAAAATGCGGTCAAGAAATTTTTCGCGAATATGTATTATGCAATCGTGAGGAAATTTATAGATAAGAACATGCCTGTCGGCGGCTGTGACTGTTATCTGATAGACCGTCAGGTGATTCAGGTCTTAGAGCTTCTCGACGAGAAAAATTCGTCGCTGACATTGCAGGTGCTCTGGGCAGGGTTTCAGACAGACAAGGTATATTTTCACCGCAAAGACAGGGAGGTCGGCAAATCAAGATGGACACTCGGCAAGAAGATCAAGCTTGTGATTGACTCCATGATGAGTTTTTCCTACGCCCCGATACGCTTTGTGTCTGGAATGGGTGTCTTTTTCTTTATCTGTGCAGTGTTGATAGCAGTGCAGGCAGTCGTTGAGAAGTTTACGACAGGAACACCAATACTGGGCTGGGCGTCACTGATGTGCGTGGTATGCCTGACATCGGGCGCGATTCTGCTCACGCTCGGCGTTCTTGGAGAGTATATCTGGCGGACGCTCGACGCGTCGAGAAACAGACCGCCCTACATTATAGACGAGCGCAGAAAACCGCAAAATAAGGATTGATTTTGTCAATGTCGGCAGACAATGCGCATTATGAGCATATTGATATCAAATGGTGGGATATATGTGCGGGAAAGCAGGAGGAAAACAGATGATAGAAAAATGCAGAATGATAGAATTTCCACAGAAGGGTGATGACAGGGGACATCTCGTTATTGTGGAGGGAAATCAGGACATTCCGTTTGAGATTAAGAGAGTCTTTTACATTTATGGTTCGGATAAGGATGTCATCCGCGGCAAGCACGCAAACTATAACACGGAGTTTGTGCTTATCAATGTCGCCGGGACGTCCAAAGTAAAGGTGGATGACGGCACGGAACAGAAGATTTTCAGTCTGGACAGACCGCACACCGGAATTTTTCTTCCGCGGATGGTGTGGAAGGACATGTATGATTTTTCCGAGGACTCGGTGCTTCTGGTGCTCGCAAGTGAGCATTATGACGAAACGGAATATATCCGTAGTTATTCGGAATATCTTGAAATAATGAAACAAAAAAACGCTACTGTCTAACAGGATATAGCACTTTTTACCTGTTAACGGAATGGCGTGAACAAGAAAAAATCTAAGGGGGAAGATTTATGTTAAGGAGATTGGAAGAAAAAGATGCGGTTTTGATGTTGGAGTGGATGCACGATGCATCGGTCAATTGCTGGTTTCGCTATCCGTTTGCGAATGTGACGCTCGAGAAGGCAAAGTTTTTTATTAAATACAGCTTTGACGAGGAAAACCAGCATTTTGCGATAACGGATAAGACGGATGAGTATCTGGGAACAATCAGTCTCAAACATATTTCGGAAAAAGATCACAATGCAGAGCTTGTCATTGCGGCGAGAAAGAAAGTATGGGACACAGGACTTGCGGAACACGCAGTGACAGATATCATACGCTACGCATTTAACGACCTCGGCCTCCACAGGGTATATGTAACAGTACTGGCGGACAATGTCGAAGCCAGAAAATTTTATGAGAACTGCGGGTTTGATTTGGAGGGTGAATTTAGGGAAGCAGCTAGAATACAAGACAGATACCGAAATATGGCATGGTATGCAATGCTGAACTGGAAAGAGAAGAATGTATAAAAAGTAAAACCCGCTGAAAGGATAATATATAGATGGATTCAGGAATGCAAAACAGACAATCAGTCATTGTATTTTCAAAAGGACGCCCGATGCAGATGCATGCATATCTTGAGAGCCTGCTAAAGTTTTCGGACGCGCGGCAGGAAATGGTGACGGTGCTTTACTGTGAGACGGAGGGTATCCGGTACGGGAAACTGATGCAGCAGTTTCCGCAGGTAACGTGGAGAAAGGAAAATAAGTTTGAGACAGACCTAAAGCAAATCATAGCGGGCGCAGGCGAGTATATTATGTTCGGCTGCGATGATGTCGTGTTTACCCGTCCATTCAGCCTGCAAAAAGCAAGGGAATATTTAGGGGCGCACGAGCAGGTCTTTGGGTACAGCATGCGGCTTGGCGGGAATATCAGACCTGTGCCAGAAAACCTTTCAACGGATAAGGCGGTGCTTGAATGGCGGTGGGACTGCCCGCAGCAGCACTACAATTATTCGTGGGAACTGGACTGCACTTTGTATCGCAAAGAGGACGTTGTGCGGATAACGATGGAGGAAGAGACTGCAATCAAGAATCCGAACTTCTACGAGGCAATGATAACGCCGGACAACCGCAAAGCGCGCATCACGCGTCCCAATATGGCGTCCAACAGTCAGTCAGGCTGCGCGGTCGTGATAACCGTCAACCGTGTTCAGGAGACGCACCAGAACGGTTTTGACGACAGTATGCTCACGGACATCTACTCGCTGGACAGGCTCTATAACGACGAGGACAACACCCTTGATATCGAAAAAATCGCATCTATGGACAACAGCATTATCCATGTGGGTGCAGCGTATTTCATACTGCGCAAGGAAACCAAAGGATACACACAAAGCAGCCTGAAGCTTCAGAAAAAGAAGGCTGCGGAACTGTTCAACCGACTGACAAGATTTCCCAAGCGCGTGCACAGACACTTTGAGCGGAAGGATTATGAGAAGGGCAGATACGTTGATCGGATTCGGATACTCAACACGGACGAAACACTGTCCCTTCTGGAAAAAGAAAAAATAAGTTTCCTGCGGTATGGAGACGGGGAAATTGCCATTATGCAGGGGCACTCCATTCCATTTCAGGAGTATGATGCCAGACTGGCAAAACGGCTTAGGAAGCTGTTGCGGACAAACATGGACGGTCTGAAAATCGGTATTCCGTATTACTATACGCACCCGGTAAAGCATTTAAATGATTTTACATCAAAATTTGCAAAGTCCCTTGCCGTACAGCGCAGATTTTTGTGTAAGAATTGCGACAAGGACATGACCTACATCGACACGGCAATCACGCAGGTATATCAGACTTATGAAAAGTATGATTTTAAGAAATACTATAAACGAATGCAGAAACTTCTTGCGGACAGGAATGTCACCATCGTGTGCGGTGACGGTGTGTTCGACAAACTCCAATACAAAGCATATGACGTCTGCAAGTCCGTGGAATTTGTGACGGCGCCAAGCATGAACGCCTTTGCGGAGTACGACAGGCTGCTTCACGATGTCCTGAAAATAAACAAAAAACGGCTGGTGTGCATTGTGCTCGGGCCAACCGCGAAAGTGCTTGCCTGCGATTTGCACAAAAAGGGATACCAAGCATGGGATATGGGGCATTACTTCAAGGACTACGATGCATACATGAGGAAAAAACCAAGGACAGCGGCGGAGATTGCACAGTTCTACAAGCCGGACTAAAGGAAAGGCCAAATAACCTGTGTATGATTGACTTGAAGCGGTTATATGATAAAATGGAAAATAATAGAATCATAAGTACCCGTTTTATTTTGTGTGCGTGATATTTCGAAGTGTTGACGTATGTCTGCCGTAAAAGGTGACGGGGCACGCAGCCCGTAGGAGGAAAAGGAATGGATAAAAAAAATGAGCTCAGGAAAAAGAGATATAAAATGTTGCAGTGGGTACTCGGTAAATCATTAAAACTGGACTATGCGATGTCGGATAAGCGGGAGACAAGCATTTCGGATAGTACAAATTACGGATATACGCCTTTCTGCGAACGGGCAAGTAGGAACAACAGAATATTCAAGAATTTTAGGCATTATAATGTCTATCGGGGAATCGTTGAGGATGTCGGATATGATATAGGTGTAGGATGCTGGAACATTATTCAGACAAAAAATGTCTCAGACGGCGTTCTGGAGGAATGCTGGAAAAACGATACGGTCGGAGGAGCGGAAACATATTTTTATGAAGGGCTGAGAAAACCAGTAGCTCCGGCGACAATGCGGTATGCGAAGATTATGTTGGAATTAAAAGAGCTTTTTGGAGAGCTGAAAAATGTAGTGGAAATCGGCGTAGGCTATGGGGGGCAGAGCAGGATTTTGCGCAGATTCAATCCGATCCAGTCATATGGACTTGTCGATATTCCACAGGCGCTTGGTGTCAGCAAAAAATATTTGTCCCGTTTTTTTTCCGACGAGGAAATGAAACAGTATCATTTTATAAACGGAACAACTCTTAAAAAAACCTTGAAGCCTGAATTTGTTATGAGCAACTATGCCTTTTCAGAACTTTGCAGAGAAGTGCAGGACGTTTATCTGGAGCAAATTATCACGCATGCCAGAAAAGGTTATATTACATGGAACGAATTAAGCCATAGCCGCCTGAACGGTCATTCCATAGAGGAAGTATGCGCGATGATTCCCGGCAGTGAGATCATTGACGAGGTTCCTTTGTCCGCGGAGGGGAATAAGGTTATTCTATGGGGCGCAAATCCGGAAGTGGTAAGCCGGATGAAGAAGGATGAACAGAATGATAAAAAAGATTAACTATGTTTTGGACAGAAGGCAGAAAATCAATTTATGCATCCTGCTTGTCATTATTTTTATTGGTGCGTTTGTAGAGCTTTTGGGCGTGTCTGCGGTTATGCCGTTAATTGATGTTGCCATGAAACCAGAGACAATAGGCGAGAAGTGGTATTTTGTGCTGATCAGCAAGTATACAGGATTTACAGAGCCAAACCAGATGATATTGTTTTTGGCAGTACTCCTGATTGTGATTTATATACTAAAAAATGCCTATGTGATTGTGATGTACAGTCTGCAATATCGCTTTGTTTTTAACAACCAGCAGCGTCTTTCCGTCAGAATGATGAAAAGCTATATGCATCAGGATTATTTGTTTCATATTTCAAAAAACGTAGCGGAATTTCAGCGCAATATCATAAATGATATCAATGGTTTTTTTACGGTTGCATTAAATGCCTTACAGTTTCTTGCCGAGTTCAGCGTGAGTGTGGTGCTGGTTATATTTCTGCTTGTTCAGGACTGGGTGTCCACCGTTGCCGTGGCTACATTGCTGTTCCTGTTTATGGGATTATTTACCATATTTTTTCGCAAGGTGCTTGTAAAAATCGGCGAGGAGAGTCGGCAGGCAAATGTTCAGGTTACAAAGTGGCTCTTTCAGGCGTTTTCAGGTATTAAAGAGATTAAGGTGGCAAATAGGGAGACGTTTTTTATAGCGAATTACGATCGAAGTTATAAAGATTGCGCAAGAGCACAGCGCCAGCAGTCCGTTCTGACCTATTTGCCCAAACCGGTTATGGAAACAGTGTGCATTTGCAGTCTGATGCTTGCGATGATTATTAAAATTACAGTGTTAAAGAGTGATATTGCTTCTTTTGTTACAACCTTGTCTGTATTTGCGGTTGCGGCATTCCGTATGTTGCCTTCCTTTAACAAGATTACAGGCTATATTAGCGGAATGATGTTTAATAAACCGGCAATTGATGCAGTGTACAAAGACTTGATGGAAATTGAACAACTCATGGTGCAAAAGACAGAGGAACAGATAGATACGCAAAAAGTTTCCCTGACGACAGCAATCGAATTAAAGAATGTCTCGTTTCGCTATCCGGAATCAGATCGGTGGATATTAAAGGAGGCAAATCTCGGAATTAAAAAAAATACATCAGTTGCCTTCATTGGTGCGTCAGGCGCAGGCAAGACGACAGCTGCTGACCTGATACTTGGTATTTTACAACCGGAAGAAGGTATCATCACAATCAATGGGACAGAGATTAAAAAATGTATGGCATCATGGCATGAAGCCATAGGTTATATTCCACAGACAATCTATTTGATGGATGACAGTATTCGTGCCAATGTGGCTTTTGGGATTCCAGATTCTGAGATTGACGATGCCGCCATAGAAAAGGCGCTGCGGGAAGCGCAGCTTGACCAGTTTGTACACACACTGCCGGATGGGGTGAATACCATGATTGGAGATAGGGGCGTGAAGCTTTCTGGCGGACAGCGACAGCGGATTGGCATAGCAAGAGCTCTTTATCGCAACCCTTCCGTACTGGTTCTTGACGAGGCAACCTCCGCACTGGACAATGATACAGAGAAGGAAGTAATGGAGGCGATAGATGGGCTGCATGGCACAAGAACATTGATTGTAATTGCCCACCGGTTAAGTACGATTCGAAAATGTGACAAGATATATGAAGTCGGAAACGGCGGATTTATAGAGAGAAATAAGGAAGAAGTGCTTGGGGGAGAGAAATAATGGCATGTGCTGTTGATAATGATTTGCCATAGGTAAAATACTGGCTTGACGGTTTAGAAATTCAATGTGGGTGCAGAAAATACTGCGAAGAAAGGTGAACAAATATGGTCTTTTCCAGCTTATTATTTACATTCTTTTTCCTGCCGGCAGTGATGCTTGTATATTTTTTGGCAAAAGATAAGTATAGAAATTACATCTTATTGGCAGCAAGCTTGACCTTTTATGCGTATGGCGAGCCGGAGTTTGTGTTGATCATGCTTGCGTCGATTTTTATAAATTATGGATTTGCGGTGGCAATCGACAGGTTTAGGGATTCGAGAACCACATCAAGGCTATTGCTGATAATTGATGCGGCGGCAAATTTAGGGATACTTTTTGTTTTCAAGTATCTTGATTTTGCAATATCCATTACGAATCAGGTGGCTGGAACCGGTTTTGGTGTAAAAGGTATTGCGCTGCCGATCGGAATCTCCTTTTTTACGTTTCAGGCATTGTCTTATGTGATTGATGTTTATAGAGGACAGGTTGAAGTGCAGAAGAATCCAATGCTTCTGGCATTGTATATCTCTTTCTTTCCACAGCTTATCGCAGGACCGATTGTCAGATACAAGACAATAGAGCAGCAGATTACAGAAAGACAATGTTCTCTTGAAAAATTTTCTGAGGGCGGAAGGCGTTTTTTACTTGGATTTTGTAAAAAAGTGATTTTATCCAACAATTTATCTGTTGTTGCGGTCAAGGTCTGGGCAATGGCGGAGGTGGCAACAGACGTAAATCCTGCACTTCTGTGGATTGGTTCGATCTGCTATTCCCTACAGATTTTTTATGATTTTTCTGGATATTCTGATATGGCGATCGGTCTGGGAAAAATTTTTGGATTTGAATTTGAAGAAAATTTCGATTACCCATATATTGCGAAAAGTGTAACGGAATTTTGGAGAAGATGGCATATTTCATTAGGACAATGGTTTCGAGATTATGTATATATTCCGCTAGGAGGCTCACGGGTTGGTATATTGAAACATATTATGAACCTGTTTGTTGTCTGGTTTTTGACTGGTTTATGGCACGGGGCGAGCTGGAGTTTTGTTTTATGGGGAATGGTATATTTTGTTTTGCTGGTAATTGAGAAGTTTATTGTAAAACCAGACAAACGTAATGGTGTATTTGGTTTTTTATGGCGGATCGTCACATTGGTTTGTGTTAACTTTGGATGGGTCATATTTAATTCTCCGGGTATCAGTGTAGGAATCAGATATTGTATTGGCATGATAGGATATTATCATACACCATGGGCAGTAGACGCAGATCTCATATACTGTCTGCGGGAATATGGTGTGTATATGCTTTTGGGAATTTTATTTTCAACGCCTGTGGCGAGAAAGCTTGGCGCCACGCTGGACAATTATGAACAGTTTGGAAAAGTGAAAGCTGTAGCACTACCGCTTAGCTATGGAGTTTTGTTCCTCTGGGCAGTGTCATTTCTGATATTGGGAATGCATAACCCGTTTATTTATTTTAACTTTTAACTGGAGGTAACGTATGAAAAGAATATCATCAATTACATACAGTATTGTATTTTTGCTGATGATAGGGGGGCTAGGCGTCATTTCTTTTACGAAACTGATTCATTACTATGACACTGGCGTTGTTGAGAATAATGAGTGGACAGTGACGCTGGGTAGTAAGCTTGAAACTGATCTGGCAACAACCTTTTATGAAAAAACGGCGTTCGTTAATCTGAATGGGGCTGTACACCGGATTCTTGGACAAAGGGAAATGAATAGTGTGGTAAAGCTTGAGAATGGGTACCTGCTTACGACTTACGACCATCAGGAGGAGGAAAAGCTACAAAGGAATGCCGACAAGATTATTCAGATGAAACACTATCTTGATGAAAAGGGAATAGCGTTTTTATATGTGATTCCGCCATATACTTCAAGCAAATACGACCCACAGCTTCCCGCAGGATTTCAGGATTATGGAAATGACAATTTGGACAGGTTTGCTAAAATGCTGGAAGAAGGAGGCGTTGAATTGCTTGATATTCGAAAAACAATGCAGGAAGATGGGGTGGAGCATTACAATATGATGTATAAAACAGATCATCATTGGACAACAAAAGCAGGTTTTTATGCATATACTAAGATCAATCGTATTCTGATGCAGAGACTGGACTGTGAGGTGGATCCTAAAGTTTTAGACTTTTCAAATTATTCTGTGACAACTTATCCTAAATGGCACCTTGGTTCAAGAGGACAGCGCACAGGGGCACATTTTGCGGGAATTGATGATTTCGATCTGATTTTGCCAGTGTTTGAGACGGATATTTCAGATGGCTCTGAACAAGGGGAATTTGAGGATATTGTGATCAGTAAGAAAGCTTTGGATAACAGGGACCAAACATCACGTTATACTTATGATAGTGTGTTGGGGAAGTCCTTTACGCATAATTTCACCAATGATCGGGCCATGAATGATAAGCGGATTTTGATGGTGACGGATTCGTATGGGAAAGCAGTAAATCCATTTTTGATTTTGTCATATGGTGAAGTGAGGAATGGCAATGCAGATTATCCGACAATCCATGCATATAATCCAGATGCGGTGGTTGTTCTGCATTACATTGATAATATCTTGAAGGACGATATATACGATGATTGTGTAGGGGTTGAATAGTATGGGGGACATGTGATGATTTGTAGAATATCAGGAAAAAGACTTGCCTTTGCGTTTCTTACAGCACTGCTCTCGGCTATTATCTCAATATCAGTGTATCATTTATGGGGAACTGACCTGCGTGTTCCGATATCAGGATACCGCAGCGACTCGCTAGGCGTATTGCTGGAACTCAAAAATTATGTCAGAGGCGGATCGGTTCATCATTTTGTAATCTATGGGGAGCCTTACGCAGACTCATATATTGCCAGTTTTGGCGATTCGAGCTGTCCGATGCCTTTGCTGAAATTGATTTGGAAACTGACAGGCAGCGTGGAAGAAGCTGTCAACATACATGCTGTCTTAAACAGCATATTATTGTCGCTTGCCTTGTTCTGGGTGTGCACACGGCTGGGAGTTCGTAATGTTTTTTCTATGGTGGCCGGTGTGGCCTATGGAAATCTTTCATATTTCGTACTAGGGGCAAATACAGTGCTTCTAATTTATGGTGCATGTTTTTACATTCCTTTGTTCTGCTATATATTGATAGAATTGATGCGGTCGGATAGTGTGCTGCATAAGCTGGCACCAAAGGACGCCTTTTTTATTCTGGCTGTTATGCTTTATATGGGGATGAACTCGGCATACTATGCGTTTCTTGCGATGATTCTGCTGGCTTTTACGACACTTTATGTATTGTTTGTGAAAAAGGATATAGACAGCATTATGTTCTCCTTTTTAAGCTTTATTGCCATTGGTATGGGAATTGTATCATACACAATGCCAGCGATACTTAAAAGTGCCGGCGCTGTTGGGATTGTACTGAAAATGGGATATACGCTACAGGTGCTGATTGTTTTGGCTTCCGTAGTGGTGTTGGGGGCGTTGGCTGCACTGTTGAAACGGATACGCAGATTTCTTACACTGAAAAAAATATATGGAATTTTATTTGGCTTTTTGTGCATAGGCGGAATCGCTTATATGATATTATGGAAGTACACCGACTATGTGGGAGCCTATGAAGGCAGAAGTCTTGTCGATGTGCAGCTAGGGTCACTCAAGGCGGGAAGTATGGTGCTTCCGGCAGTCAACAGTGTATTTGGACTGGGGCGTTCGATTCTCGGCGCGATAACGGATATAGATAATCTCCATGCTTCCGATATTGCTGAAATCGGTGTGTTGGCAGGAGTCGGATTTATTTATTCTGTTATTATGGTATTTCAGTATGGGAAAAAGAGCCCCAAGGAAGAAGTTTTAAAAATATGTGGGCTGATGAACAGTTTCATTCTCGTTGTGGCGATCAAGGGAGGGCTGTCGTTGGTGATCGGCGCATTTATTACTACCGGTATCCGCGTATATAGCAGAATGTGTGTGTTCCTTGCTGTCTTTGGACTCATTTCGACTGCAATACTGATGGACAGGGTAGTTGACAGTATCAAAAAGGTTTCTAGGGCAAGTGTAAGGTACGGTTTGTGTGCTGTGGCGGCAGGAGTACTGGGGGTTGTTCTGATGATGTCTGTTCCGACGGATTTTATATACAAAGGTATGTATGGATTTGTCGGGTATGAGCAGCGCAAAAGCGAGTATGATGAATGGCAGCGCTATGTAGGTGCTATCGAACAACACGTGCCGGAGGGCAGTATGATCCTCGAACTTCCGACGCGTGTGGATGATACGCACAGAGGGGAACTTATGACAGTAGGACGTGCATATGAATTAAGTATTCCGGCAGTTGTATCAGAAACTACTTTTTGGAATGAGGGCGGAAAGATCAAAAAGACAATCAATAATATATTTGAAAATAACAGTAATATGGAGGAATTGCTTACACTGGCTTGTGTATCCGGCTATGATGGTATATATATTGACACCATGATGTACCATGACGATTCGTATATGCAGCTTATCAATGCTCTAGGACAGATGCTGGGAGAACCACTGATATGCAATGAAAACAGGCGATATTTTTATGATTTGTCAGATTATGACAGGATGCTGCACAAGCAGTATAGCGACAGTGAGCTGGAAATGATTAAAGAACAGATTGCAGGGAAGTATTAGGAGGCTGTATGAGCGTGACAAACAATAAAAAATACTATATCATGGTATTTATGATTACTGTAGCATCAGTTTCGGTGTATTTGCTCTGCCACAGATTTCATTTATCGCAACCGATTATCATGAATGAGGATAAGGCAGTTGACAATTTTATCAGGCTGGCTGTGCTGGAGGGGGGCACAGAAGTCGGAGTGCTTTCAGCCTGTGAGTACAATATACAGAATATGATAATGCTGCTTTTGATAAAGTCTTGCAAAAATGCATGGGCAGGAATAAATATTTATTACATTCTTACGTTTTTTATGATTTCGTTTTCGATGTACTTATTTTTTGAGAAGCTTGAAATCCCCGCAATGATTTCTGTAGGACTGGCTGCTCTGGCAGCGTTCTTGCCGTTTCACGTAGACCGGGGCGAGGGACAGATGATGACATCTAATTTTTTTCTTGCCCCACTGTTTCTGTGTTTGTTTTATGATCTGATATACTGCCAAAAATCAGATGTATATGCTAAAAAATATATTGCATTGGTATGTCTGGCTCCCTTTATTGATATCAGGATCAGTGTGATGGCAGTTTTATTGTTTCTCATATTTCTAATACAGCTTCATGACTGGAAATACACAAAGCATATAGCACTGTATCCGGTGTTATTAGTCTTTTTTACGGGGCTTGTCGGCATCATATCGCCAACCATGGGTATATCAGATATCGGAATGGCAAAGGAGGAGGGAATGCGGCTCTTAGATTTGGTTATGCCGATGCGGTATCATATCAGCAGCAGGCTGAGTGATATGAGATATGAGTATGATATCCTGCTGTCCGCGCATGGGGAAAGCGGATTGAACAGTTTGGGTGTCCTGTTTTCGGCAGGATTTGTCTGCATGATGTTTGGATTGTTCTTTGAGTGGAAAAAAGACAGGCGTATTGCGTGGCTGGGGATGATTAGCATGATAGTCATACTGCTAGCGGGAATTTGCGGAATAGGAACTGTGATTGAGTATTTTGGCATCAATGTGACCTATTGGAGCAGAATGGCGGTATTTATCGCTGTATGCAGTGTGGCAGTGACGGGCATGCTGATAGGGAAGTTCTGCAAATATGTAGAGGGTAGATACGGAAAAAGGGTTTCGTCAGTCGTATGTGCGGCTGTATATGTTCTGTTTACAATAGAATTTTTTGAGTTCATTTTACGACAGAATATGTAGCCATTGGCATCATGATAAATGGGAGTCAGGGATAATGGCGTATATAAATATACCATTTTATATTTTCTTAATTGTAGTACTTATTTTGTATTATGCGGTTCCTGCGGGATACAGGTGGTACGTTTTGCTCGCTGCAAGTATTGGTTTTTATATTGCATGGGGCGGAGTCAGAATGCTGCTGATATTGATGCTGGTGATTGCTTTAAGCTATACTGCCGCAAGGGTGGTGGCTGAGAAAAAGAAAAAGCTGGTGTTTGCAATATTTATATGTACAGTCATGGCACCTCTTATATTGACAAAGCATTGTGGCGGTTCGGCTTCAATAGCGCCGATTGGGATATCCTTTTTTTCGCTTCAGGCAGTCTCATATGTGGCAGATGTGTATAAGGACAAAGTAAAAGTCCAGAAAAATTTATCCAAATATGCACTGTTTATGATGTTTTTTCCTCAGATAGTTCAGGGTCCCATACCACGGTATGAATGGCTTGGGGGACAGCTATATGAGGGGCAGCGGTTTGATGAATACAAATTTACAAAGGGACTACAGCTTATTGTATGGGGGTTATTTCTCAAGTTCATGATAGCAGACAAGGCTGCGGTGGTTGTAAATACAATATATGGAAACTGGCAGGAATATCAGGGGCTTTATGTGCTGATCGTGGGAATTTTGTATAGCATACAGCTGTATACAGATTTTCTTGCATGTGTCTGTATGGCAAAAGGAATGGCAGGTCTTTTCGGCATAGAGCTTTCTGACAATTTTAACTGTCCTTACAGGGCTGTTTCTGTCAGAGATTTCTGGCAGCGGTGGCATATCTCGTTTAGTACGTGGCTTAGAGATTACATTTATATTCCACTAGGAGGGAACAGAAAGGGTAAAAGGCGTAAATATATAAATCTTCTGATTACGTTTATCGTAAGCGGAATGTGGCATGGCAGAGGTATCAAATATGTGTTTTGGGGTCTCATGCATGCTTTTTACGAAATTGTGGCGGAGATCCTGAATCCTGTCAGGAATGGCATTTATAAGGCATTTGGAATAGGACAGGGTAGTTTTCTTGAGAGCGTTATTAAAAAAACAGGAACTTTTTTCTGGGTCATGCTTGCATGGATTATATTCAGGGCGGACGGGATTTTAATGGGAATAAAGATGATATTAAACATGTTTGGCTGCTTTAATATATGGATATTGTTTGACGACTCGCTGCTGACATTGGGGCTTGATTGGAAAGACTGGATTGTGCTTTTGTTTGCCATTATGATTCTGGGCGGGGTTGAGCGGATACAGACAAGGAGCATATGTATAAGAGATTTGATTTTAGAACAGCACATTTTTGTTAGATGGCTGGTTTATATAATGGCAGTTATGGCAATATGGGTATTTGGTACATACGGGTATGGTTTTGATACGCAGGACTTTATCTATGGAGGGTTCTAGCCTGATGAAAAGAAGTTTTTATTTTGTAAAAGGCATGGCGCTTATGCTGATTCTGACAGTGTGCATTATGTGGACCAACAGAATTCTTTTGCCAAAGTATACAAGCAGTGACGGGTGGCCGACTACATCTACATTTCTTAAATTTTATGATTTAGAAAAGGATTCAGTTGATGTGTTATTTCTGGGATCAAGTCATATGGCGGCGGCAGTGAATCCCATACAGCTCGGGGAGGAATTTGGGATAAGGGCATATAATCTGTCGAGCGAACAGCAAAACCTGTTTGTTTCGTATTACTGGCTGAAAGAAGCCCTTCGGTTTCAAAAGCCAAAAAAGGTAGTGCTTGACTGTTATTTCCTCGAGCGAATCAGTTTTCAGCCATTAAATTCCGAGGAAAGTTTTATCAGAAAATCCATGGACTATATGAAGTGGTCTGTGGTGAAGCGGGAGGCTGTAGATGAGCTTTGCAGTCTTGACAGCGGACAATCAAAAGTAAGCTATTACCTGACAAACATAAGGTTTCATGAGAGATGGAAGAACCTTACTAAATCTGATTTTGCGTCCTATAAGGAAATCGCTGACCATGATGGGCTGAACGGATACAAGAGACTGACACAGAAGTACGGTGAGGAGGATTATATGCCTATTGTTGACGGGGCTGACCAGACAATGAGAGCGTTTGCCGATCCCATGGGAACATATCTTGACAAAATCAGAACCTTGTGCAGCGAGAACGGCATTGAGATGATTCTTATTATGACACCTTATTTTTATGAAGATGCAGGGCTTCATAATACCATATCGGCTTATGCGCGGGAAAATCAAATTGCTTTTTATGATTTTAATGAAGAAAATCTGTATTGCGCGATAGACTATAGCTTTAGGGATGATAATTGTGAAAAATCACATGTGAATGAAAACGGTGCGTCAAAGATTACTTCATACTTGGGAAGGATATTGTATTAGGAGGTGTGTTAGTGACTGTAAAGAAAACAACAATTCTTGCGCTTTCATGGCGTGACATTAAGTCTCCAAAAGCAGGGGGTGCGGAGGTACACACACATGAAATGTTAAGCAGGGCGGACATGGACAAATACAAAATATACCATTTTGCACCGGCTGGCAAGGGGCTGGCAGTGCATGAGGAGATTGACGGGATAACCTATATACGGCACGGAAATGTGATAACAGTAATACCTGCGGCAATGCGTTATTACAGAAAGCATAAAAAGGACATTGATTTTGTGATAGACCAGTGCAATACGCACCGTTTTTTCACGCCGCTGTGGGTGGAGTCCCGAAAGAGAATTTTCTATATTCATCAGCTCACCAAAGAAATCTGGGATTACAGCGCAAGGTTTCCGCTCAGCAAAATCGGAAAGGCGCTTGAGGAGAGCTTTTTATGGTTAAACCGCCGCGATGCGGTCATTACTGTATCGGAATCAACACGGGATGAACTGGTAGAACGTGGCTACGATAAGGATAAGATCAAGATTATTTATAATGGAATATCCTTCGAACCATGGGACCGCGGAAGATGGTTTCCAAAGGAGGAAAATCCTGTTTTTATCTATGCGGGCAGATACTCGCCGTACAAAGGCATTACAGTGGCAGTGGAGGCGCTTGCCCGCATTAAAAAGGCGTATCCCAGCGCAAAGCTGTGGATAATCGGCAAAAAGGATCAGGATTTTGTGGACAATTATCTGATGCCTGTGTGTACAAGGTACCAGATGGTGTGGGCAGATGCTGCGTCTGACAACCCAGAGGGAGATATCGTAAGCTGGGGATATGTATCCGAGGAAAAAAAGCTTGAACTTTTAAGCCGTTCATGGGCGCTTGTGTTCCCGTCCATCAGGGAAGGCTGGGGAATCCCTGTTACGGAGGCAGGCTGTGTCGGCACACCGTGTATTGCATTTGATTCTCCGGGAATTTGCGAAGCAATAAATTATGGGAAGGCCGGATATTTGTGCACTGAAAACACCACGGACGGACTGGCGGAGCAGATGCGGAAGGTCATATCCGATAAAGCATTATATGAATCGATGCAAGAAAGCGCGTACCAATATTCATCACAGTTTTGTTGGGATGAGACAGGGCGTGAGTTTGGAAAGTTTATTGAGAGACTGTTGAAAGTACGGGGATAAACGGAAATGGACAGTGGATATTTTTGGCAAAGTAGGGTATAGTAATAAAGTAAAGTACTGTAGAAAAAGCGGGCTAGGAGGTCTTGTGTAGTGTGGAAAAAAGGGAATACCTAATAACAATCATCATGCCAACATATAATTCCGAGAAAACGCTGGAGTATTCTTTGAGAAGTATTAGGCACCAGATCATCAATCAGGATCAAATAGAAATTTTAATGATTGATGGAGGCTCAACGGATAAGACGTTAGAGATCGCAGGAAAATACAACGCAGAAGTTCTGTACAACGAACGCAGATTGCCAGAGTTTGCCAAACAGCAGGGAATGATGGCGGCAAAAGGAAAATACGGAATATTTATTGACTCAGATGAGGCATTCACCAATAAGCACTCGTTAAGCAGCAGACTTGAACTATTAAAAAAATATCCTGCAGTCAAAAATCTGGTATCAAGCGGACAGATCTGTCAAAAAGGTGAGAATGACGTAACAAAGTATGCAAATTTTATCGGAGATCCATTTTCGAATTTCATATACCGATATAATGGTTATAACAGGATTGAGGATTTGACAAGGCAGTACTGTTATAAGGACATAGGAGAGGGGTTTTTGCTGGACTTTAAAAATAGCAATTTTTTGCCCTTGTTTGATGCATTGGGCAATATGTTTGAGATTGAGGCCGCAAGGAAAATCTACTCCTGTAATAAAGAAGACCAGAGTTTTGCGGCGAATATTTTTTCGAATATGGTGCATGAGACAATGCAGGCAATTGTCATGAAGAACGATTTTATTTGTCACAGGGCAGGCCTGTCAAAGGACGCATATCTAAGTAAGTTAAAATGGCGTGTAAAAAATAACCTTTTTCAGACAGAAGGAGTGGGGTTTGCGCAGAGAAGCAGAAAGGAAACAGGTCTGCAAAAGAGAAAACTGTTGTTTATACCATATTGCGCATTGATTTTTCCGGTACTCATAGATACTGTAAGACTGACATTGAAAAACAGGGACAGATGCTTTCTGAATCATTTTTGGTATACAGAATATACCTTTATGATGATTGTGGGATACGTTTTGTTGAAATTACTGCATTATCCTGTTAAAATAGATGAAACATATGGAAAACAAGATTATAAAAATAAAAGATAACACAGTTATACGTCCGACATGAGGATATAAGGGGATTGAGATGAAAGGTGTACCATTGAGTATAATCATACCGGTGTACAATAGCGAAAAGTATTTAGAAAAATGTATCCGGTCAGTTTTGGATCAGACTTATAAAAACTTTGAATTAATATTAGTAGATGATGGTTCTAAAGATGCATCTGGGCAAATATGCGACAGACTGGCAAAATGCGACACAAGAATAAAAGTCCTGCATCATAATAGCAATAGGGGGCTGTCCCAGTCAAGAGAAGACGGATTGCATATGGCTGAGGGCGAGTGGGTCAGCTTTGTAGACAATGATGACTTTCTATGTCCGATCATGTATGAGCGGATGATGGGGAATGCTGATAATGCTGATATGGTATGTATCAGGGGAGAAGATAAAACGACAGACGAGATTGATAATGTGTCATGGGATATTGCGAAAGAGAATCTTCTGAGCCTTGAAGGGAAAAAGGCATGCGATCTTATTTATTCAAAGTCGTTAGATTTAGGGTTTATAGAACCTGTCTGGGGAAAGATTATTAAGAAAACGCTTATAGAGAGGGTTTTAAAGAAAGTGGAGCCATATAAAGAGAAACTTTACTGGGTCTATATGGAAGATGTATTGTTTACGCCGTTTCTTTTTTATTATGCAGATCGGATTGTATTTGACAATGTTCTGATGTATCTGCACAGGAGGATTCTGAATAATCTCTCATCAACACTTGTACCAAAAGAATATCATTATGAGGCAGTAGAAGCCGGGGATATCCTGCTGAGCTTTTTTAAAGAGAAAAATTTGAATAAGGCTTTTCCGAAATATTTAATAGGTTATTTTATGTTGGTCATGAGTACATGGTATAAAGTGTGGAAGAATGAAAAGGAGCGTCAAAAGGTTCTTTATTTTAACAACAGGATAACACAGTTATATGAGAAATTTAAGAATGACATCTGTGCTGTTAAGACAGGTAATGTTTCGGATTTTGCAAAGAAAAGCATGGTGCTGATGTTCAGGAACCATCGGGTATTGTGGGGAAATACGATAGGAAGGTTATATTTTGAGGTGGGGCGAAAAGTTACCTATTAGATTAGAGAGAGAGTAAATTATGGTAAATATCATAATGTGTACCTATAATGGTGGAAAGTATATAAAAGAACAGGTCCAGTCTATAGTAGATAATACAGCGAAGGACTGGAAACTTTTTGTTTTTGATGACCAGTCAACAGATAATACGTTGGAAATAATAGACCGGTTTGAAAAAAAATATCCTGATAAAATAATTGTAAAGGTCAACAAGATAAAAAAGGGCGCAATTGTTAATTTTCTGAGCAGTATATATGATATTGGACTGAAAATGAAAGATAATGATTTTATTATGCCCTGTGATCAGGATGATGTCTGGAATGCAAATAAAATACAAAAGACGAAGAAGGGTATGAATGAATTAATTTCTGTATATGGAAATAACATGCCGCTGCTTGTCTGTACGGATGTAACCGTGGTGGACGACAGGATGAATACGATCAATGATTCTTTTCGGAGAATGAATCATTACAGTATTAAAAAACTTGACTTTTCTCATTTGATTATGGAAAATAAAGTGCAAGGCTGTACGACTATGATCAATAAAAGTATGGCACTGATGCTAAACAGGATGCCTGCTAGGATAGTGATGCATGACGGCTGGATGGGATTGATCGCCTCGGCATTTGGGAAAATAAAATATATCGACGAACCGACAATGAAGTACAGACAGCATGAAGGCAACGTACAGGGAAGCTTAGAATATAAAGAGGACGTGAAAAGCAAATTTGCAAATCTCGGGGTGCAGAGACAGATTGTAATGAATACCACGGGACAGATTGCAGAGTTTGTAGAGATATACGGGCAGAAGCTTCCGCGAAATATATTGGCAGCAGCAAAGGCATTTGCAACCTTGCAGCAGCAGAACTTTTTTGTGAGAAGATATCATCTTATAAAATATCATATGTGGAAGTCAGGGATACTGAGGAATATGGGATTGCTGGTGCTGATATAGCGGCGGCATGGACGGAAAAGGAAAAATATGGATTATGAAAAGAAAATCAAAATTAGTGTTATATGGATACAGAAGCCTGATTTTTTTTGTGTTGTTGTTGTCAGGGGTATGTGTCATCAATATGCTTCAAGGGGAATCATGGCGACTGTTTTTTTATGATTTAAAACGGGGATTTGCAGATAACAGGGAGTTCATGAAAAAATTTGCAGTATTAGTGATCTTGTTGATTTGCTGGATTATATGGTCTGAATGGGGAATTACAGGCAGAGTGAGGCTAAAATGGAGAATACAGGTCGGAAAGCATCAATTCGAGTATTATAACTGTAAATATTTAGACCAATTATATATTCCGACAATAGTTATTGCATTGATTTTAGTCAGTTGTATTTTGTGGCAGATGATAAATGATTTTCATGCGGCAGAGAGCAGCGCATGGGAGGGGACTGTTACAATAGGACACTCTTTTGGGGAGATTGATGGACGCAGCTATACCGGCTCTTTGGAAGCTTTTCGGTACAATTATGAGAAAGGGCTTCGTGTGTTTGAAGTGGATATGGAAATAACAAGCGACGACAAAGTGGTATTGCGGCATGACTGGAATCAGAAGATTCAGGAAGGGATATCATCTGCGGATCCCCCGACGCAGGAGCGGTTTTTAAGTATTCCCATACTAGGAGAATATACGCCTTTATCATTTGAGGATCTGTGTGGCATTATGAGGGAATACCCAGACATATGGATTGTAACGGACACGAAGTACAAAGATCCTGAAATGGTCAATAAGCAGTTTACCATTATGAAGGAGACTGCATTAAAGGCGGATGCGCTTGATGTATTTGACAGATTTATCGTTCAGTTATATAGCGAAGAAATGCATGAAGTAGTGGAAGCAATTTATCCATTTGAGTCTTATATTTTCACAATGTACCAAAGATGGTTTGGTGATGACGAGGCTGAATTCACGAAAATTTGCAGATGGAGTTATGAGCATAATGTTGACAATATTGCAATGGGGTGGGATTTGGTAAACACGGATATTTTGGAGATCTGCAATCGGTACCATCTGGATGTGTATGTTAATACAGTCAATAAGGCTGACGAGGCAAAACAGTTGCTGAAGGATGGCGTGAAGGGTATATATACGGACAGGTTGAGTGCGAGTGATTTTAAGGAGGATTAGTATGGAATTGATAGCGTTGTTTTTTCCGGCATTCATATCAATGGCAGTTCGCCACAGGAGAAATAAGGAGTTGTCTTGGAATGTGATTGCGTGTCTGGTTGAGTATGCGGTACTGGTAGTCATAAATGTTTTTCTGGGGGAGGCAGTTATTACATATGGTCTGCGAATGACTGGCGTAGATAACACCGCTTTCTCAAGCTTTGGTTTTTTTACGAAATATCTGTTTATTGCGTCAGTTATTGCATATATTGTGCCGTATGTGGAAGAGGTTGTAAAAAAGTATGTAAGTATTTCTTTTTCTGTTGGCGACAGCAGTGAGAAACAGGATAAATAAAAAAGAAGTGGGACAAAAGCGATGAAAAAAAAGAAAAAATCGGTAGCAGGATGTATATTGTTTGGTTTCGTATTCAGTGCGATGCTGTTTCTGCTAAACGCTGCAAAATGGTTTCGGAGAGAATGGGATGAGATTGATTTTGCAACTGTAGTGTATCAGCTTAATACGCCGTTGAAAGGCACGAATATTGAGATTATTAAAGATTTTTGTCGGTCAGCGCTGATTCCCACGATTATTGGGGTATTGGCATTTGCCTTCTGCTGTTATCTGTTTGAGAGCGTATTTCCGGTAATGTATTTTCAATTTGACATTAAACTGTTTTCAAAAAAGGTTTCACTGAGGACAGGTAGGAAGTTTTGCAGTATTGGAAAAAAAATATTTTTTTGTACGCTATTTGGCATATTAGGGGTCGGGCTTCTGGTAAAAGTAAAGGAATTGGGGATTGACAAATATATATTGGAAATCAGTCAAAGCTCTACTATTTTTGAGGAATATTATATTACTCCGTCAGATACCGGTCTTAGGTTTCCGGGAAAAAAGAGAAATCTTATATTTATTTATATGGAATCTATGGAATCCACATATGCATCAGTGGAGGCGGGAGGCGGAAAACCGGATAATTATATACCTGAACTGACTGCCTTGGCTGAGGAGCATGTCAGTATTTCAGATGGAGGAAAGATTGGAGGAATCCGTCCATGTATGCTCACCGGCTGGACGATCGGAGCGCTGCTTGGATCAACATCAGGAGTACCTTACAAAATTCCGGGAGACGGAAATTCTTCTGAACGATATTCGGAATTTCTGCCCGGAATTACCACACTTGGGGATATTTTGCAGGATGAAGGGTATGAGAATTACTTCCTTTGTGGGTCTGATGCCGGATTTGCGGGCAGGGATGTGTATTTTCAGAAACATGGAAATTATCAAGTGCATGATTACTACTGGGCGGCGCAAAATGGTTTTATTCCTGAGGGATATTCTACAGCATGGGGATTTGAGGACACGTATTTGTTTGACATTGCGAAAAAGGATTTGGATGGAATTGCTGCATCAGGCAAAAGTTTTAATTATACGATGCTTACAGTCGATACGCATACGCCAGACGGGTATATATGTGAACTGTGTGACGATAAGTTCGAAAATCCTTATGCGAACGTAATCGCCTGTTCCAGTCGGCAGACAGAGCAGTTTGTTCGCTGGATTCAGCAACAGGAGTGGTATGACAATACAACAGTGATTATTATGGGGGATCACACTTCCATGGTGGCTGATTTTTGGGATGATATCGGGGATTTTAAAAGAAAGATGTATAACTGCTTTATAAATCTGCCAGAAGGAACCGCGACACAGAATATTAAGTACAGGAATGTCACCACGATTGATATTTTTCCGACAACGCTTGCTGCACTGGGAGTGGAAATAGATGGTGATCGGCTGGGACTTGGAACCAATGCATTCTCCGACAGGCAGACACTTATAGAGGAGCTGGGAGACGAAATCTTTAACGCTGAGCTGAAGAAATATTCGAAATACTATAATGATGTATTTGTGAAAGGCGAGTAAATGATATGGACTATTCAGAAAACATCTTCAAGAGCATAGAACGTAGAAATGCAGAATTTAACAGCCTGCTTTATGGTGCGGATTACCTGAAAGGACTCCAGATGAACAACTTGATGAGAGTTGTAACAAAACTGGATTTTAAGTTTCTGGCAGATGCAGTCAGGTTAAAAATAGCAAATAAAAGATTTAAAAAATATCAAAAAAAGAAAAAGACTTTAAATGAATCGTGCGGGATAAGCACTTATCAGAGTTATCAGGAATTAAAGGAAAAAAGAATCGTCATCTATACCTGCATATCGGGTGGTTATGATACTTTAAAGGAACCCCTGCTTGAATTTGATAATGTTGCTTATATCTGCTATACAGATGATGCGGCAAAAATAAAAAAAGCAGAGCACACAAAATGGACGATACGACAAATTCCAGAGCATATTTCTGAAAAATATAATAAAATATTGACAAACCGCTATCTCAAAATGCATCCGAAGGAGTTCTTTCCCGATGCGGACTATGCTGTATACGTAGATGGAAATATAGGAATACAGTCTTTTCTGGGTTCCTATTTGATAAAGACAAATATCAGTACGGGAATTGCCATATTTTCACACAGTCAGCGGCAGTGCGCCTATGCGGAGGCGCTGGTGTGCATAAGCCGGAAAAAGGGCAGCAAGGAAGCTATAGAGCATCAAATGGCACTATATAATAAGGAAGGCTTTCCAAAAGACTATGGAATGTATGAATGCACGATAATCGCATCAGATTTGCAAAATACAACTTCGGCGGAAGTATTTGATCAATGGTGGAAAGCGTTCTTGCAGTCAAAAAGCTACAGGGACCAGCTTTCGCTGCCGTATGTGATGTGGAAAAGCGGTATGGATTACAACGATATAGGCTGCCTCGGGGAAAATATCTTTGACGACTGTCGGATTACGGTATATAATCATTAATGGAATATAATGTATTTTTATAGTTTAATGACGAGGTACTCATATGGAGGTCAGACACGGACTGGGCTATCAAAATTATGATAAAATGATGGAAAACAATATATTTTATATAGACAAGACTGATTTTATCAGAGAATGGTGGGAGTGTGCTGACGAGGTTACGCTAATAACGCGTCCACGTAGATTCGGAAAGACACTTAACATGAGCACGGTGGAGTGTTTTTTCTCAATTAAATACAAGGACAGGAGAGAACTGTTTGAAGGGCGCAAAGTCTGGGAGCATAAAGAGCTGAGAACAATACAGGGGACTTTTCCGGTGATCTTTATGAGTTTTGCATCGGTGAAATCTGGCAGGCATAGTGAAACATGCAATGAAGCTAAAGTCGGAAATATTTCAGAGCTGACCGAGGCTATAAAAAAGGTGATAGCAGACACATACAATGAGTATGCTTTTATCATGGAAAAGGACATCTATACAAAAAATGAGAGAGAACATTTTGGCACTGTGAACGATGATATGTCGGACACAACAATGTATACAGCCATTAATCGTCTCTGTCATTATCTTGAAAAATATTATGGGAAAAAAGTAATAGTTCTTTTGGACGAATATGATACCCCGATGCAGGAGGCATGGGCAAAAGGGTTCTGGGATGAGGCTGTTGAAGTTTTCCGCAATTTTTTCGGATCTACTTTCAAGACAAACAAATCCTTATGCAGGGGACTGATCACGGGAATCACGAGAATCTCAAAAGAGTCCATTTTTTCGGATTTAAACCACCTGAAGGTGGTGACAACGACATCGAATGAGTATGCTAAATGTTTTGGTTTTACGGAAGAAGAAGTCTTTGAGGCACTTGACGGTTCGGGACTTGGAGAACATAAGGAAGGTGTGAAAAAATGGTATGACGGATTTATATTTGGCAATCACGCGGATATTTATAATCCATGGTCGATTGTCTCTTTTATAAAAAGCATGGGGCGGTATGAGGCCTACTGGGCAAACACAAGCTCGAACAGTCTTGTGAGCGCCCTTATCCGTACAAGTAATATTGAGGCAAAGAAAACTGTTGAGGATCTGCTTGATGAGAAAAGCTTTCAGGCACCTATTGATGAGCAGATTGTATTCAGCCAGCTGGAGGGCAATATCAATGCGGTATGGAGTCTGCTTGTTGCATCAGGCTATCTCAAGATAATCGATAGTGAGCCGCTTACAGCAGACAGGAAAGGGAAACCACAATGCACAATGAAACTAACCAATACAGAGGTTTTAAATGTATTTGAGGACATGATCAGAAGCTGGTTTGCTGTCGATGTCGCGGGTAGCGTCTACAACGATTTTGTTAAGGCGATGCTTCTTGATGATGTAGAATTTATGAACGAATTCATGAATGAGATTGCGCTGAACAGCTTTTCTAGTTTTGACGCGGCGAAAAATGCTGCATCAGAAGACCATCCTGAGCGTTTTTATCATGGTTTTGTGCTTGGACTGATAGTAGGTCTGCGCGACAGGTTTGAGATCACATCAAACAGGGAAAGTGGTTTCGGACGTTACGATGTGGTGTTGAATCCACGCGACAGGGAAAGGGACAACGCATATATTATAGAGTTCAAGGTTTTTAGGGCATCTAGGGAGAGAACATTGAAGGATACAGTAGCTACAGCCCTTGCCCAGATCGAGGAAAAGCAGTATGAAAACTCATTGATTACAAACGGTATTCCGAAAGAGAAGATAAGGAAATACGGCTTTGCTTTTCAGGGAAAAAAGTGCCTGATAGGGACTGTTTATCATTGACGACAGTTGAATCGCAATGTATGGGGTTGTTATAGGGTTTATAATTGCAAATAAGGAAATATGAATACACGATAATCGAATCAGATTTGCAGAATACGACTTCGGCGGAAGTATTTGATCAATGGTGGAAAGCGTTCATGCAGTCAAAAAGTTACAGGGATCAGCTTTCGTTGCCGTATGTGATGTGGAAAAGCGGTATAGATTACAACGATATAGGCTGCCTCGGGGAAAATATCTTTGACGACTGTCGGATAACAGTGTATAATCATTAATGGAAAACAGTGGATATTATTATGTTTAGAACGAGGAGCTAATATGTAGGGCATACACAAACTATTGCGTGATGGAGAACTAGGTTATTATTTTCTCTGTTGCAAGATATTTTGACAAGAGGGAAACAATTATAATGTGGATCACAGATATAGTAATAAAATGTATACCGGATACGATTTTTTTAAAATGTATGTATAGAATTGTAACTGGAAAAAGGTTGAATTTGAAAAAACCAAGAACGTTTAATGAAAAATTACAATGGCTCAAGTTGCATGACAGGAATCCCCAATATACTAAAATGGTTGACAAGTATGAAGTCAGGCAATATATTAAGGAAACAATTGGGGAGAAGTACTTAATTCCGCTTGTCGGAGGACCTTGGGAGCGATTTGATGATATTGATTTTTTAAATTTACCAGAACAATTTGTGTTAAAGTGTACACATGATTCTGGTAGTGTGGTTATCTGCAAAGATAAAAATAAATTTGATATTCAAAGTGCTAGAAAAAAAATAAATAGGGCATTGAAGGGGAATTTTTTTTATGGGGGGAGAGAGTGGCCTTATAAGAATATAAAGCCTAGAATTATTGCAGAAAAATATATGGTTGATGAGTTTGGGAAAAATTTAAATGATTATAAAATCTTTAATTTTAATGGAATACCTAGACTAATTCAAGTTGATTTTAACAGATTTGAGAATCATAGACATAATTATTTTAGTCCTGCGTGGGACTTTTTAGATGTATATATAAATCATTCAAATGATCCAAATACTAAAATAGAGCGTCCGCAAAAACTAGATGAACTATTAGATTTGGCGAAAAAATTGTCACATGGAATAATACATCTAAGGACTGATTTTTATATAATGGGAAACAAAATATTTTTTGGAGAATTAACATTTTATCATGAGAGTGGGTTTGGTAGATTTACGCCAGAAGAGTTTGAAGAACAAATGGGAGAGTGGATTAGACTTCCGTTTGAGAGATAAGTTGATTCTAAGATTTTGAAAGAGGAGAGTTTTATGAATTTTATGATGGCGTTTGGTCTTTCCAGTGTAATGTTATGTTTAGGTATGTTCCTGCGAGCAAAAATTTCTATTTTGCGTAAGATGCTTGTTCCATCTAGTGTTATAGGTGGTGTGCTTGGTATTATATTTATGAATAGTGTGTCTGTTATGGGAATTGATATAGGTACAAACTCACAGATGTATACTGAAATTGTAAATAATCTTTTTACAATTTCATTTATTTCCATAAGTTTAACAAGTACTCCCAAAGAAAATAACAGTGCCAAAGAAGTGATGAGGGGAGCACTTGGTTTGGGATTGGTTTGGTGCCTGCTCTATGCTCTAACGCCAATAGTGGCCACTGTACTCATTGGTATTTTAGGAACAAATACAAAAATGGATGCAATTTATGGGATGCTAGTACAGTTTGCATTTTGTCAAGGACCAGGACAATCGGCAGCATATGGAGCGATATTTGAACAGTATGGTTGGAATAATGCGTCTATGGTTGCCATAGCGTTCTCAGCCATAGGGTTTATTGTGGCATTTTTGGTTGGAATACCTGCGGCAAAATTAGGGATAAAAAAAGGGATTGCAAAAAATTGCGGGAAAATAGATGAGTCCATATTAAAGGGATATCTTGTGAAAAATGAGCAAAAAGAATATATGGTTAAGGATACTACATGCAATAGTAACATTGAAACGTTAGCATTTCATTTTGCGTTAATAGGGGCTTGTTATGTCATTGCAGTAGGAATTGCAAAGGTTTTGGCTTATATTCCGGGTTTTTTGGGAACATCAATGAGTGGTATGATGTTTATGAATGGTATGTATGCCGCATATATTGTTAAGTGGGTTATGAAGAAGTTGCATTTGGATTTTCTTCAGGAAAATACATTGCAAAGTAAAATTACTGGTTGGACTGCGGATTATTTGGTAGTGTGCGCTTTTATGGCGGTTTCTCTTCATCTTATAAAAGATTGGCTTCCAATTATTTTAATTGTTTCCCTTGCAATCACAGCTGTTACGTTCGTAGTATGTTTTTACTTTGGGCAGCGCTTTGGTGGAATAAATGATTTTGAACGTACACTAGGATTGTATGGGACGTGCACAGGGACTGTGCCAAGTGGTATTGCGTTAATTAGAATTGTTGATCCGAATTTTATTACAACTACAAGTATTGAATTAGGGGCATGTAATTTAGTTATGCTTGCAAGTACTCCGGTATACATAATTATTCTTGCGCTGGCGTCAGGAAGCATGAATATGTCAATTGCATTATTATTGCTTGTTTGTTGCATTGTGGTATATTTAATAATTTTAAGATTAACGAAAATGTGGGGAAGAAAGACATTTAGTTGGAAATAAAAGATTTATAGGAGGAAATTATTTGTGGAGCAGATATTTTATAATGGAAAAATAATTACAATGAAAGAATCTAATGCTCAAGAGGCTCTGGATAGGGCGCCAGAAGCTGTTTTAATAAAGAATGGAATCATTATTCAGACTGGCGAGATTGATACAATAACAAAGATGGCATCTAAAGAAGTTGTATTTAGAAATTTGGAGGGAAGATGTTTAATGCCATCTTTTATAGACACACACAGTCATTTTGTGATGAATGGACAAATGTCCACATGGGCAAATTTATCAGATTGTGAGTCTTTTGAAGAGATTATAGGAGTTTTAACGGATTATATTGAGAAAAATAATATTACAGAAGATGGAGTGGTTTTAGGATATGGATATGATCATAATTTTTTGAAAGAGAGACAGCAGCCTGATAAGACGGTATTGGATAAAGTCAGCAATAAAATACCGATTTTCATTTTACATATTTCTGCACATCTTGGATGTGCCAATTCGGCAGCTTTACAATTAGCGGGAATTGACGAGACGACAGAAGACCCGCAAAGCGGAAAGATAGGAAGGGTAGGTGAAAGCAATATACCAAGCGGGTATCTTGAAGAAGCGGGAATTAATATACTTCAGCAAGTAATTTTACCTAAGGCTGTAACAGATTATACTAAAAATCTCAAAAAGATGCAGGATATTTATTTGGAGAATGGAATTACTACAGCTCAGGATGGGGCTTCAACAGAAAGTGATATTAGTTTTTTGATAAAAATGAGTGAACTATGTACATTAAAATTAGACATTGTGGCCTATCCGTTGATGCCTGCTCATGGTTTGGAGCTTATGGAGAAGTATGGCGCACAATATAAATCATATGTAAATCGATTTAGGATTGGTGGGTATAAACTTGTTTTAGATGGTTCTCCACAAGGGAGATCAGCATGGATGTCAAAACCGTATGTAGGAGGAGAAGCAAATTATTGTGGATATCCATGGTTAAATGACGAGGATATTGAAAATTATTTACGGCAGGCAGTGAATCAAAAACAACAAGTTTTAGCACATTGTAATGGAGATGCTGCCTGTGAACAGTTTATTGTTTCTTATGATAAAGTGATAAAAGAAGATGGGTGTAATGATAATTTGCGACCAGTAATGATACATTGTCAGACTGTCAGAAATGATCAATTGGACCGAATGGCAAAATTGAAAATGATTGCATCTGTTTTTATTGGACATGTATGGTATTGGGGAGATGTTCATATAAAAAATTTTGGTTTGGAACGTGGAAATTATATAAGTCCAGTGAAGGATGCACTTGACAGGGATGTGAAGGTTACGTTCCATCAGGATACTCCTGTGACAAAACCGAATATGCTTCATTCCATCTGGTGCGCGGTAAATAGAGTAAGTAGAGGTGGAAATATAATTGGCGATGACCAAGTAATTGATGTATATGATGCATTAAAAGCGGTAACGATAAGTGCAGCATATCAATATTTTGAAGAAAATAATAAGGGGACTATAGAAGAAGGAAAAAGGGCTGATCTGGTTATTTTGGATAAATCGCCTTTAGAAACTGATAAAATGCATATAAAAGATATAAAAGTATTAGAAACAATAAAAGATGGAAAAACTGTCTATTCGCAGGATTTTATAAAACAAAGTGAGATTTAGAGGAAACAAATTATAGGAGATATAATAAATTGAAGAAAATACTGTTCTGTATTACAAGCTTAAATGGAGGAGGAGCAGAGCGTGCGCTGGCCAACATTACACTTGCTATGCCAGAAGATGTAATAATTGATATTTTGGTGAACTGTGAGAATAAAGAATATGATTATTTGCATAGAGGAACTGTAATTTCATGTGTCAAAATAAGCAAAAAAAAAATCCGAGTACCATTTCCTTTAAAAGTTTTCGTTGGACGGTTTTATAAATTGCGAAAGCTAAAGAAGATAGGAAAGTATGATGCATGTATTAGTTTTATGGATGAGTCCAATATAGCGAATATTCTAACGGGAAATAAATATTGTAAAGTTTTAATATCAGAAAGAACAACATTATCACGGGTAAGTGGAAAAGAGTATGATTATAAAATAAAACCTCTAGCAAAACAAATATATAAAAATGCAGATAAGGTTATAGCTGTTTCTCAGGGGGTTGCAAATGACTTGAATTCTAATTTCAATGTTCCTATAAATAAGCTAGAGGTGATTTACAATGGTTTTAATATAAATTCAATTTTAACACAATCCCTTCAGCAGCCAGAAATTGCGTTTGAGAAAAATTTATTTTACTTTTTAAATACCGGAAGAATTGATGAGGCAAAGGGACAATGGCACTTAATAAGAGCATTTGCTGCCGTGGAAAAAAGACATCCAGAAGTACGACTAATTATTTGTGGACAAGGACCATATTTAGAAATGCTACAGGAAATGACAAAGGAATATCATTTACAGGAAAAAATACTATTTCTTGGGTTTGTAAAGAATCCTTACGCTATTTCAATAAAGTCCGATGTGTTTGTTTTTCCATCAATGTATGAGGGAATGCCAAATGCCCTCATTGAAAATATGATATGTGGATTACCAGTGATTGCTACCGATTTTCGTTCTAGTGCACGTGAGATATTGGCGTCAGATGTTGATTATATGTGTCAAGTTACAGACAAAATCGAGATGGCAGAATACGGAATTATCGTGCCTGTGTGCTCAGGAAAAAAAAAGCATGCAAGCGAGGCATTAGAAAACGAAGAAAAATTATTGGCAGAAGCAATGCTGAAGATGGTGGAAGATGATGATTTGAGGTTGCATTACAAAAAACAATCAGAAATAAGAGCACAAGATTTTTCTATTGACAAAAAAATTTTAGAATGGCTAGAAATTATCAACTGAATTATGAAATCATAGTGAGGAAAAAGTGATGTTGAAATACGTGAAAATATTGAAATCTATGGTAACAGATGAAAGTCAGTGGTGGAGGTATGTGCGTGCAACTCCATTTTTAAGATTTATTCCTGATAAATATTACTTAAAAAAATGGTACAAGTTTAAAACAGGAAAAGAATTGAATCTTAAAAATCCTCAGTCATTTAATGAAAAGTTGCAGTGGCTGAAATTATATGATAGAAATCCTAATTATTCTAAAATGGTTGACAAATATGAAGTCAGGCAGTATATTAAGAAAAAAATTGGCGAGGAACATTTAATTCCACTTGTAGGAGGACCTTGGAAAAATTTTGAGGATATTGATTTTACCAAACTTCCAGACCAGTTTGTTCTGAAATGTACACATGATTCTGGAAGTGTAGAAATTTGTAAAAATAAAAAAGAGTTTGATATTGAAAAGGTAAGGAAAAAGTTTAACTATACATTAAAAAGAAATTATTATTACTATGGAAGAGAATGGCCGTATAAAAATGTAAAACCAAGAATAATCGCCGAAAAATATTTGCTTGACGATTCAGGAATAGAACCAAAAGATTATAAAATATTTAATTTTAATGGAGAACCACGGATTATTCAGGTGGATCTTGATCGGTTTGCAAATCATAGACATAATTATTATACTACAAAATGGGAATTTTTAGACGTGTATATTGATGATCCAAATGATCCCAACGTTATAATAGAATGCCCACCTGAATTAGATGAATTATTAAGATTGGCAAGACGATTATCAAAAGGGATTCCTCATCTTAGAACAGATTTTTATATAATGAAAGGAAAAATATTATTTGGAGAACTTACATTCTATCATGCAGGGGGGATGGGTAATTTTACACCAAGTAAATTTGAAAGGCAAATGGGTGATTGGTTAACTTTACCTAGTAAAAGATAAAAAACAACTATATATCCTAGAAATACTTGTATTTACGAACTTATAATAGATGAAGCTGAAAGGAGTCTAAGTTTGTATATAAAAAACAAGACATTGATAAAATTTGTAAATAATACTGGATGGATATTGTTTAAAGAAGTATATGCTATGTTAGTTTCGCTGATTGTAGGATCTTTATCAGCAAGATATTTGGGACCATCTAACTATGGACTAATTAATTATGGTGGTTCTCTTATTTCTTTTTTTTTGATTGTCACACAGTTGGGAATGAGTAATGTAATTATTCTGGAAATTGTAAGAAAACCACAAAACGTATCATCATACTTGGGAACGGCAGTATATATGCGGTTTTTTGTATCTATAATATCAGTATGTTTAATACAAGGTATTATAGTATGTTTAGAACCTGATAATAATTTGTTACATCGAGTTACATTCTTACAGTCAGTTTCATTGATATTTCAGACATCTGATGTTTTGTTTTGCTGGTTTCATGCAAAAATGGAAATGAAATATGTAACTCTGGCAGGAATAATTGCTCTTACGTTTACATCTATATGGAGAATCATTCTTTTGGTGATAAAAGCATCAATTGAATGGTTTGCGTTGTCATTATCTATATCTGCATTAATTAGTTGTATTATGATTTGTGTATTCTTTTCAGTAAGAGCAAAAGTAAAGTTAAAATTTCATTTTGACGTTGCAAGGAGTATTTTAATAAGTAGTTATCATTTTATTATAAATAGTGTTGCATTAACATTTTATACGCAAATTGATAAGATAATGATTGGAAAAGCACTTAATGAAACTGTTCTAGGGTATTATACAGCAGCAAGCGCGATATCGGTTATGTGGGAGGTGATTCCCAATGCAGTATTGAATTCTGCGAGACCATTATTTGTGCAAAAGTATGATATAGATAAAAAAGAGTTTTTGAGAAGATATCAAATTATTATATTAGGAATTAGTGTTCTTGGTGTTTGCGTGGGTATTGGATTTACAATTTGTGCAAAATTACTTGTTTGGATTTTGTATGGTTCAGAGTATTATGCCGCGGTACCAGCGCTTAAAATTCTTGCATGGGCGACTGTATGTTCCGCGATTGGAAATATAAGAACCACTTGGATGGTATTAAATAATAAAAGTAAATATATGGAATATTTTACTCTAATTGGTGCAGTGATCAATATTACACTTAATTTAATTTTAATTCACTTTTGGGGGTATATTGGCGCAGCGTTATCTACATTTGTTACAAGTCTCATTACAGGAATTATTTTGCCCTTTCTATTTCAGGAAACAAAAGAATATGCACAGATTTTTATTGGAAGCTTTCGGCAGATGCCAAATTTTGTAGAATTTATTTGGAATAAAATAAAGATAAAAAATAAGAAGAGATAAAAGATTTTATCTGTTATTCTATAATATAGGATGCACATAGAAAAAGGAGCTCTATGTGGCAAACATTTTAAATATCTTTTATTTATAAAGTTAGAAGGGAGATATTATGAATAAAATATGGAAGACATTCTATATGAAAAGACGACAGATGATATTAATTTTTGGTGCTATCTGTTCGGCATATGCTTTAACAGCAGAGTTTTTTGTGAGTGATTTTGCTGATATTATGCAACAGGAACAATTATATTTGTATAAAGTTATGGGGTGCATTAACTCTGCTTTAAATGGAAAAGAAGTGAATTTTTCTATTTTGACAATAGGAATTTTATTTATGTATTTTGCGGGTTGGAAATACTGCTCTTTTGATAGAAGTAAATTTGTGATAGTAGCATGCTTTTTATCCGTAGTTACAATTTTGTATTATCCTTATACTTTTGGTAATTCTTTATCATTATTATTTCATACAGAGTTTCAAGTTTTTCAGACAATAATATTTCTATTTGGTTTTTTTGAATTATTTCATATCTCAATTAATGTTTTGTATGTATATATTGAACGAATAAAAGACTTCGATGAAAATAAAGAGGTTTGTTTTTGGAAAATTATTTTAAAACTAGCATTATTGTGGTTTCCTCATGTGATTGTAAAGTTTCCGGGAGCATTTTGTCCAGATTCAAGAGGGCAGTTACGACAAGGTTTGGGGCTAACTCCGTTTAATGCACATCATCCTCCTTTTCATTCATGGTTACTTGGTGTATGTGCTTCATTTGGAAATAAGCTATTTCATTCATACAATATAGGGGTGTTTGTTTTTATATTAATACAATACTCAATAATGGTATTAGTATTTGGACATGCGCTTTATTATTTGGAGAAAAAAGGGGGATCTAAGAGCTTAAAACATATAATTTGGATGATTTATTGTATATGTCCTTTTATAATAGGCTATATCGGTGTTGTATTGAAAGATATATTATATTCTACTTTTTGTTTTGCATTTATTCAGTTTCTAGTTATATTTATAGATAATAAGAAGAATTTAACTATTGCTAATTCAGTAGGATTAATTATAAGTTCGGTGTTAGCAATACTTACCCGTAATAATGGAAAGGAAGTTATTTATCCAACAGTATTATTAATTTTGGTAGCTGTGATTTATAAAAATAAGAAGAATGTTGTTCAGTTAATCAGAGCATGTATGGTTTTTGTTTTGCCAATCATAATATCTTTTTCCTGCTCAAAAGTTTTGGAGGTTTGCTATGATATACAGAAGGGGGGGATACAAGAGGCGCTATCTTTTCCTTTTCAACAAACGGCAAGAACTGTATTAGAGCATTCTGATGAATTACCTGAAGAGGAGAAGGAAATTATTGATAGGGTTTTGAGATATGATACATTGGCAGAGAGATACAGACCAGATCTAAGTGATCCAGTTAAAGGTGGCTATACTGGTTGCGATAAATCAAATATGATACAATATGCGAAGGTGTGGGTCAACCAATTTTTCCGTTATCCAATGACTTATTGTGAGGCGACATTGAGTCAAAACTATTACATTTTTTGCTTATTTATCAATAAACAGGGATACTATCATGATTCTAAAGCAGAATACATGAATCAAGTAATTACATTTGAATATGCTTTCTGGGATAAAATAGATAGACTATTTGAAATGTTCTATAAAGCTATAAATAAGTTACCTGTTTTGAATTTAATATCAAATGCTAGTTTTTGGTGTATTATGTTACTTGTATTCTCTTCATTTGTTTGGATAAAAAAGGAGTATGATTTTCTGATTATATTATGTCCATTGTGGTTAACTATGATATGTATTGTATTAGGACCAGTATATGCACCAAGGTATACATATCCGTTTACGTATAGTTTGCCATTTTTGATTGGATATTTTAGTATTAGAGTAAAGGAAGTATCATGTGCTAAGAAACTTAAATATAATAACGAGTGGAGGATGAATGATGAGGAATTATGGAGGTGATATAGGTAAGAGATATAAACAGAATTTTAAGTATGGATTTCTTCTTCATTGTGTAATAATGCTGATGTTAGTAGTAATTATTTTTGGACAGTATCTGATTGGACAAAAATTGTTTGTATTTACTGATGTTGCTACTGATTCAGCCGGACAGACTTATCCCAATTTGGTATATCTGGCAAGAGAAATCAGTGCAGGAAATACAATGAATAGATGGAATTTTTCAAGTTCAATTGGAAATTCTGCTGAAATGATTCTGCCAAAGCTCTCTAATTTGGAAACATATTTTGGTGTAGAAAATGTAGCATATCTAATGGGTTTTAATATGGCACTGAAAGTGTTCCTTTCAGGTATCTTTTTTTATCTATATTTAAAAAAGATGGGAATATCAAACAGTACGAGCTCTATATTTGCTATATTCTATGCATTTTGTGCCCAGATAATTATTAGAGGATCATGGAGATCCTATCCTAATGAAGTATTAATGTTTTCGATATGGCTTTATGCTTTTGAGTCATGGTTTGATGAGAGAAATAAATGGTGGAAGTTATTATTTGCAAGTGTTTTTTTGTATTATAATAGTTCAGGATATTATGTTGCCCTTTATACTGGAATATTTTTGGCATATTTAGTATTTCGTTTAGTAGAAGAATGGGATAAAGATAAAATAAAATTTCAAGTGAAACAGATTCTTACATTTGTAGGAATAGTATTTTGTGCATTGTTGTTTTCTATGATTAGCTGGATAAGTAATATATCAGTACAATTGAAAAGCGAGAGGTTTGTAAGTGGAATCGAAAAAATACCTTCATTTGGGATATCTGATTTGTTTACAGGTTTTGATGCATTGAAAACTGCATTTTATAGAACTATAGGTACGGATATATTAGGCATTAGCGAATATTATGGTACAAGTAATTTTCTGGAGGCACCTGCATTTTATTGTGGACTTTTAACTTTTATTCTTTTGCCAGTGATTTATATACAGGCAAATGGAAAAAAGAAAATGGCATATAGTATAGGATTAGTTGGAATTATATTGTATATCTTTGTAAAACCAGTTCGATATATTGCAAATGGAATGTCCGGTTATTCCTTTAAATTGTCTTCTTTATGGGTTATGGTATTGATGTTATATATTGTTGCTAAGAATTTTGATTTGTTATTAGAAAGGAAAGGAAACAGTAAAAAAAATCTAATTTTAGTAACAGGAATATGTGTAAGTATTTTAGCTATTGCTGGAGCGATTGATGGAATAAATTGGATAAAGTTATGTGGGACAATTGGATTTATAGCGCTATATATTATAATTTTGTTTCTATTTGACTATGAAAAAATAAATAGATTTCAAGTAAATATTTCTGTTCTATGTATTGTTCTGGCAGAGGTTTTTTTTACTTCTTTTGGATGTATCAATAATCGTGAAACAATGGACAAAAATAGATATGAGGATGGGACAATAGAAGCTTTGAATTTTATAAATTCCAATAATGAAAGTAAGGATGCCTTTTATAGGATAGATAAGAATTATCAGGCACTATCTTATTGTGATGCCTTATATCAAGGGTATATGGGAACAGTGGGATATATTGGTGGAAGTGGCGATAGAAGGAGTACAGGGGAATTTTATGATGCTGTCGCGATGTCAATTTTGGGAGGAAATAATCATGTAATGACAGGATTTTGGTCATCAACAGCAGTTAATACTGTAATGAATGTTAAATATATATTGTCTAAGGTTGGAATGCATACAAATTTTGGTTATAAAAAAATTGGTGAGATAGAGGGAATTTCTGTTTATGAAAATCAGTATGCCCTTCCCTTGGGATATGTTTATGATAAATATATTACGATGAATGAATACTTAAAATTGCCTGTTGAAGTTAGAAGAAATATGTTACTAGATACTTGTGTATTAAAAGAAGAAAATGATAGTTCAGAGTTATCGGTGGAAATATCTGAGATGAGTATGTTGGAACTTGAGATTTTTGAAACCAGCTCCGAGATGGAAATAACAGAAAATTGGATAAAGCTGGAGCTTCCCCGAAGTACAGATGGTGAAGTAAACCTTGTTGTTATGGATGTGACAAGCAACGGGGTAAAAAGTTCTATGATTGAGTATTACAACCAAGATGGAGATGCTGTAACTTCATATTTGGGATTCGCAGATGGGAGTGATAAATATTTTTTGGAGTTCAATGATCCACAGATAGCTCGGATACAAATTTTTAATACGAAACAATATGACATAGAACAAATCAAGGTGTATCAGCTACCGCAGGAAGTGTACTATAAAAAGTATATGGACAATCACGAGACATTAAGCAGAAACAGTCTCAACATTGAGCGAATGGACTGTAATAATATATGGGGTACGATCAACAGCAGTATAGATGGTATGATGACATTTTCTATTCCGTATGATACGAATTGGCATGTATATGTAGATGGTGTAGAGCAAGAACTCAAAACTGTAAATATTGCCATGATGGGAACAGATATTACGAAAGGTTTACATGAGATACGTCTTGTTTATTATAAATCAAATGAATGGTTAAAGCATCTGCTTCCGGGAGGAATTGTATTGTTCATTTTTTTGATGGTTGATAAAATCTGGATAGTAGTCAAAAAAGATAAAAATATGGTATAAGGAAAGGAGTTTTATGCAGAACAGAATGCAAAGTTGTAGTTGTAAGCGAGAGATAAGGTGGGTGTATCATATTATTATGTCTCTGTTAGCTGCATTATCACTGACCATGGAATTTAAAATACCTGAGTATATAGGTTTGAATTTCGCGGTTTCAAGGGAATTTATGGTAAATATAGAAAGAAGTTTGATTGTTGATCCCTTCAAATCCACTCTTCTTTTTGGTATGATTTTCATATGGAGCATAAAAATCGAACTAATGAACAGTAATAAAATAAATATAATTCGATATAAACTATATTATTTTATTTGTATGGTTCTTGGCTTTGTGTGGCTTTCAGCCAAGAGTTATTTAATAAACAATAGTTTGGTAAATATATATGCGACAACTGGTCAAGTGGTAAAATCAAGTATTTATTATGTTGGAACAGTGTATTTTCTAATCCTAGTGGGAAAGACAGTATTTTTATTAGCTGATAGTGCGTTTTTAATAACAAATTATCAAGTATATACAAATATTAAAAATTTAAGGTGCAAGACATTTTTATTTTTCTTTATAATATGGCTGCCGCATATCATTATGGCATATCCTGCAAGTTTAATCAGTGATGCATGGGGACAGTTGGCAATGTTTTATGGAAGGAAAACATTTACAACACATCATCCGCCATTTCATACATGGCTTATTGGGATGGCAGTCAAGTTTGGCGCAAAAATAGGTAGTGTTAATACAGGTTTATTCTTGTTTATTTTATTTCAATTTGTACTATTTTTGCTCGTTATGACATATGAAATAGATTTAATGAGACGATTTAATGCTCCTAGATGGTTAATTATCATGACAATGATCATTGCAGGTACTTCTCCATATTATACAGCATATATTGGCTTGATAACAAAGGATACATTATACTCCTATTTTTTTCTGTTATTTATGATAGAATTGTATTATTTGAACATACGGGGGGGGGGATTTCGAGGAGATAAGGCATATTTTTTTGCTTATTATATCGTCTGTGGCGGTTATATTGTTTCGTAATAATGGAAAGTATGTAATTTTTCCGATATTGCTAAGTATTTTATTTTTAATAATTGGAAGAAAAATTATATTACAATCAAGAAAGGCTAAGTTAAGTTTTCTATCAAGTATTACATTGATAATCCTAATACCTCTTTTTATTAATTTTACATTAGCAACAGCATATGATATTCAAAAAGGTAGTGTTAAAGAAATGTTATCACTCCCCTTTCAACAGACAGCACGTTATATTGTGAATCATGGTGATGAAATTAGTGAGGAAGAAAGGCAAGTAATTGATAGAATATTAGATTATAATAGTCTTGCTCAAAATTATAATCCGATTTTATCAGATGCTGTTAAAACTACTTTTAAACAGGAGAGTACACAAACGGAAATGTTTGAATACTTTTGTGTATGGGGGAGTCAGTTTTATCGTCACCCATTTACTTATATAAGTGCTACAATGAATCAAAATTATAAATTGTTTTATCCGAAACAAATAAAGTATCTATATCTTGAAACATATAAGGAAAAAACTGAATTTATGAATGAAGTAGGGGCTGAAGAAATAGAACAAATAGAGAAAAGAGAAGATAATTTGAGGAGTTTTTATAATATTATGTTCGATATGCCATTAGTAGGTGCTTTTTCAATTGTAGCTTTGTATAATTTGGTTTTAATTTATGGCGTAGTATATGCGGTATATAAGAGATTATATCCTGTTTTGTTTTTTTCAGTACCACTTATAATTAGTAATTTAATTGTTGTTGCAGCACCGCTGGTTCATCCAAGATATACATTTCCAGTTGTATATAGTATTCCGTTATTTATTTTATGTATTATACATGTAATGAGACAATTTCTACAAGAAAATAGGAATGATAATAGCAAGTTAAAAATGTGAAACTGATAAATTTGTATCAAGAAAAGAGGATAAAAATGGGAATTACATCATATATATTTGTTTTAGCTTTTTTACCCATTACGTTGATTGGGTGGTCGATTCTAAATAGATTGAATTGGTATAATTTTGCGGACTTTTTTCTGATATTGGTTTCATTAATATTTATTGGAAGTTATGATTATCGGTTTATAATAATTATTTTGATAACCGTATGTGTGAATTATATATGTGTGAAGTACATGGACAGAATAAAAAGGTCAGAGTGGCGTAAGATAGTAACGATTATTTTAGTAGCTGCTAATGTTGGAGTATTGTTTTTCTTAAAATACGGAAACTGGCTGCGTGTAGTGATAAACAGGGAAGCTGTTTTGTGGAAATTACTTATTCCAATTGGAATAAGTTTTTATACATTGGAACAAATACGTTTTATTGTAGATGTATACAGAACTGGAGAAATGAAATATACTTTTAGAGAATACGTTTTGTTTAGTACATTTTTTCCTGTAATTGTATCTGGTCCTATTTTACGTCATGATGATTTTATTGTACAACTTAGAAGTAAGGACTGCCGTTTCATTTTAACAGAGAATATAAGCGAAGGGTTGATGTCATTTTGTCTTGGTATGGGCAAAAAAGTTATTATAGCATCTTGGCTTGGGAAAATAGCTGGCCTTGGATTTGATAATGTAGAAAGCGCAAACAGTGTGACAATGCTTCTAAGCGTGTTGGCTTATACACTGCAATTGTATTTTGATTTTTCAGGATATTGTGATATTGTGGAAGGGGTGGCTTCCATGATGGGCTTTAAGCTTCCAATGAATTTTAATTCTCCTTATAAAGCATCATCAGTTGGAGAGTTCTGGAAAAGGTGGCATATGACGCTCACTGATTTTCTGACAAGGTATGTGTACATACCCCTTGGCGGAAACCGAAAAGGCAGGATACGGCAAAATATAAATATTTTTATTGTATTTTTGGTGAGTGGTTTGTGGCATGGTGCGTCATTTACATATATTTTATGGGGAATGATGCATGGAATTTGTTTAATTGTTGATAAAATAATAGGTAAGTTTTGGGCAAAACTTCCAATTTTTGTGGGACGATGTGTAACATTTAGCATGGTTGCATTGATGTGGGTTCCTTTCAGGGCAAATAGTACAGGGGATGCATGTGTTATATATAGGACACTATTTTGGGGTGACAGAACAATTGTAAAAGATTTTGGGCAGTATACTTTACCTATGGTGACTTATTTATGTGAGAATTATGCAAGTATTTCGCAAGAGATACTTGTTAGAGTACAGAATATAATGACTGTACTAGTTATGGTAGTATTATTAGGCGTTGTATTTTTTGCAAAAAATGTTAGAGAACTTATAAAAGGTAGAAATGGAAATTGGATAGGGTTTGTTTGTGGCATAATTTTGTTTGTAGCTGTACTTCACTTTCAAGAAGTGGGAACTTTTATATATGAGGGATTTTGAAAATGAAGAAATATATATATATTTTATTAGGTACGTTTGCCATTTTATCAATAATGTATGCTGTTTTTATAGCAATTATAGATCCGTTTTATGTATTTCATATGCCAATAGGAGAGATGGAAGCTGTTAAAACGAATAGAGCACATTATGTTGCAAGGGGGTTAATTCGTAATGCCGATTATGATATGCTGATTTGCGGCTCTAGTATGTGTGAGAATTTTCACATTAACGATGCGAATGAAATATTTTATGGAGGAGAAGATAAATGCTTAAAGGTGATTCAGCATGGCTCATATAGTAATGATTTAAGAGCATCTTTAGAGGCTGCTGCGGAGGTAGGAAAGGCTGAAGTAATTATTATGGCATTAGACACAGCAGTATTTCAAAAACCTGATCAGGGATATCGGAGTGAGATGCCGGCTTATACTACAGAAAAGCTTTCTTTTGTTAATATTTGGTCATATCTGTTGAGTAAAGATGTTTTTAAATATTCATTAGATTTGATTTTTCAAAATAAAAAAGGAAATTTGCCCAGTGAGGATAGTTGGTGGATTACAGATGAAGATCTTTATTCGGAGCAAAATGTACTTAATTCATATAATAATGAAATCTTGTCATTAGGGTTTAGAGAGTTTGACGAGCAAAAGGCATGGAATAATCTAAGAAATATAGAAAGAGGAATAGAAGCATGTCTTGACAAAGGAATAAGGATACAATTTTTTATTCCGCCATATAGTGTAGCTAGCTGGGATTGTAAAGATTATAGAACTGAGCTTATGACTTATAAAGAAATTTGGGAGGAACTTCTTAATTATTCAAATGTTTCTATATATGCTGTTCAATTTGATGAAGATATTATAACTAATTTTAATAATTATAAAAATCAGGGGCACTACAGTGAAGAAGTATGCCATACGATTTTGCAGGATATCAAGCAAGGAAGACACCAGCTTACAACAGATAATATAGACAGCGAGGTTGACGGTTTTATAAAGCTACTTGATGAATACGACTGGGAGAACTTGAGAAAACGTGCTAAAGGATTGATATAATTCCAAGTGTTATCAAGCGTTAATAAAAGTTTGTCTTGGAAAATTGTGGAAAAGCTTTGGCATATAAATATTGTAGAAAAGTAAAGTATTGTATATAATAAAACCATGGTGAGAGAGGTGGCAATAGATTTGTTGCAGTGCAATTCATGAGTAGAATTTTATGTTTATTGACTTGCATTTAATCTATGATAGAATGGAATATAAGTGGAATCAGAGTTCTTGAAATACGAGATAAGAACGCCAATATATTGCAGCAAGAAAAAGGAGATTGCAAAATGACAAAAGTATCTGTCGTAGTACCAGTATATAATGAAGAAGGCAATGTTGCTGAGCTTCACAGGGAAATAAAGGAGGTTTGTGAGAAGAATCAATATGAGTATGAAATCATATTTGTAAATGATGGTTCTTCAGACAGGACAGAGGAGATCTGTAAGACATTACGCCCATTAAAATATATTTGTCTGCGGAGAAATTTCGGACAGACTGCTGCGATGGATGCAGGAATTAAGGCAGCGCAGTATGACTATATCGTCACGATGGACGGGGACAGGCAGAATGACCCAGCTGACATTCCGATGATGATACAATATCTTGAAGAAAACGATTTGGATGTAGTATCTGGTTGGCGAAAGCATAGGAAAGATACGATAATGAAAAAGTTTACATCAAGGGGCGCAAATCTATTGCGACATATTCTGGTACATGACGGAATTCATGATAGCGGCTGTTCTCTAAAGGTGTACCGCAAAGAATGTTTTGAACATATTACTTTGTATGGTGAACAGCACAGATTTATCCCAGCTATTTTGAAAATAAAAGGATTCAGGGTTGGGGAATTGGTGGTAAACCATAGACCGCGGACAGCCGGCAAGACAAAGTATAACTGGAAGCGTACCATCAAAGGTTTTGTGGATATGATATCTGTATGGTTTTGGAATAAATATTCTACCAGACCACTGCATTTGTTGGGGGGCATGGGATTTGTTTTTCTGTTTTTAGGCGGAGGATGCGGGATTTGGTCTATTGTGCTGTTCTGTGAGGGAAGGAAAATGTCTAACAATATTTTTCCGCCGCTACTGACCATATTTTTCATTATTATCGGAATGCTGCTGTTTATATTCGGATTGATGAGCGAGATACTGATTAAGACATACTATGGCATACATGTGGATTTATCATACAGTGTGAAGGAAATCAGTGAATATAAGTAGAGAATATGGGAAAAAACAGGAAATGAGTGTAAATGAAAATATTAATAATATCACATGAATATCCTCCCATTGGAGGAGGTGGTGCAAATGCCTGTATGTATCTTTCGAGAGAATATGCCAAAGCGCATCACGATGTTACAATTGTATCAGTATGGTTTGAGGGGCAGTCTGAGACAGAGGACAAGAACGGAGTTCATATTATCCGCGTGAAATCAAAACGAAGATATAAAGAGCACTGTAGTTTTTTAGAGATGGCAGATTATCTTTGTAAGGCTTGGCCCACTGTGAAATCGTTGGAAAAGGAACACCATTTTGATGTTTGTCAGGTTTTTTTTGGAATACCAAGTGGACCGATTGGATATGCGCTTAGAAAAAAATATGGGATTCCATATGTTATTCGTTTTGGCGGTGGAGATATTCCGGGATTTCAGGATCGATTCGCGTTTCTGTATAAGTTGATTGGCCCATTTTTGAAAGTGATATGGAATCATGCAGATGCATTGATTGCGAACAGTGAGGGGTTAAGAAAGTTGGCATTGGATTTTTATGACAAGAATCCAGTTGACGTAATTTATAATGGTGTGGATACAGAAAATTTTTATCCTTTCACGAAAAATAGAAACAATTATGATTCTGATGATGAAAGAATAAATCTTTTATTTGTTTCCCGACTGATTGAACGCAAGGGGTTGCAGTTTGTTATCCCCAAATTAAAAGAAATTGAAAAAAAATCCCATAAAAAAATACGCTTACTTATTGTCGGTGATGGACCATACAAGGAAGAGTTGCAAAGAATAGCTGAGATGTATGACTGTATGGATAAGATTTGCTTTGTGGGGCAGAAAGATAAAACAGAATTGCTTCCTTTTTATCAGCAGGCAGATATCTTTATTCTTCCATCTAAAAAAGAAGGGATGCCCAATGTTGTATTGGAAGCCATGGCATGTGGACTTCCGATTGTAATGACGCCGTGTGAAGGAAGTAAGGAATTAATTTCAAATAATGGTATGATTTCTTCTATTGATACATTTTCGGATAAAGTTACGATGTTGTGCGCAAATGCAGCGTTACGGCAAGACATGGGACGAAACAGTCTGGCCAATATAGAGAAAACCTTTCAATGGAAGATTGTAGGTAAAAAATATTTGGATGTGTTTGATACAATAGTGGAGAAAATGATTTGAAAATTGGAATAGAATGCATTTATGGAATCCTGAAAGGACAAAAGCATGTTTCGTAAATTGAGGATTCGTTTGAAAGACACACTTTTAACCAATATCATTTGGTCTTTTGTGGCAAAATTATTCGCCATGGTGTTTTACTTTTTGGCAGATATATTCTATGCCAGATTTTTAGGGGTAAACAATTATGCAGAATGGGTATTTTTCTTTTCGATTGCTAATATGGCATTTTGTGTAGGATGGTTTGGAATCAATATATCTTCGAAAGTGCATATTGCAAAGAGTGATGAACGGGAAAAGTGCTTTGGTGCGTCCGTGGTCGTTCGTGGATTTATAAGCGGCGTTATTTTAATAATTATTCTTTTGTTGGCGCCCCTGATTGCAGAAAAGACAGGATATCCCCAGCCATATAAAAATCTAAAATGGTTGATGCTAATTATGGGATGGATGGTGTTTTTTAATTCCTTTACCGAGTTTTTTAAACAATTCTATATAGGGATTCAAGAGTATAAAAAATTATGTTTAGTGACATTTATAGAACATTTTTCCTATTGTTTTTTTTCTATAGTTTTTCTTGTGCTATACCAGAATCCAATAAGCATAGCACTCGGTTATTGTGTGGCAGGTGTAGTTCTTATAGTGTGTAACTTCTCAATACTATTTAGAAAGTATAATAAAAATTTGGTAAGTGAAGGGATAAGTAATTGTAATCTACAGGGAAAAATTTTAAAATATGCGATGCCGCTAGTTCTGACGTCCCTGGGAGGACTGGTTCTTATGGAAATGGATACATTTATGCTTGGTTTATTTTGTTCTAAAGAGCAAGTATCTGTCTATTCAATTGCAAAACAGCTAGTGTCAAAGGCTACAAATGTAAATATGGCAATATGGACTGGAACTGTTGCTTCATTGGCAATGATTACAAAAGAAAACTTTGTAGAGAAGAGAAATAAGTTTCAAAAGGTAAAAAGGTTAAATAATGGAGTTTCAGCAATGATTTGCATATGTTTTGCATTCTTTGGAGGGGTAGTTATTAATTATTTATATGGTAATCAGTATTATCAAGCAAGTAGGATTTTGTTGTTGCTAATACCATATTATTTTTTGTATGGAATCTCTTCCTTATATGCTAACTTTTTGGATTTTATGGGGCATGCAAGAATAAGGGCAATGTGGTTTATTTCTGTTATTGTGATTAACTTTTCCCTAAATTATTTGCTGATACCATTATATGAAGCAACCGGTGCGGCAGTTGCAACAACTGCATCAATTATACCTTATACAATTTATTGTATATATGATGTATGGAAAATATTTAAGAATAAGGCAATTTATTATGACTTAGCACACAGGAGGAACTGAAATTGAGACATGGCAAAAAATATGATATTGGGAAAGCAGCTAAGTTTCATAGACTCGTAAAAATAAGAATAAAGCTTATTATATGCTCTGTGTTTCGCAAACTGCGTTTTGATACGATTTTGTGGCTAAACAGAAAAAGGGAGCCGATTGACATTGATAATCCGAAAACATTTGATGATAAAATGTGGTACATGAAAAAGCATTTTTACAGTGCCCTTGTGGAAAGATGTGCAGATAAAGTTACTGTCAGGGATTATGTAAAAGAATGTGGGTTGGAATCCATTCTCGTACCTATATATGGGATTTATGACAGTCTGGATCAAGTAGATTTTCAATCACTGCCGGAGGAATGTTATATCAAATGCAATCACTCGTCAGGCTATAATTATTTGTATCGAAAGGACAGAACTGATGAGAAGTGGTTAAAAAAGTTGTTTCACTTATATCAAAAATATAACTATTATGCAGTGAAACGAGAATGGTCATACAAAAATATTGTACCTAGAATTGTAGTAGAGAAGAAACTCCAAAGTAAAGACGGACAACAGCTGCTGGATTATAGACTGTTCTGCTTTGAGGGAGTTTTAAAGCTTGTGATGGTCAATAAAGGAACTGCAACAAGCGAGGGGGAACATGCCAGTGGCGTACAGCGTTCTTTCTACACACCTGATTTCGAGTGGCTTCCTGATGTAACTATTTTGGGAGACAGACCGTCATCACTGGCTTTGGATAAGCCGCAGGAATGGAACGAAATGGTTGATACCGCGCAGATTCTTTCGAAGCCGTTTATTTTTTGCAGGGTTGATTTGTATTCTTTAGATGGGAGTGTATATTTAAGTGAGATGACATTTTTCCCAAATTCCGGTATTAACCAGTTTTGTCCGTATGAATGGGCGCTGAAACTCGGAGAATGGGTTGATTTGGACAAGTGCTATAAGAGTCCGGTGTATCAATATAGGGAAGTTTAAATGCATTCTTAGAGGTGGTTTGAATGAAAACAATAGAACTGGTAGTGCCATGTTATAACGAGGAAAAATGTATCTCGCTTTTTTATGATAGGATAAAGGAAGTATTTTCGGACATGCCGGAGTGTAGTTTTATTATAACTTTTGTGGATGACGGCAGTAAGGATCATACGATGCATGAGATAAAAAAGGTCGTGGAACGTGCTGACGTGGGAAAGGTGCAGTATATTTCGCTTTCACGCAATTTTGGGAAGGAGTCAGCAATGTACGCGGGGCTTTCCAAAAGCGTGGGGGAATATGTTGCAGTGCTTGATGCGGATTTGCAGCATCCCCCCGAACTGTTAAAGGAGATGCTGGATGCAATCGAAAATGAAGGCTATGACTGTGCGTCGGCGCGCAGGGTGTCCAGAAAGGGAGAGCCTATGATAAAAAGTACATTATCAAGGGCTTTTTATCATGTGATAAATCATGTGACAGTGATTGACTTGGTGCCCGGAAGCACAGATTACCGCTTGATGAAGCGCAAGGTCGTGAATGCAATCGTAGCCATGTCAGAGAGTGAGCGTTTTACCAAGGGAATCTATGCATGGGTGGGATTTAAGAATAAGTGGATTGAATATAAAAATGTAGAGCGTGCGGCAGGAATGACGAAATGGAATGTCAGAGGGCTGTTTCGCTATGCATACAGTGGTTTTCTGGCGTTTGCCACGACACCGCTCAGGGCGGTTATATATTTTGGCATGTTCATTGTCTTTGCCTCGGTGCTGGGAGCGATTCATGTATTCCGAGCCGCACTTAGGACACCGAATGAAAGAACGGGATATGCATCGATCATCATTTTGATGCTCTTTTTAGGCGGAGTGATCATCACGATTCTTGGCATGATCGGGGAGTATCTGGCAAGAATCTATATGGAGGTGAAACGCAGACCGATTTACTTTGAACGGGAAAGCAATATTGATGATAATGCTTTGAAGGAGGAGACCAAATGAATCATGACAAGGTCTTGTATAGATCGTCTGTCATCATGGGCATTGTGGCATTTATAGCAATTTATGGAATCAATGTATTAAATCCGGTCTATGATGACTGGCTGTTGGGGCGTGGGGACTTGACGCAGCATTATTTAGGCTGGTGTTTTTACCGGCGCGGCAATTGGACATTTCCTGTTGGATTGACGGACAATCTGGCGTACCCATCTCTCACGTCAGTTATTTTTACAGATTCCATTCCCGGTTTGGCGGTGTTTTTTAAATTGCTTTCGCCCATTCTGCCAGAGACATTTCAATATTTTGGCTGGTGGGGGCTTGTTAGTTTTGCATTGCAGGGTTATTTTGCTGTCAAAATACTGCGGGAGTTTTCTGTGGGAAAAGTACAGGCATTGATTGGCAGCACTTTTTTTGTGATTTCGCCGATTGTGATTGAACGAATGTTCAGACATACAGCGCTTGGCGGACACTGGATGATTCTTGCAGCAGTTTACTTGTATGTCAGGCATGAAAAGGACTATCAGAAGCTCAAAAAAACGATTGTGTGTTGGGGGACTCTGGGAGGGCTGATAGCAGCAGTGCATTTATATTTTCTTCCTATGTGCGGTGCTTTTTTGTGTGGATATATTTTATGCAGCTTTATAAAGGAAAAGGGAATTAAGTTAAAATATATATTGCCGGGAGTGTCATTTGGCAGTATGCTTCTTTTGGGGACTTATGTGCTGGGCGGTTTTTCAACACGTGCGGACTCAAATGACGCAGGACTTGGAGCGTATAGTTTTAATTTGAATGGATTTTTTAATGAGAAGGGATACTCCCGTTTTTTTGATGCACTGCCGATGTATGATGAGCTTCAATATGAAGGATTTGCTTATCTGGGACTTGGAATTTTTGTGTTACTTATCGTAACAGTCGTTTTTTTTGTGGTAGTTTTGACAAAAAAGAAAGAGGGCTGTATGAAAAAAAACTGGGCGGAGATTGTGGTCGGAATGCTGGTCGTAGTCGGACTTGTGGTGTTTGCTGCATCGCCTGTTGTGACATGGAACGATAAGCTTTTGTTTATACTTACGGACAGCAGTACGTTGACTCGTTATTGGAGTATTTTCCGTTCGACGGGCAGAATTATATGGCCGGTAAATTATCTGATTTATACGGCTGTAATTGTTTGCAATGCGAGACTTTGGAATGATGTTTTTATGAAAAATAGGAAGTTACACCAAAAGTCAGCGGTTGTTGGAAGTGTAGTGCTTGCACTGTGCTGCTTTTTGCAAGTGTTTGAGATCAGTGAAAAACTTTGCGAGCAGAGAGCGCAGTTTGCTCAAAAAAAAACCTATGCGTCACCGTTTCAAGATAGCATTTGGAAGGAACTATCCGAGAGAAATCAGCTAAAGCATTTGGTATGGGTTTCAAACAATTATGAAAATAAGGAGATTTTAGAGCTCTCCAAATGGGCTTATGATAATATGCTTACAATGAATAATTTTTATTTTGCGCGGGGAATCGGTGTGGCAGAGGATACACAATCCAGTCTGCGCAATCCAGATGACACATACCTTTTTGTGTTTACGCAGGAAATGATACAAGAGTATGGAGACTATGACCTTCATTTTTATGAGGCAGACAAGTATATTATAGGTACAACATTTGAACTAGAGCAAGAAGAATACAGTGTGAAAAATACTTCGAAACAAGACCATATAAGGTCTTAGCTCTATGTATATTTTTTGTAGAATAAAAATGTGTATATTACAAATATCTATTTTACAAAAGTGTATCGGAGTGGAAAGCATTGAAAGTACAAGAAGCTGTAGTAAAGCGAATCAGAAATTTGTGCAGAGAGAAAAATATGAATATGTCGCAATTAGCGTATTGTGCAGGAATGCCACAGTCAACGCTTAAAAATGTTATGAATGGAAACAGTAAGAATACTGGGATTGTGACAATTAAAATTATATGTGACGGATTGGATATATCATTGGATGAATTTTTTCAGTGCGGATTATTTACGTTACTGGAACAGGAAATTGATTAAGAAGTATATTGTTCGTAATCTATAGAGTTTGTGTTGGAGAGATAAGTTGTAATATATTTATCTCTTTTTGACGTGATTCTTGGCGATCGTTATAGTGAAAGCTAGTAGATTTTAAAAATTGGTTATGATATAATAATATACCTGTAAATGAAATTGAAATATAGTATGTATAAAGGATAGGGTTAAAATAAGTATGAGACTTGTAATTGACTGTTTTAAGCTGGTAAAGGGCGCGGGAAAGAGCATCGGCATCTACAATCTGGCGCTGAATCTGGTGCGCGACCTCGCCGCACACCATCAAAAAAATACACTGATCGTCCTTGGCAATCCGCTGAATAAAAAGGATTTTGACATGCCGGGGCTTCGGTTTATCGAGGTGAAAAACAAAAATCCGCTGAATAAACTCACCTGTATCTTATGGGAGTTGTTTGAGGTGAGCTTTTATGCCAGAAAGCTAAAGGCTGACAGGGTGCTCTTTCCCAGAGGCTATGCGCCGATGCTGCATCTGACAAAAACGAGTGTGATAATCCATGATATGATACCGTTTTACTATCATGAACAGTATCCCGGATATTTTAACCGATTAGAGAATTTCTATATCATGTGGCGGCTAAAGGCCTCCGCCCGCAGTGCAGATGAGGTGATTGCGATCTCAGAGGCGTCGAAGCGGGATATTATGCGGTATTCCAAAGTGTCGCCGGAGAAGATAACAGTCATCTACAATGGGCATACCGCGATATCCTGTCCGAAGGGGGAGAAGGCGGACGGCGGGTATATCATCGCCAATACCTCGGCGCTGCCGCACAAGAATGCGGCGGGCATCGTGAAAAGCTATGAGCGGTACTGCCAGATGACGGACAAGCCGCTGCCGCTCACGATTGTAGGCATAGAGTGCATAGACCAGTTTGTCAGCGGCTGTAAGGTGTCTGACCAAATCACCTGCATTCGGTATATTGAGAGCAATGAAGCGTTTCATAAACTGATTCATGAGGCAAGGCTGTTTGTGTTTCTTCCCTTTATAGAAGGGTTTGGCTTCCCGCCCATCGAGGCGATGCAGCTTGAGACGCCGGTGCTCTGCTCAGACACAAGCTCTCTGCCGGAGGTTGTGGGCGATGCCGCCGTCTGTGTCAATCCAGAGGATACGGAGAAAGCGGCGCAGGCGATTTTGAAGCTGGCAGAAGATGACAAGCTTCGCAGACAGCTTCAGGAGAGAGGACGTGCGAATGTGAAGCGCTTTTCATGGGAAGAGACCGGAGAACAGTACCGGAAGGTTTTATTTCGATAAAAAGGGAGGATTTGGCGGATGAAATATGATGTATTGGCGCAGCTTTATCAGCGGATTCCAAGACATATCAGGCAGTGCTTTGTATCAGGTATGGTGACAGGACTTGTCACCCATTTTTATATGCTGGCAAACAAGCTGACCAACTGGGACGACATCAATAATTTAAACCGTCCGGGAAGCGGGGATTATCTCGGGCGCTGGTTTTTAAAGTATATTCACAAGCTTGGGAGTATTTACAGTATACCCGCGGTGCATGGCTTTCTGTTAATCCTCTTGCTTTCGCTGTCCGCATGTCTGATACTGGAGATTTTGCAGATCAGGAGCACGACGGGGGCGATTCTGGTGCCTGCCCTGATGCTGACGTTTCCAAGTGTTGTCAGCACCATGACGTTTATGTTTATGGCGCACACTTCGGGAATTGGTATCTTTATGGTGTGTCTGGCGGTCTATCTGCTGCGGCGTTACAAGTTTGGCTGGCTGCCCTGCATTGTTTTGCTCATCTGTGTGCTTGGGACCTATCAAAGTTATATCAGCTTTGCCATCACCTTAATGCTGATGGGAATGATTGTCGATTTAATTCGTGGAAAAAAGTTTCCTGAGATGCTCAAAAAGGGAATTGTCTGCGTCGCGGTGCTCGGCGTGGGTGTCTTGGTTTACATGTGGCTTTCCCATGTCATTTATCCAAACATAGACAATGAGACGTATGGCGGCGTCGGCAATATGGGAAAAATCGCCATCGGAGAGATGCCAGTGCTGATCGCGCGGTGCTATAAGCGCTTTCTTGAATATTTCCTGTGGAAGCCGTTTGCCTTTGTGACAAAGACTGCCAAAGCCACCAATCAGATCACCTGCGCGCTCGCGGTGGTGTTGTTTGCCGTGACAGCAGTGCAGCGCAGACTCTACCGTGATGTCCTGTCTTTTGGCCTTCTGGTGCTGTACTGCTTCTTTGTGCCGCTTGCCGCAGCCTTTATCTATTTTATGGCGCCGGAGGTGGATTACTCGATGCTCATGCTCTATGCGTATGTCCTTGTCTTTGTCATGGTGCTGGCACTTTTGGAATGCTGTGTGCAGGACTGGGAGCAGGCAGAGCAGAAGGCAGGGTGGCAGCGGTATGCACAGTCCGGGCTAGCGCTGCTGGTGGTGGTGACGCTGTCGGTGAGCAGCTACAGTGACTATCTGCTCACGAACAAGGCGTATCTTAGGACAGACATCGCGACAGAGCGCGTGAAGGCGTATTTTAACCGTGTGCTTGTGATGGCGCAGGCGCAGGAGGGATTTCTGCCCGGCGACGCGGTGACGATTCTTGGCGAGTTTTATTATAAGGATAATCCAAGCAGCGTGGAGTTAGATGTGCTGGACGCGAACAGTCTGCGTTCTTTGTCGGGCGTGGCGCTGGAGAACGGGCTGATCACATCGGGCGTGCGCGATAATTTTATCCGAACGTTTCTGGGATACGAGCTGGCGAAGCTGGACTGGGACGAGAAGTGCGCCTTGATGGAGACCGAGGAATACAAGGCGATGAAGATTTATCCGCAGGAGGGGTGTGTACAGAAGATACAGGACGTATGGGTAGTGAAAATGTGTGAGTAAATCCGATTAAATTCCGCAGCTTCAACACATAATATGTTAAAAAAGTATAAAGTTTATTGACTTAAAAAAGCTAAGATTCTATACTTATAAACTATATTTATGTGGAGAAAAAAGGAACTGAAAGTAAAGCAGCGTGTGAATTTCTGAACAGTTCCTTGCTGGGAATTATGAGAGCAAATAGAAAATGGACCGTGAGAGCTGTGACGCTGGTTTTGATGGCGCTGGTGGCAGCAGGGATTGTTTTGTGGGATTTTGGAAATCCTTATGATAAACAAAAGTTTGTGGAAGCGCAGGAAACGACTCCGCCAACAGAAGCTTCTGCTGGGGAGACGTTGGAGCTTTGTGTATGGAATGGCAGTCTGTGTATCGAGTGGTGGAAAAATGAGCAGGACAACGCGTACTATCTGTTTCTGCCGGGCGCATTCAACAATAAAAAACTGAATCTGACATTTTCGGGCGCGGAAGAAATTCTGCTCGATGACAAAAAAGTTTCGTATGGAGACAGATGCCTCCTCAAAGAAGGCAGTCATGAGCTGCGCGGCGGTGTGGGTGCGGACAGTGACGCATACCAGCTTGAGGTGATGTACACGTCGGATATTGCGTCGGTATTTCTGGAAACGCAGTCGGGCTCGTTAGAGCAGCTTCACGCCGCAAAAGAAAATTCAGAGTCAGGCACGATGACTATACTAGACGGCAGGGGGCGGCGGTATTTTGAGGGAGAGATTGAGAACATACACTGCCGCGGCAACTCCTCCTTTGAGGAGACGGACAAGAAATCCTATTTGTTGAAATTAAGCCAGAAGGCGGACTTGTTTGGTATGGGCGCGGCAAAAAAGTGGATTTTGACGGCAAACTCCTTTGACGACACCCTGCTTCGAAATGCAGTGGCATTTTCGATTGCAAAGATGCTGCGGCTTGACTACACGCCCGACGTACAGTTTGTGGACGTGTATGCAAACGGCAGATTTCTCGGGAATTATCTGCTCTCAGAAAAGATTGAAATCGGAAAAAACAGAATCAACGTCCTTGATCTTGAGAAGGAGACAGAGGCGCTGAATGACGGCTTGAATCCAGAGGAGCTGGAATTTTTTATGGAGCCGATGGGGCGGCTCTTTAGCACGAAGGGATACTTGATTGAGAAGGAGCCGGAGGACCTCACAGGCGGGTATCTGATGGAGATTGAGACCAGTGACCGCTATGGACTGGAGGCGAGTGGTTTTCTGACTTCAAGAATGCAGGCGGTCGTGTTTGAGAGTCCTAAATATGCCTCCCATGCGCAGGTTGCCTATGTGTCGGGGCTTTATCAGGATTTTGAGGACGCGGTGTTCTCGCCAGACGGATTCAGTCCCTATACAGGAGCGCATTACAGCGACTACATTGATGTGGATTCTTTTGCGCGCAAGTATCTTGTCGAGGAGCTGGTCAAAAATCTCGATGCGTCGTACACGAGCCAGTTTTTTTATAAGTACCCTGACAGCGTGAGCGACAAGTTTTACGCGGGACCCTGCTGGGACTATGACAAGTCCATCGCAGCGTCCGGCATCACCAACGACGGGATTGACCTGCATGACCCGGTTGGATTTTATGCCGCGGTGCAGGAGAAGGATTCTGATCTGTGGTATGCGCTGTACCAGCAGGAGGATTTCAGGCGCATTGTGGCGGATATCTTTTTTCATGAGCTGGAGCCGCAGATGCGGAGGGAAGCAGAACGTTTGATAGAGGGCTACAGCAAGGAGATTGACGCATCGAATGACTGCAATATGCTTCGCTGGAACACCTTTCCGCAGACGGAGGGACTTGCAGCGAAGCGGACAATGCATGAGGGCAAGGTGGCGGAACTGGTCACGTTTCTGGACAAGCGTCTTGACTTTCTGGGGCAGGAGTGGGAGGAGTTGCGTGATGAGTGAATACAGGCATGAGTACAAGTATATCTGCTCAGAGCAGCAGCTTGCCCTGATACAAAACAATATTAAGGGGCTGATGGAGTGCGATGCCCACGCCGGCGAGGACTGCCAGTACCGGATCAGAAGTCTTTATTTTGATGATTACTGCGATAGCTGCATGAAGGATAACATCAATGGCAATGACCCAAGGGAAAAGTTCAGGCTTCGGATTTATGATCATAACTTGTCGTATATCCGCCTCGAGCTCAAGAGAAAAGAGCGGGGAAAGACCAAAAAAACTGCCTGTGTGATTGATGAGGCGCTTTGCAGAAGGATTCTTGCAGGACAGCCGCTTGCGGCGGACGCCGTCGATGCGCCTGTCTACCGCAAATTCTGCCTGTGGCAGCAGACCCGGCTGCTCGTGCCAAAGGTCATTGTGGAATATGAGCGGGTGCCGTATATCTACAGGGACGGAAACGTGCGGGTGACGCTGGACAGGAATATTAGTTCTGGCAGCATGATAACGCAGTTTCTGGACGCAGACATTGTGACAAGGCCAGTGATGCCGCTTGGACAGCATGTGCTGGAGGTGAAGTTTGACGAGCTGATTCCAGATTTTCTCTACACGGCAGTCCAGCTTGAGAAGCTGCGCCAGACGGCCTATTCAAAATACTATCTGTGCAGAAAGTACAGTTTAGCGGGAGGAAATAGAGTATGAGTATCAAGGATGTCCTAAAAAAATCATTTGTCAGCAGTATCAACATGGCGGAGCTGTCCGTCTCGGAAATATTGGTGGTTCTGGGTGTGACACTGCTGCTGTCGCTGTATATTTTCTTTATCTACAGGATTTTTACGCGAAAGACTTTTTATAATAAGAGCTTTAATATTTCGCTTGCCGCGACAGCGCTGATCACGGCTGCCGTGATTATCACGATCCAGTCGAGCATCGTGGTCTCGCTCGGTATGGTGGGTGCGCTCTCGATTGTGCGTTTTAGGACAGCCGTCAAGGACCCGCTGGACTTGGTGTTTATGTTCTGGTCCTTGGCAGTTGGGATTATCTGTGGTACAGGGCTGTTTGACATTGCCGCGATTTTGTCCATCGCGGTGACAGCCGTGATCTTTGCGCTGGACAAGGTTCCTGTCATGCAGGCGCCGATGATTCTGATGGTGCAGGCAATGTACTGTGATATGGAGAATGATCTCCAAGACATTGTGTCGCAGTACACGAAGTATTACAAAGTGAAATCCAGAAATATCACGCCGGAGAGAACCAGCATTGTCATGGAGCTTCGTGTGAAGGACGGCGGTGCGCTGGTGCAGAGCATCGGCAGTCTTGAGGGGATTTTGTATGTATCAATGATTGACCATGATGGAGAAGTGACCTTCTGACCTTGGGATATAGCCGGTTATGTGACAGCAGCATGACCGGCTTTCCTGCGTATTGGCAGTGGAGAAAAGGAGTGGGAACGAGGTATGAGACGGAAAAATAAAAGAAATATACTGGCTGCGGCGGTGTTGGCAGTGCTGCTTTGCTGTGGGTGCAGCGGGCAGGAACCGCTTTCGGAGAAAACAGCTGGTGAGGAGGAAGCCTGTAAGATTACGAATCTGACAGTGAATTACATGCAAAATCCTATAGGGATTGAACAGAATCCGCTTTTTGGGTGGCGTATGCAGGCAAAGGGCGGTCAGCAGCAGACGGCGTACAGAATCGTTGTGGCGGCATCGCAGGAGAAGCTGGCGCAGGAGGAGTATCTCTGGGACAGCGGCAGGACGGAGTCTGGAAGTTCCGTGGCAGTGCCCTATCAGGGAAACAGCCTTTTGGCAGGCACGGGCTATGTGTGGAAGGTATTTGTCTGGGACGAGGCTGGAAATATGACAGAGAGCATGGAGACCGCGGCGTTCGAGACAGGGCTGACAGACAATGACTGGGGCGGTGCCTCATGGATTGGGATTAGGGCCAAGCAAGACACAAAGGAGGCTGCAAAAGAAAAAACGTATTATACAATTGAGTACGATGTCCGGCTGGGCAGGACGCGCTCTGGCGTGGTGTGGGGAATGGACACAAACCAGTATGGGGACTATTTCCGATGTGAGTTTGACACATTGGGCGACACGGTGTCCTTCTCCATCGTCTCGCTCTCGAATGTGGACGAAATAAAAAGAAGCAGCGCTGACTTGGAGGAATGTTTATCCGAGGATTTTGGCGAAAAAGTGCATCACGTCCGACTAGAAATCAAAGACACGGCAGTGGAGGCCAGCATTGACGGCAAGCCAGTGCTACACACAGAGCTTGACCAGAAAAAGGCGCTTGGCAATCTGGGTTTTTGGACAGACAGAGGGGCATACTATGCATATTACGACAATCTCTGTGTGACAGACGGGGATACCGGTGAAGTGCTTTTGCAGGAAGATTTTGAGGAGGATACGAACGGGCAAAAGAAAAACACGCTGTTTTCTCCGTATTATTTCAAAGTGCGGGACGGCTGGTGCGAGGCGTCATCGGGCTTTTTGCTGACGCCCGGGGTGAACGAGCCGGCGCCCATGCTGCGCTGCTTGTTTGAAAAAAAGCCGGACTGCCGCGTGACCGCTGCAAGGCTCTATGTCTCCGCGCTGGGGGATTATAGAATCTATCTGGACGGGGAGGAGGCAAGCGGGGAGTATCTTGCGCCGGGGCGGTCTATTTATAGTAAGGAGGTCTATTACCAGACCTATGATGTCACGAAGATGCTTGCAGATGAGCAGACGCAGCACGTCCTTGGTGCTGTTTTGGGACATGGAAGATATGACAAGGCGAATGCGGACTGGGGAGAGCAGATTGCCTTGCAGGCAAAGCTCGTGTTGCAGTACGACGATCACAGTACACAGTGTATTGTCACAGACGATACGTGGCAGGCTTATGCAGACGGACCTATCCAGAATGATGATATGTTTCTGGGAGAATTTTATGACGCCACACGCGAGCAGACGGGCTGGTGTGAGCGCGGATTTGCGGCGGACGGCTGGCAGCAGGCGGACGTTTTTTCGGAGTATGACGCGCTGGAAAAGAGAGCAAGCGGGGTGCCTGCGGTGAGCTGCATAGAGACGCGCAAGCCGGTTGCGGTGTCCGAGCCTGTTTCGGGGGTGTATGTCTATGACTTTGGACAGAATTTTAATGGAAACTGCGAGCTTGTCTTTCGGGATACCGTGGGAAAGCGGGGGCAGACTGTCACAATACGGTACGCGGAGGCGCTCAATGACAGCAGAATGTCCTGCCGTGATGATGCGGTGGGGACGGTTTGGACGCAGAATCTGTATACGGCGAAGAATACCGACTACTATGTGATGAGCGGCGCCGCGGAGGAGACGTATACACCCAAGCTGGTGTGCCGCGGGTTTCGTTATGTGCAGATTTCTGGTGTGGACGAGGCTTTGCCGGCGGAGGAGGTCACAGGGCTGGTGCTCAGCACAAAAAACAAGAGGACAGGATATTTTACATGCTCTGACGAGCACATCAATCAGTTGTATGAGAGCATTTACTGGACACAGTTGAGCAATTTTCTGGACGTGCCGACAGACTGCCCGCAGCGGGACGAGCGCTTTGGGTGGGCGGGCGACGCGCAGGTCTTTGCCCGCACGGCGGCATACAACGCAGAGGTGCACAACTATCTGTCAAAATATGTGCAGATGCTGATCGACGGCCAGTGTGAAAACGGGGCATTTCCAGAGATTGCACCGAGCATTAATATGGACAGCGGCGCAAACGGGTGGAGTGATGCGGGCATTATTTTGGTCTGGGAGTTGTATCAGCAGTATGGAGACCAAAGACTTATTGAGGACAACTTGCAGGCGATGTGCAGGTATATGGATTATCTTGTGGACACGAGCGAGAATTTTGTGCGCAGACAGCACAATTACAGCGATCACAATGCGGTGGCAGGGCTGGAGGACGAGATCGCAAATACGGCGCAGTGTGCATACGTGGCAGGACTTTTGTCAAAAATGAGTGCAGATATTGGCGAAAAGGAGATTGCCTTAACGTATGAGAAGGTTTACAATCAATATAGGGCTGCATGGCAGGAAAACTATATTAACGAAGATGGCTCGATTGACTGCTGGCTGCAATCTGCCTACACGCTGGGACTGGCATACGGGCTGTATCCAGAAGCGCTTGCGAAGAAGGGCGCAGCGTGCCTCAACAATGCAGTGATGGCAAATGACTATCACTTGAATACAGGGTATATCGGGACACAGTTTTTGCTGCCGGTGCTGTGCAGATATGGGTATGTGGACACTGCGTACCGCATCTTGCAGCAAGATACGTATCCATCGTGGAGGAACATGCTGTCCTACGGGCAGACCACGATCACCGAGGCATGGAATACCTGCTATGAAACAGGAGATGGGACGTATGCGGTGAACGGCTCGATGAATCATTTCGGGCTTGGCACAGTGGGGCAGTGGCTGTACAGTGATGTGCTGGGCATCAAAAGAGATCTGGACAATCCCGGATATAAACATTTTTATATCGAACCGCAAGTGGGCGGCGGACTGACACACGTGTCAGGAAGTTATGAGAGCGTGTACGGTACGATTGAGAGCGGATGGCGTCTGGAGGGGAGCGAGCTGGTGTTTACGTTTGTGATTCCGCCGAACACGACGGCGACGGTCACACTGCCAGACCCGCAGTATCAGAACATGGCGCTTGCTGCCGGCGCGTATGAGTACCGCATTGCCCTGAATCAATGAAAGGATGTAACAAAACGTGGATAACAACAGACAAAAAGGAATACTATATATTGTGGTTCCCTGCTTCAATGAGGAGGAAGCCTTAGCGCCCTCGGCGTCAAAGCTCTTGGACAAGCTGCATGAACTCATGGCAAAGCAGATTGTCGGCGAGAAAAGCCGGATTGTGTTTGTAGATGACGGCTCTAAGGACAGGACTTGGGACATAATCAAAGGGCTGTACGAGGAGTATGAAGAAATCAAGGGGCTTCGGTTTGCGCACAACAGGGGTCATCAGAATGCGATTCTTGCCGGCATGATGTACGCTGTCAAACACTGTGACTATACCATTACTATCGACGCTGATTTACAGCAGGACGTGAATGCGATGGAAAGCTTTATCAGCGCCTATATGGAGGGGAGTGAGATTGTGTACGGCGTGCGCAACTCAAGGGACACGGACAAATTTTTTAAGAAGCTCTCCGCAACTATGTTCTACAAGGCAATGAAAGTCATGGACTGCAATATTTATGAAAATTCCGCGGACTATCGCCTCATGAGCAAAAAGGCACTGACAGCACTGTCAGAATACGGGGAAGTCAATCTGTTTCTGCGCGGCATTATCCCGGATATCGGGCTGAAATCCTCCGTCGTGCACTTTGACGTGTTTCCGCGAATGCAGGGGGCATCGAAGTATTCTCTTTCTAAGATGTTTACGCTCGCGGTGGACGGGATTACTTCTTTTAGCATCAAGCCAATCCGAATGGTATTTATGATGGGGATTTTGGCGCTGCTTGTCGGGCTTGGCATGATCATTCATATTTTTTATGAGCACTATTTTGGCTATACGGTAAGCGGGTGGTCCTCTATACTCATGTCAATCTGGGTGCTTGGCGGGGCGGTTTTGCTCTCACTGGGCATCATAGGGGAGTATGTGGGCAGAAATTATCTGGAGACAAAGCACCGCCCCCGGTATTATTTTTGGGAAATCCTGTCAAGGGATGAAGAACCTGACAAAATAACATTGCCAAGAAACGAATCATAGTTTACAATCAATATAAAAAGGCATGGAGAGGCAGAGGGCGGACTATGAGTAAAACCAGTAAATTTGACAAGATTATCATCGGTGCAGGGCTGTATGGGCTGTATGCCGCACATTTTTGTGCAAAGCGGGGACAGCGCGTGCTGGTGCTGGAGTGCGAGGCGGCGCCGTTTCAGCGGGCGACGTATATCAATCAGGCGAGAGTGCATCAGGGATATCACTATCCGCGCTCGCTCTCGACTGCAATGAAGTCTGCGGGCTATTTTGCGCGCTTTAATGAGGATTATGGGTTTTGTGTCAACCGCGAATTTCAGAAGGTGTATGCGACCTCGAGCGAATATTCATGGTCGGACGGGGCACAGTTCAAAAAGTTCTGCGAGGCGGCACAGATTCCGTGCGAGGAGCTTCACCCGGAAAAATTTTTCAAAGACGGCATGTGTGACGGTGCGTTTCTCACGCGGGAGTACACATATGATGCTTTTATTCTCAGAGATTATTTGATGGAAAAGCTGCGGGAGATGGGGGCGCTTGCAGAGATACATTTCAATATAGAATTAAACCGCATTGAGAAGCAGCAGGACGCCTATGCGCTGTATGTGACAGAGGCGGGAGAGACGGCGGTGTACAGCGCTGGCTTTGTGCTGAATGCGACATACGCATCGACCAACCAGATTTTAGACATGCTAGGCTACGATAAGTTTGGCATCAAATACGAGCTGTGCGAGATTATTCTCTGCGAGGTCAATGACACATTAAAGGAATACGGTTTTACGGTGATGGACGGCCCCTTTTTCTCGATTATGCCGTTTGGCAAGACCGGGCTGCACTCGCTCACGTCGGTGACGTTCACGCCGCACGCGACGAGCTATGACGAGGTTCCGCAGTTTCCGTGTCAGGCGGACAGCGGCGGGACGTGCAGCGGCACGCATCTTGGCAACTGCAATCTCTGTCAGGCGAAGCCGCGCTCGGCATTTCCGTACATGGCAAACCTTGCGCGCAAGTATCTGCGGGAGGAGTACGCATTTTCGTACAAAAGTTCGCTGTTCTCAATGAAGCCGATTCTGATGAGCTCGGAGATTGATGACTCGAGGCCGACAGTTGTTCGGACATACACGGCCAATCCGACATTTGTCGGGGTTTTGTCGGGAAAAATTAATACAGTATATGACCTTGACGATATATTGGAAGGGGTATAGCACATGATAAATAAGGAAAAGAATTTTATGTCTGCGGTGCTCTATGTGCACAACGATGCGGCGTCGGTCGGCGCGTTTCTTGGCACGGTGCTAAAGGTGCTAGAGGAACATTTTGAGCACGCGGAGATTATCTGTGTGAATGACTATTCGCAGGACAACAGCGTCGAAATCATACGCGAGCTTGGCAGGCAAGCCCGCAGCACGACGGTCACGGTGCTGAACATGAGCTATTTTCACGGGGTGGAGACGGCGATGAATGCGGGTATGGATTTAGCAATCGGGGATTTTGTGCTGGAGTTTGACGCCTGCGTCCCGGATTTTGCGGCTCCGGTGATTCTGAGTGTCTATCACAAATCCCTTGAGGGGTATGATATTGTGAGCGCCTCACCGGACAGGCGCCAGCGTTTGACCTCGAGCATATTCTATCGTGTGTTTAACCGTTTTACGGACTTTTCGTACCGGCTTGAAACTGAGCGCTTCCGGGTGTTAAGCCGCAGGGTGATTAACCGGATCAGCAGCATGAACAAGTCCGTCCCGTACCGCAAGGCGGTGTATGCAAACTGCGGGCTGAAAACAGCCAATATCCGCTATGAGGCGGCAGATGTCCAAACGCCGAAAGAGGACCGGGCAGAGCGCAAGTACCGCACAGACCTTGCGGTCAACAGCATGATTCTGTTCACAGAGCTTGGCTACCGTTTTGCGGTGACGATGACGGTGCTCATGATGGCGGTTGCGGTGCTGGTTGCGCTGTACTCCGCGGTCGTGTACTTGTTCAGCACGCCGGTAGCAGGGTGGACGACGACGATATTTTTTATGTCGTTTGCCTTTTTTGGGCTGTTTGGCATTCTGACCATCATTATCAAATATTTGCAGATTTTGGTGGATTTGGTTTTCCGCCGCAAGAAATACAGCTTTGAGAGTATAGAAAAAATGTAAATAAAGTATTATAAATTGAAAGATGGAGGGGTACTATGGTAGCATTGGTTGGTTATTCAGGATTTGTAGGAAGCAATCTTTATTCGAGGGCTAGAAACCGCATCAAGGGAGTGTTCAACTCGCAAAATATAGAGCGGGCATACGGGCTGGAACCAGAGGTGCTCATCTATGCGGGGGTGCGTGCGGAAAAGTATCTTGCAAACAGTGCGCCGGAACAGGATCTCGAGCAGATTCTGGCAGCGGAGGCGAACATCAAGGCGATCAATCCGCAGCGGCTTGTGCTGATCTCCACAATTGATGTCTATAAAAATCCTGTGGGGGTAGATGAGACGGACTCTGTGTTTTCCGACGGGAAGGGCGGGGCAGGCAACGGCATCAATCCCTATGGGTTAAACCGTTACTATCTTGAGGCGTGGGCGAGAAAGCAGTATCCAAATGCGCTCATCGTCAGGCTTCCGGGACTTTATGGCTACAACATCAAGAAAAATTTTATTTATGACTATATGAACGTGATTCCGACAATGCTGAAAAAGGAAAAGTATCAGGAGCTCAAAGTACTTGAGAAGGCGGGGGACGGCATCATGCTCGAGGACTGCTACGAGCCGGCGCCAAATGGCTTCTACAAATGCAGGAAGCTGGATAAGGAGAAGCGGGAGCTCTTAAAGAAAAAGTTTAAAAAGCTCAACTTTACGGCGCTCAATTTCACGGACAGCCGCAGCACATTCCAGTTCTATTCTTTAGGGCGGCTCTGGGAGGATATCCAGACGGCGCTCAACGAGGATATCCCACTTCTGAATATCGCGACAGAGCCGGTGTCTGCCGCAGAGCTGTACAAGGCTCTGACAGGAGAGGTCTTTAAAAATGAGTTGAAGGGTGTCCCTGCAAAATATGATTTCAGGACTACATACGCGTCGAAATTTGGCGGTAAGGACGGCTATATTTATGACAAGGAAGCAGTTCTGAAGGACGTGAAAATGTTTGTGGAGCACATGATCAAAGAGGGAGAACAGCGATGAGGCTTTCGATATCCAATATTGCATGGACCGCCGCAGAAGATGCGCAGGTCTATGCGCTGATGCGAAAATATGGCTACACAGGGCTGGAGTTTGCGCCGACGCGCTTTTTTGAGACGGCGCCCTATGAAAATCTGGACGCGGCGCGCGCGTGGCGGCAGGCGTTTGCCAGCGCGGAGGGCTTTGATATGCCGTCCATGCAGTCAATCTGGTTTGGCAGGACGGAGAAGCTGTTTGCAGACGAGGCACAGCGGCAGACGCTTTTTGCGTATACAAAAAAGGCAGTTGATTTTGCAAGCGCTGTCCAGTGTGCGCATCTCGTGTTTGGCAGTCCGAAAAACAGAGTGATTCCAGACCCGGCAGACCGTGTGTTGTGGCAGCAGGGCATAGACTTTTTCAGGCAGCTTGGCAGCTATGCGGCGTCGCGGCAGACCGTGCTTGGCATGGAGGCAAACCCTGCAATCTATCAGACGAACTATATCAACACGACAAAAGAAGCGATACAGCTCATTCGCGAGGTGGCGTCAGAGGGCTTCCGGCTCAACCTCGATATCGGGACAATGCTTGAGAACAAAGAGCGCGTCGAGGTGCTTGAGGGCAGCGCGGCGCTAATCAGCCATGTGCATCTGAGTGAGCCGTTTTTGAAACCCATCGTGACCAGCGCGGACCGGCGAGGATTTCATCAGGAGCTGGCTGCATTTCTGAGAGAACAGGGCTATCAGGGCTATGTGTCGGTGGAGATGGGAAAATCGGAGGACGGTGTGGACCGGCTTGCGCTGTTAGACGAGATATTGGCGTATGGAAGGGAGATGTTTGCATGAACTATGGAGGAAGAATGGGCGTTCCAGCCTTTTCATATGAGGAGTACGCACCCAAAAGCAAAGAGTATGTGGTGCTGATTCCTGTGATCAATGAGGGCGAGCGCATCTTGAAAGAACTTTACCGCGCGTATAAACATCAGATCGCGGACTGCGCAGATCTTGTGATCTGCGACGGCGGTTCGACGGACGGCAGTTTGCAGGAACGCAAATTAAAAAAACTGCAAGTCAACACACTGCTTGTCAAGAAGGACAAAGGAAAGCAGGGCGCACAGCTCCGAATGGGCATTTACTGGGCACTCCGAAGAGGCTACAAGGGCATTATCACTATAGACGGGAATTACAAGGACAGTATCGAGGACGTTCCTCGCTTTATACAAAAGCTAGAGGAGGGATATGACTTTGTGCAGGGCTCGCGCTTTCTCAAAGGCGGAAGGGCAGTCAATACCCCGCTTAGCAGGCTGCTTGCGGTGCGTCTGCTTCATGCGCCGGTGATATCGCTGACCGCAGGACAGCGTTTTACGGACACGACCAACGCTTTCCGGGCATACTCGGCTAGGTATTTGCAAGACGGGCGCGTGGCGCCGCTGCGCGATATTTTTATGACCTACGAGCTGCTTGCATACCTGTCTGTCAGGGCGACACAGCTTGGCTACAGGGCGTGTGAGCTGCCTGTGATGCGGGTGTATCCCAAAAAGGGAAAGGTGCCCACGAAGATTAGCTGTTTTAAGGGAAACAGTGAGTTGGTGAAGATTTTGTTTAGAAATTACCGCGGGGCATACAACCCGGATTTTTGACAAAGAATGCGGAACGTGATATAATGTAGCGTATTGGCAGATGGTTTGAGGGATTAAAATGGAGAACGTCAGAAGGAAAAACAAAATGATAGAGACATACAGCATTCTGCTCATCGATATTCTGAGCGCTGTCGTCTCCTATGCTTTGGCATTGTTCATCCGGTTCAATATCATTCATTACGAGAATTATCCCAAGCAGTTTCACCTTATGGTGGGGGCATACATTGTCGTTTTGTGCCTTCTTTACAATATGTTTCTCGATGCCAACAGAAACTTTTTTACAAGAGGATATTATCAGGAATTTTACTATACAGTACGATACACCGTGATTATTGTCATGGGACTGGTGCTGGTGCTGTATCTCACGCAGCAGTCGTATGCGTTTTCGCGCTCTGTATATGTTTTTTTTGCAGTTTTGAATATCGGGATTGCCTATGTGCTGCACATGGTTTTTAAGAAGGCGATCTGGAAATACTACCGGAAGAGCACGAGCGCCGAGAAAATGCTGGTGATTGCGCTGGACAGCATGGCAGAGGAGCTTCTGGGGAATCTCATTGAGCGCAAGGAGTGGTATTATGATATCACGGCGGCGGTGATTTACGATGCAGACAAAAAGGGCAGTACGGTTCGCCGGGTGCCGATTGTGGCATCGAGGGAGAGTCTTTATGAGACTGTCGTACAGATGACAGTGGACGAGGTGTTTATCTGCCTGCCGGGCGTTCCGGTCGCGGAGATTCGTGACATGGTTTGCAAGTTCGAGGAGATGGGGCTTACATGCCACTACAATGTAGACCTTTTTAACCGCTCGAATCCCAACACGTATGTGCAGCAGATGGCAGGCTACAGCGTGATTTCGTTTGCATTGAAAACGATGGATTCGAGGCGGCTTTTAATCAAGCGCTTTGTGGATATCATCGGGGCGCTTGTCGGGCTTGCGGCAACGGCTGTGATCACGCCCTTTGTGGCGCTTGCGATTCGTCTGGACTCGCCGGGCCCTGTCTTTTTCTCACAGACGCGCATCGGCAAAAACGGGCGGCGTTTTAAAATCTGGAAATTCCGTTCGATGTACACGGACGCGGAGGCGCGCAAGAAGGAGCTGGAGGCGCAAAACGAAGTGAAGGGGCTGATGTTCAAGATGGAGTCTGATCCGCGCATCACGAAGGTCGGCAGATTTCTTAGAGAGACGAGCATTGACGAGACACCGCAGTTTTTGAATATACTGGTCGGGGATATGAGTCTGGTCGGCACGCGCCCGCCGACGGAGGACGAGTTTGAACAGTACAATGGATATTACAGGAGGCGCATGAGTATTACGCCGGGGCTTACAGGTATGTGGCAGGTCAGCGGCAGGAGTGATATACAGGACTTTGAGGAGATTGTGAAGCTGGATTTAGAGTATATAGATAACTGGTCTTTGGGGCTTGATATCAAAATTTTGTTTATGACGGTTTTTACCGTTCTGGGAAGAAAGGGTTCGAGATAGCGTGTCAGAACTACAGTATTGTGAGATCTTAAAGACGAATATCAATGTGACGGATATGGCAAAAACACTAGACTATCTCGGCAGCCATCTCGATGTGCTGCGGGGCAGCTATATCTGTGTCGCCAACGTGCACACAACCGTGATGGCGTATGAGGACAAAGCATACCGGAAGATACAAAACAGTGCAGCGATGGCGCTGCCTGACGGGGCACCGCTGTCCGTCTACAGCAGGCGTGCGGGATTTCAGGAGGCGCAGCGGGTCACAGGGCCTGACCTGATGGCGGAATTGTTTCGGAGAGCACCGCAGAATGGATACCGTCATTTTTTCTATGGCTCGACGCCGCAGACGCTAGAGGCGATGCGGGTGGCACTCCGGCGGGATTATCCGGGGGTGGCGATCGCGGGAATGTACGCGCCGCCGTTTCGGCCGCTCACGCAGGAGGAGGACAGGGAGGTGACGGCGCTGATCAATGACGCCAGACCGGATTTTATCTGGGTGGGACTTGGCGCGCCGAAGCAGGAGGAGTGGATGTATACCCACCGCGGCAGGCTGAATGCAGTGTCTGTTGGTGTGGGGGCAGGCTTTGATTATCTGGCAGGTACGATCAGACGGGCGCCGCGCATCATGCAGATGCTCTGTCTGGAATGGCTGTACAGGCTGATGCAGGACCCGCGGCGGCTGTGGAAGCGGTATGTGACGACGAATATAAAATTTTTCAGATATATTCGCAGAGAGCGAAGGAAGGATTTATGAATAGAAGGATTTGGTTTCATGCCGATGATTTTGGCGTGACGGCAGCGCAGTCCGAACGGATTTTGAGCTGTTTTCGGGAAGGGGTGCTCAACAGTGTCAGCATACTGCCAAACGCGCCTGCACTTCCAGCGTCGCTTGCGCTTCTGAATCAGGCAGATCCTGACGGGACACAGATTCGGCGTGTTCTGCATTTGAATTTTGTGGAGGGCAGACCGCTTGCCGGGGCGGACAACGTGCCAGATTTGGTAGATGATACCGGTTTTTTTGATAAATCGTTTATACAGTTTTTCCGATGGAATTATATGAAGAGAGGAGCTGGGCGGCAAAACCTTGCAAGACAGCTCAAATTAGAGATTGCAGCGCAGCTTCGGGCTGTGACGGCAGTGCATGATTTCAGGATTTCAGCGATCGACTCCCATCAGCATTACCATATGATTCCTCTTGTGTTTGACAGTCTGATGGAAGTATTATTGGAGAGGGAATTTGAACACCTTGGCATTCACCAGCTTCGCGTGCCAGCAGACCCGCTAACACCGCTGCTGCATCACAAAAAGATGCGCAGGGGCGTGCCGTGGATCAACTGGGTGAAGTGGTGTATCCTAAATATACATGCAGAACGAAATAAAAAAATTCTGCAAAAAAAGGGAATAGAGGTGCCGGTATTTTTCGGTATGTTCTATACCTGTGAAATGAAAACGGAGGTAGTAGAGGCACTGCTTCCGGCATACAGAACTTATGCGGACAGGAGAGAGCAGGCGTTGGAACTGATGTTCCATCCCGGAAATCTTGCTGCCCGTGCTGAGCTTTTGGATGAGAGGAGTGAAGAGCTTGCTGCGTTTTATCTGTCCGGCAGCCGATTTGAGGAGGCCGAATGTCTAAAACGCATCGTACCGTGAATTTGAAATAGAACTCTTGCCTTAAAATTTATTAATGGTATAAGGAACTGTAGAAAAATAACTGATGCATCATTTATTTTCCTACAATTCCTAAGAGGAGAAAAAGAATGAAAAAGAAATCAGTGGCAGCAATGTTAATGGCAATGACAATCATGCTCTCTGCATGTGGAGAGCGGACAGACCTCGTGGGCGAGGCGGTTATTGTGAGGGACAATGAAAACCGGACTGGGTGTGTTGAGGGCTGCATCTGTTACGAAACGGTAACGGCAGACAGTGAGCCTTCCAGCGAGGAGACAAGCCCAACATCTGAGCAGGAGACAACAACACAGACAGAGACGTCCGCAATGCAGGAGACAGCACAGTCTGAACAGGAAAATGAACAGCCAGAGCAGTCTGACATGCAAGAGAGCACCACGGAGGAGGAGGAAAATATTTCCGAACTCTCGGAGGGAGAGCTCAAAGCGCGCAGAGAGCAGCAGAAAAATTTCGCGGAGGCGAGAGAGCTGCTGTATACGCTGAAAAACTCTAAGGACAAGACTTCGAGAATTAACCAGATGGACAGGCAGATTCTCGCGAACAATGCCTATGATTTCAGCAATAAGAATATTGTATTTATCGGGGATAGTATCACGGAGGGCATCACGAGTGCCGTGGACACCAACGGAAACCGAATTAGCTATGTCACATATGCGGACTCGTATCTTCACTTCAAGAAGGTGCTCAATCATGGTATGGGCGGGCGTATGTTCTCCGTCTATGGGGACGAGGATCTCTCTCTTGCGCTGAATTTTGGCAATGTCACAAACGTGGATTCTGACATCATCGTCGTGTTTGCAGGCGTGAACGACTATCTCAGCACACCGGCAAACAAACGTTTTGGAGATGTGAATGACAAGCTGAGCACAGCAGGCTACTGCGGGTCTGTGCGGTATTTTATGAAGCAGCTTCAGGAGTATTATGGCGACAGGCAGATTTTCTTTGTGACGACCTACAACAACTCAAAGAAGGTAACATGTAATTATACGGACATCAACGGACAGCCGACGCTCAATGATTACATGGAGGTACAGCGCAAACTTGCGAAGGAATTTGGATTTCATGTCATTGATTTATACAAAACCGGCTTGATGGACTGCTCGGACAAGGAGTCGTCGGACTTTTATCTGAGGGACGGACTGCATCCAAAGGACAACGGAAATATTGTGCTGGGCGAACATATCGCGGCAGAACTGTCGCTCTATTTTGGTGAGAAGGAACTAGGTTAACCGCATTCTGCGGAATATAAACAGCCCAAACGGGGAACGATACAGGCATTGAGAAAAGAATTGAGAAACGAAAGGTAGGAGAGCAGGTCACGTGGAGATGATAAGGTGGGGGATACTGCTGGCTTTGGTGCTGCCAGTGCCGTTTTTTCTTGGTTTTATACCTGTAAAACATATGAACCGCTTACAAAAGACACCCGCAATGACGTATGTTTGCGGGTGGTTTGTGAGCTTTTTTCTGTTTGAGCTGACAGCGGTGCCATTTATTTTGTTAGAACAGAGCTTTACGCTGCTGGTGATTGTCTATACCTGCATTGTCGCTTTGGTCTTGCTGCTCTCGCTCTGGCAGGGGCGGCAGCTCTGGCGGTGTTATCTGGCGGAGATCCGGCAGTTAAAAGAAATGCCGCTTCATGTAAAGCTGGGGTGGTGTGTCTTTTACCTGATTGTCTTATTCCAGATGGTGTATGCAATTCTTTACTGGCACTATGACGGAGATGATGCGTATTATATTGCAACAGCAGTGCTGACCAATACGTTTGATACAATGTATCTGCGAGATGCATACACAGGATTTATCTATCCGCTCGACGTCAGACATGCCTTCTCGCCGACGCCAGTCTATCAGGCGTGGCTGTCGAGGCTGAGCGGGATTGCGCCGGCAGTTGTGGCGCACACGGTGCTCGCATGGGTGTGGCTGGGGTTTATGTACTGCGTCTATGGCCAGATTGCCAGCAGGATTTTGTGGAACCGCAAGAATTATAAGCCGGTTTTTATGATCTTAATCGCTGTGTGGTTTCTGTACGGCAATGTATCACTGTACACGACAGAGACCTTTGCCATGACAAGAATCTGGCAGGGAAAGGGACTGATGGCAGGCATGGTCATTCCGGCGATGTTCTTGTGTCTGCTGTATCTGGCGCAGGAGAGTGTCAGTCAGGGAATGTGGATGCTGTTTCTCTGTGTGTGCGTGTCGGCGGTCCTTGCGACGAGTGTCTCCTTTATGGTGGTCCCTACGATAACAGGCATTGCGGCAGTGCTCATTGGCATCAAGAAAAAAAGTGTCCGGTATGGTGTTGACTTGTTTCTGTGCTGCGTGCCCTGTCTGCTGCTCGCACTGTGCTTTTTTATCGTAAAATAGGAGAGTCATGATGTTGGAAGAATTGATGGCGGTCACGAAGGCGGTCGCGGAAGATGTGCTTTTATATAATGGAGACAGCTTTTTGATTCCCCTGTTCCTGATTGCGCTGCTGTTTTTGTGGGTGACAGAAAAGGACAGGAAGGTGCGCGTCGTGCTGCTGTATCTGGTGGCGGCGCTGGTGGTGGTCTTTTTATGCCCGGTCTACGCGTGGATTGGAATGAAGATCGACCAAGATGTCTATTACCGTGTACTGTGGTCGCTGCCGGTCGGCGTGCTGGTGTGCTACAGCGCGGTGAGGCTGATGACGCGGTTTAAGCTGCTGGTGTCAAAGATACTGGTTTTTGTGATGGCTGTTTTGATATTTATACTTCAAGGCGATCTGGTCTATACAAAGACGCTTTATTTCAAGGCGTCCAATGCCTATCATATCCCGCAGGAGGTGATTGATGTGGCGGACGCGATCAAGCTTGACAATTATAAGCCGGTCGCAGTACTGCCGTCAGAGCTGCTGCCGTATCTTAGGCAGTATACAGCGGATATCTATACACCGTATGGCAGAAATATGGTGGAACCGGCGTGGAATTTCCAGAATGCGCTCTATGATGCGATGGAGGGAGACCCATATGCGTATGATGTAGCGGAAGTGGCACGCTGTGCCCGCAATGAGAAATGTGCGTTTGTCGTGCTGTTTAGCGGCAAACAGATGAGAGGGAGTATGGAGGAGGAAGGGTACTTCCTGTTCCGTTTTGTGCAAAATTATTTTATTTATATGGATTACAATTACTATTGGGTATATAAAGAACAAGGGCTTCTTGACGAGGACGTAATAGAGGCGGGAGGCTGAGGAGCAGCGTGATGAAAAAGTCCATGAAAAAGGCTGAAAAATTAAAGAATGTGCTGTTGTTGCAGGGGGTGATAGTCCTCTATACAGTTTCGAGCGTCATGTCCAAGGAGGCGTCTGCAAGCGGGGACAATCTGCTGCGCTTTCTGTTCTTTTTTGGAATGGAATTTGTGATACTGGGCGTGTATGCAGTCCTGTGGCAGCAGATGATCAAGCGCTTTGAGCTTTCTGTGGCATACGCAAACCGTTCTATGGCGGTCGTGTGGTCGATGGTGTGGGCGGTTGTCTTTTTTCATGACACAATCACGGTGCAGAACGTTTTGGGGGTGGTGCTCGTGGTGGCAGGGACGTGGATTATCAATACAGAGACAAAGGAGGACCAGAATGATTGACAGATTTGCGGCGGCGATGTTTTTCTCTGTACTGATTGCCTCTGTGTCACAGGTACTGCTCAAGAAAAGTACGATGAATACACATCGTTCTGTGCTGGGGGAATATCTAAACAGGTATGTCCTTTGCGGTTATGGGCTTCTTTTTGCGTCCATGCTCCTGACGGTCTATGCCTACAGCGGTATGCCGTATAAAAATGGTCCTGTCATAGAATCGCTTGGCAATGTGCTGGTGCTCGTGCTGGGATACTATGTCTTTGGGGAGAGAATCAGCGTGCGCAAACTGGTGGGAATTGCGTGTATTATTATAGGAATTTTTATTTTTAATCTGTAAAACCAATGCTTTGCTGTGCGCCGAAAGGCGGCATTGTGCCAATATTTGTATCAAAATTTTGCAAAAAAAGTGGTTGAGTGATTGAAAGTGCTTTGTTATAATTGTTACGTAAATGTTAACAGTTTGAGCCGCCCAATGCGGCATGGAGATGAAGATGCAATCAAAGAGTTGCGTGGGGTAAAGGAGGACAGTGGAGGACAGAATGAAGGATAGAAAGACATTTGGAGTGCGCGGCAAAAATAAAGACAGGAGAAAAACAGGGAAATATACTGATGAATATATAGAGGAATTGTATGAGGAGGCGCCAGACGAGGAGGCTTTTGATGATGAGGAGGCGTACATAGTTGCGTATTCCAGTGACCAGACTGTCGTGGGGGCATATACTTCGGAGGAAATGCAGGAGTACGCGGAGGAGTACGAGGAGACGCAGGAGGACGGAGAGTTCGACGCGTATGAAGAGTATGATGCGCAGGAGTACGACGAAGCAGAAGCGTACAAGGAAACGTTAGAATACGAGGATACTGAGGCGTATGAAGAACCGGAAGAATATGAGGAAGCAGGGGAATATGAAGAACTAGAAGAGTATGAGGAAGCGGAGGCGTATGAAGAACTGGAAGAATACGAGGAAGCTGAATCGTATGAAGAAGGGGAAGAATACGAGGAAGCTGATGAATATGAAGAACTAGAAGAATATGAGGAGTCTGGGGCGTATGAAGAACTAGAAGAATACGAGGAAGCTGAATTGTATGAAGAAGGGGAAGAATACGAGGAAGTTAATGAATATGAAGAACTAGAAGAATACGAGGAGTCTGATGCGTATGAAGAACTAGAAGAATATGAGGAAGCTGAATCATATGAAGAACTAGAAGAATACGAAGAAACTGGCGCATATGACGAAGCTGGGGAGTACGAAGAAGCCAGCGTATATGAAACAGCTTCTTTATACGAGGAACTGGAAGAATACGAAGAAGCGGAGGAGTACGAGGAAAACGGCTTATATGAAGCGCAGGAATATGGAGACTATGAAGGGACTGGGAACTACGCGGCGTCAGATTTAGAAGATGACGCAGAAGCGTATGAAACATATGAAGGACATAGCTATCAGCATTCCGGGGACTACGAGTCTGGAGAGGAGCTCTACAATACCAAGGAAATCAACATAGAGACGTTCGTGGCGGAGGATTATGCGGAGGATACCGAGAGCTATTACGAGCCCGGGGAGGAGGCCTATGAAGAGGACGAGGAGGCAGCCTGCTATGAGTCCGAAGAGTACTATGATGAGTTCGATGACGATGCGTATTATGAGGAAGCCTATTATGATGCCAGTCATGAAGCGTATAATGAGGACTCTTTTGATACGGCGTATGGCGGATACAATGACGACTATGCAAATGATGGTGCTTCATTTGGCGCCCATGCCGCAAAAGAACCGCTTCGCTTTGCAGATGCTTTGAGGGAACGTCTCCATCATCTGACTGCCTTTGATGCGGTTCTTGCGGCGACAGGAGTCGTGGTTCTGGTGGCAGGAATTGTCATATTGAGCATGTTCTTGCAGTCTAGGGCAGTGGATAAGCAGATTGCCGCACTGGCGCCGCTTGGCGGGGAACTCAAGAATATGGGCGTCGCGGGAGAGGAGGGACTGCTCGCGATGTCGGGGGCAGCGATGTCAGGCGTCTTTGCGCAGGATTTAAGCACAGAGGAGGCTTCTTCCACAGAGGAGGAGACTTCGGAGACGGCATCAGGCAAGGTCAATGTCAGCTTTGTCTCTGTGGAAAAGGATTTAAAGATTCGTTTTACCGATGAATATACAGGAGAACTGATCACAGGAACCGTATTTGAGGTGACTTTGACGAATGCCAAAGGAAAGAAGCTTGTGCTCACTGATGATGATATGGATGGCATCATCTATGCGCAGAATGTGAACGCGGGCGTGTTTGATGCGATTATAACCTCCACAGAGAAATATACGTTCCCGTCGGTTCCGCAGCAGGTTACAGTAAAGGATAAGGTGGAGTACGTCGTTATCAATGTGCAAGATGAGGTCAAGACAGAGAAGCAGATCAATGTATCAGCAGAGGATACAGAGAAAAATGATGCGGCTGCGGAGGCGGAGGTGCTCAAGGATACCGTGGAGTGGGTAGAGTCCACCAAGACACCAGTGAGCGGCACAGAGAGCTATCTGCTGGTTGACCAGAATACGATCGCAGACCCCGCACAGATCTCAAAGGCGGCGGCAAGAATGCTCTTTGATACCCTGAATGTGTCACTTGACAAGTCTGAGGTGACATTGAGCGTTGGGGCAGCCACGGAGTTAAAAGGCACAGCTTTTGAGGACTCCAAAGAAGGGGATATCGAATATCAGTACGCAACGGAGTGGAAGAGCTCTGATGAGAGTGTTGCGTCTGTGAGCGGCGGAAAGGTGACTGCAAAGGCAGCAGGGACCGCAGTGATTACGTACACTGTCACCAAGAAGACGATCACCACGACAACGGAGTCCAAGGAACCCGTCGAGGAGACGCTGGAAATCTCGCTGGAGGAGTACGCAGAGCTGTCTGACGAGGAAAAAGAAAAGTGTACGCCGATTAAGGACGACGCAGACCAGACAATCGGTTACACCTACAAGAAGGTGACAGCAGGTTCAACAGAGTCCAAGACAAGTGAGACGACGGAGACGGCAAGCGCGCAGTGTACAGTCACAGTTCAGGAAGCTGAGATCGTGTCGGGAAGTCTTGAGCTTCAAAAGAGTGCAGACAGTTGTGCAGTCGGTGAGACGCTGACGGTGAAGCCAGTGAAGCTGGTCTATAAAAAACAGGACGGCAGCACAGAGACGATCACAGAGAATTTTCCGTCGATCTTATGGGACAGTGATGATACATCGGTTGCGACCGTCGGAACAGACGGTGTTGTGTCTGGTGTCAAGGCTGGTAAAGTACAGATCACAGGCAAGGTGACAGGCATGAAGGACGCCGAGGGCAAAGAGCTGGATATCCGTAGCAGTGTGGAGGTGGAGATCAAGGAGGCAGCGTCGGAAGAGCTTTCGGTTACACTCGACCGGACAAGCGACGTCTATCTCGCCGTGGGCGGTTCGACAACCCTTGTGGCGACAGTGACAAATTACAAGTCTGACGCGGGCGTTACATGGGAGACCTCTGACAAGAAGGTGGCGACAGTGGACGAGAAGGGTGTTGTGACAGGCGTTGCGCCGGGCAGTGTTACGATCACGGCGGTGACCAAGGAGAAGGACGCGCAGGACAAGCCAAAGAAGGCAACCTGTGTCGTGACAATCAATTCCAATGCAGCTTCCGACACGACCACCAAGCTCAAGGACAAGAATGGAAACCAGATTTATATCAAAAATTCCGACGGCAGTTATAAAGAAGCCGTTTATGCGGATTATTACAGCAGCACAGAGTTTTATATCGCCGCACAGCCGCAGTATCTGTACACAGGGTGGCAGACCATCGACGGGAAGACCTATTTTTATGACAAAAACGGCAATGTCGTGACTGGGACACAGATTATTCAGGGCGTTACATACAATTTTGGCACCGACGGGGCGATTGCGACCTCTGTCAACGGTTCAACGTTTGGCATCGACGTGTCAAGGCACAACGGAACGATTGACTGGAAGGCTGTCAAGGCATCTGGCGTGGACTACGTGATTATCCGCTGCGGCTACAGAGGGTCCCTGACAGGGGCACTGATCGAGGACCAGTCGTTTCGGACAAACATCAAGGGCGCTACGGCGGCAGGCTTAAAGGTTGGCGTGTATGTATTCTCACAGGCGATCAATGAAGTTGAGGCGGTCAAGGAGGCATCGCTTGCCGTGAGCCTTGTGAAAGGGTATCATCTCACCTATCCAATTTTTATTGACACAGAGTCCAGCGGCGGCAGGGCGGACAAGATTGACAGGGCGACACGGACCGCAGTGGTCAATGCATTCTGCCAGACGGTTGCGAGCGCGGGATACAAACCGGGAATCTATGCATCAAAAACATGGTTTGAGGACAAACTGAATATGGGTGCGATTGGCAATTACAAGATCTGGCTTGCACAGTACTCTACAGCGCCGACCTACAAGGGACGGTACGATATGTGGCAGTACTCTAGCAAGGGAACGATCAGCGGCATCAGCACGAAGGTGGATTTAAACTACAGTTATTTAGGATATTAACAGGTATCAGGAGGCGGCTGGGCTGCACGAAGCATTTTGTATGTCTGGCTGCCTGTAACAGAAACATATAGGGGTTGCATTCTTGGTAAATATAGGATAAAATAGTGCAATAATAAAAATTTCGGAGGTAAGGATTGAATGAGAACGTATTTAGTAACCGGCGGTGCGGGATTTATTGGGTCAAACTATATTCACTATATGTTTCATAAATATGACAATGAGATCAGGATTATCAACGTAGATGCGCTGACATATGCTGGAAATCTCGAGAATCTGAAAGAAGTCGAGGACAGGGAGAACTATACATTTATCAAGGCAGACATCACAGACAAGGACGCCATCGCAAAGATTTTTGCGGAGAATGAAATTGACAGGGTGGTGCACTTTGCCGCGGAGAGCCATGTGGACAGAAGTATCAAGAATCCAGAGGTTTTTGTGCAAACAAATGTTCTTGGCACGGCGGTGATGCTCAACTGTGCCAAGGCAGCGTGGGAGCTTCCAGACGGCAGTTTTCGGGAGGACAAAAAGTTTCTGCATGTCTCAACCGATGAGGTGTACGGCTCTCTTGAGGAGGACGGCGGATATTTCTATGAGACGACGCCCTATGCGCCGCACAGCCCTTATTCGGCGAGCAAGGCCTCCTCGGACATGCTGGTGAGATCCTATATGGACACATATAAGTTCCCGGCAAATATCACAAACTGCTCGAATAATTACGGGCCGTATCAGTTTCCAGAGAAGCTGATTCCGCTGATTATCAACAATGCGCTTCACGGAAAGAAGCTTCCGGTGTATGGGGACGGCAAGAACGTGCGCGACTGGCTCTATGTCGAGGACCACGCAAAGGCGATCGACATGGTGCAGGAGAAAGGCAGGCTGTTTGAAACCTACAATGTCGGCGGACACAATGAGAAGCAGAATATCGAGATTATCCACATTATCCTTGAGACCCTTCAGGAGCAGCTCGCTGATGATGATCCGCGCAAGAAGCTGGTTTCAAAGGATTTGATCACCTATGTGGAGGACAGAAAGGGACATGACAGACGCTATGCCATCGCGCCGGACAAGATTAAGGCGGAGATTGGCTGGGAGCCGGAAACCATGTTTAAAGAGGGTATCCGCCAGACAATCAAATGGTATTTTGAGCATGAGGACTGGATGGCAAATGTCACAAGCGGGGATTATCAGAAGTATTATGCAGAGATGTACAAGTAATTGAACGAGAAAACAGGACAGGGAACGTCTGTACCGGAATTGGTATGGCGTTCCCACTTTGGCGTAAAGTTATGGAAGGAAAAGGTATTAAAATATGAAAGGAATTATTTTAGCAGGCGGGTCGGGCACACGGCTCTATCCACTCACAAAAGCAATCTCAAAACAGATTATGCCGGTTTATGACAAACCGATGATTTATTATCCCTTATCGACACTGATGCTTGCGGGAATCAGGGAGATTCTCATTATCTCGACGCCGCGCGATCTTCCGGTCTTTGAAGAGCTGTTTGGAACAGGAGAGCAGCTTGGGCTTCACATGGAATATGCGGTTCAGGAACAGCCAAGAGGGCTGGCGGACGCGTTTATTATCGGCGCGGAGTTTATCGGGACGGATTCTGTGGCGCTGGTGCTCGGCGACAATATTTTTTATGGACAGAGCTTTTCAAAGCTGTTGCAGCGCGTGGCAGCCAAGGAGAGCGGCGCCACGATTTTTGGCTATTATGTGCGGGACCCGCGGGAGTACGGCGTGGTTGAGTTTGACGAGACGGGCAAGGCGATCTCGATAGAAGAGAAGCCAGAAAATCCAAAGAGCAACTATGCAGTGCCCGGGTTATATTTTTATGACAATGAAGTTGTTGAGATTGCCAGAAACGTGAAGCCGTCTGCGCGCGGGGAGATTGAGATCACGAGCATCAACAACGAGTATCTAAGGCGCGGGACACTGGCTGTCGAGACGATGGGGCGCGGCTTTGCATGGCTTGACACGGGAAACCATGACTCTCTTCTCGACGCTGCGGATTTTGTCTGTGCATTCCAGAAGAGACAGGGGCTGTATATCTCCTGCATCGAGGAGATTGCGTACAAGCGGGGCTTTATCACGAGAGAACAGCTCATTACGCTTGCGGAGCCGCTGATGAAAACGGATTATGGAAAATATCTGGTAGAGGTAGCCAATGGACTCTAAGGGAAAGAAAATCGGGATATTGTTTGTGCTGTGTATGCTGCTTGCCGTGATGGCAGCGGTGCTGTTTGCAGGCTATAGCCGCCTGATGGGAAAAGAGACAGGCGCGGCGGCGAGCAGTACAGACAGTGTGCCCAGACAGATTATCGAGGCAGACGGAAAAGTGCACGGTGCAGATTTATCTGCATTTATGAAGGACAGCGCGTTTTTTGATGCACAGACACCGGACAGCGCGGGTCAGAATACATATGATGAGGTCGATGAGAACGGGGAGCCGGTGCGCAGTCTCACAGTGCTGGCAAGCTCTGTCGAGCGCGATATCCGCGTAAAGATTGTAGACGACAAAGGAGATGCCGTCTTGGGGCAGGAATTTGCCGTGGAGGTCGCAGACACTGGCGTGTACGTCGATGAGGACAAGGACGGAGTAATCCTGATCTCGGATATCAAGCCCGGCGAGTACAAGCTGTCACTGGGCGAGCAGCCCGGCTTTAAAGTGCCGGCAGCGCCCGTCAATGTCCGGGTGAAATCCATTGTGTCCTACACGGTCATTGATGATATTGACTTTTTCGTACATGCGGAGTCTGAGGTGGATTTCTTAAAGGAGGATACCGAGAATAAGAAGATTGACAGCGGCGATGAGGATGACACGCAGTACAAAGCACTCCTTGATATGGAGGACGAGCGCGACAACGCAGTACAGCTTGGCATTGACGTATCCAAGTGGAACGGTGAGATCGACTGGGAGATTGTGAAGGCGGAGGGCGTGGATTTTGCCATTATACGGTGTGGCTACCGGGGTTCTTCCTCTGGCTGGCTGATCGAGGACCCGTATTTTTATAAAAATCTGACAGGTGCGAAGAAGGCGGGCATCAAGGTCGGCGTGTACTTCTTTACGCAGGCAACAGACTTGGTTGAGGCGGTCGAGGAGGCGAGTATGGTCGTGTCCCTGATTGGCGACACCGAGATTGACTATCCAGTCTTTATTGACACGGAGGGCGCCGGCGGAAACGGCAGGGCAGACGGCTTAGATGCAGGCACAAGAACAGCGGTGGTCAATGCGTTCTGCCAGACGATACAGAATGCGGGGCTGGACGCGGGCGTGTACGCAAGCCGCAACTGGTATCTGAACAATCTGTTGTTAGAGGAGATGAACGCGCCGAACATATGGCTCGCGGAGTACAGACAGACACCAGAGTACGAAGGGCGCTATGATATGTGGCAGTACACTTCGAGCGGTGCAGTTGCCGGAATCGAGGGAAGAGTGGACCTCAATGTCAGCTATCTGGGAATAAATTAAATGCCAATGCACACGCTTGCATTGAGAGGAAAAGTTTATAGATATTTTATAGAAAGGAATATGAAAAAATGGGAAAGATTACAGTAGAGGAATGTGTCGCGGACGGAGTGGTCATAGAGGGGCTGAAAGTGATCACGCCGCAGGTTTTCGGCGACAACAGAGGTTTTTTTATGGAGACATATAATTATAATGATTTCAAGGAAGCCGGCATTGACCAAGTGTTTGTGCAGGACAATCAGTCTGCGTCAAAAAAGGGCGTGCTGCGGGGACTTCATTTCCAGAAGGAGTTTCCGCAGGACAAGCTGGTGCGTGCAGTGCGCGGCGAGGTGTTTGATGTGGCGGTAGATTTAAGAGAGGGTTCTAAGACATTTGGAAAATGGTTTGGCGTCCTCTTGTCTGAGGAGAACAAGAAACAGTTCTTTGTCCCCAAGAATTTTGCGCACGGTTTTCTGGTGTTGTCTGACTATGCGGAGTTTTGTTATAAATGTACGGATTTCTATCATCCAAATGACGAGGGCGGCCTGCTGTGGAGTGACCCGGATATCGGTATCGAGTGGCCAATCCCGGAGGGCATGGAGCTGATCTTTTCTGAGAAGGACCCGAAATGGGGCGGTATAAAGGATTTCAAACGATGAAAAAAGGGGTATCCAAGACAACAGTCAAGCTGCTTGTGACGCTTGCGGCGGCAGTGCTTGCAGCCATCATTATCATTCATCACAACCCGCTTGCAGACCCGCAGGAGGAGACGGTCAAAAAGGTGATTGCCTGTCTGATTATTGTCGGTGCAATGGCAATATTTTACCGGTTTTATGACAGGCTGGTCTCTCTGCCGGTCGAGCTGTGGCAGTCGAGGCAACTGGTCTGGAAGCTCTCGAAGAATGATTTCAAAAACCGCTATGCAGGGTCGTATCTCGGCCGTGTGTGGGCGTTTACACAGCCGGTTGTCACCGTCTTGCTATACTGGTTTGTGTTTGGTCATGTGATGGGGCAGGACAAGAAGGAGATTCTGACTGCCGGCGTGGAGGCGCCGTATGTACTGTGGCTCACAGCGGGGCTGGTGCCGTGGTTTTATTTTAGTGAGGCGATCAATAACGGGACGACTTCGCTTCTGGAGTACAGCTATCTGGTGAAGAAGGTGGTGTTCAAGATCAGCATCATTCCGATTGTCAAGCTGATTGCGGCGTCGTTTGTCCATTTATTTTTTGTGGCGTTTATGCTGATTGTCTATTTTATGTATGGCTATGCACCGTCCGTTTATCTGCTGCAACTGCTTTACTATACGTTTTGCATGTTTATGTTTGTGCTGGCGCTCAGTTATTCGACTTGTGCAATTGTGATTTTTTTCAGGGATTTGACGCAGATTATCAATATCATGCTGCAAGTGGGCATGTGGGCAACCCCGATTTTGTGGAATATCTCCATGCTGGATAAGAGTCCTGTTTTGCAGAAAATTTTGAAAATTAATCCTGTATTTTATATCGTAAATGGTTACCGTGATACGATGTTTGCAGAGAAGTGGTTCTGGCTGGATTTTTACTCGACATCTTATTTCTGGATTGTGACGGTGGTATTATTCGGGCTGGGGGCACTGATCTTCCGGCGGCTGAAGGTGCACTTTGCAGATGTATTGTAACAGGCAGAACATGCAGATGGGAGAAGCAATGGGAGACAAAACATACGAAAACAGGGAGACTGCGATCGCAGTAAAGAATGTCAGTAAAGTATACAAACTCTATGACAAGCCCATGGACAGGCTCAAGGAGGCGCTCAAGCTGACCAGAAAGCAGAAGTATCATGAGTCGCACGCGCTGTCCGATGTGAGCTTTGAGATTAAACAGGGAGAGTGCGTTGGAATTATCGGGACAAACGGTTCCGGCAAATCGACCATTCTAAAGATTATCACAGGGGTGCTCAATCCCTCCGGCGGCAGTGTCGCTGTCAATGGGCGCATCTCTGCGCTGTTGGAGCTGGGGGCGGGCTTTAACCAAGAGTATTCGGGCATGGAGAACATCTACCTCAATGGGACGATGAACGGGTTTTCCAAGGAGGAGATTGATGCGCGGCTTCAGGATATTCTTGATTTTGCAGATATTGGGGACTATGTGTACCAGCCGGTAAAGACGTACTCGAGCGGTATGTTTGTGCGTCTTGCCTTCTCGGTGGCAATCAATATTGACCCGGAGATTTTGATCGTCGATGAGGCGCTCTCTGTCGGAGATGTCTTTTTTCAGGCAAAGTGTTATCACAAGTTTGATGAGTTCAAAAAAATGGGAAAGACGATTATGATCGTGAGCCATGATTTAAGCAGCATCGCAAAGTACTGCGACCGTGTGATCTTGCTTAATCAGGGTGTCAAGCTCGGTGAAGGGTCTCCAAAGGATATGATTGATGACTTTAAGCGCGTCTTGGTAGGGCAGTATGAGCTACCGGAATCGAAGTCCGAGCAGAGCCTTTTGAATGATGCCGATGTGCAGGAGGCAGTGCAGACCCGCGCGGCAGTCCAGAAGCGTGCAAGGGCACAGGAGACACAGGCGTCCAAGACACTTGAATACGGCACACAGGAAGCCCAGATTGAGGAAATCTATCTGACAGATGACCGTGGCACACAGACCAATGCCATTATCAAAGGGCTTCGTTTTCATATTCATATGAGGGTCAAATTCAATCAGGACCTGCCTGCGCCAATCTTTGCCTTCTCGATTAAGACGGCAAAGGGCACAGAGATTACAGGCACAAATACAATGTTTGAGAAGGCGTTTTTAGAGCCGGTCACGGCAGGAAGTGTCAAGGATATAACCTTTACACAGAAAATGTCCTTGCAGGGCGGAGAGTATCTGATTTCCTTTGGCGTGACAGGCTATGAGGGAAATGATTTTAAGGTGTATCACAGGCTTTATGATGCGATTGATGTGACGGTGGTATCGGACAAGAATACGGTGGGCTATTATGACATGGATTCCACGGTATCTGTCACGGACGCAGGGGCATCGCACTCGGATAAGATTATACCTTACGCAAAGGTTCAGGGGGAGCAGTGAAGGCATATGCAGGCACGTATGGAAAAAATCGGGAATGTAGTGTTGGATTATACTTATTATGAGGGGCAGGATTTTTATACAGATGGCGAGATTGAGGATGAGATGTTAGACATTGCGATGAACAATCCGCCAGAGCGGTTTCCAGAGATCATCGAGGAGAGAAAAAGCTGGCCGGTTTTCTACCATTTCTCACCACTGCGGTCGAATATCATCGACTGGCTGCCCTTCAAAAAGACAGATAAAATTCTTGAGATCGGTGCAGGCTGCGGCGCAGTCACAGGCGCGCTTGCAAGGCGGGCGGGCAGTGTCACCTGTGTGGATTTATCGAGAAAGCGCAGCTTGGTGAATGCCTACCGCAACCGTGACATGGACAATATCACGATCATGGTCGGTAATTTTAAGGATATTGAGCCGCATCTTGACGAGGATTATGACTATGTGCTGCTAATCGGGGTTTTTGAGTATGGGCAGGCGTATATTGGCGGGGCGGCACCCTATGAAGATTTTATGAAAATTTGTAAACGCCATCACAAGCCAGAGGGAAGTCTGGTGATTGCAATCGAAAATAAGTTCGGACTCAAGTACTGGGCGGGCTGCCGTGAAGATCATCTGGGGACGTATTTCTCGGGACTTGAGGGATACCATGAGGGCGGCTCGGCGAGAACTTTTACCAGACATGGGCTTGAAAAGCTTCTCGCGTCGGCGGGCATTGCGTCGTATGCATTTTACTATCCATATCCAGACTATAAGTTTCCGACAGCCATCTATTCCGACGCGTATCTTCCGAAAAAAGGAGAGCTGTGCAACAATCTGAGAAATTTTGACAGAGAGCGGGTTCTTTTATTCGATGAAAAACAGGTGTTTGATGAAATTATAGAGGAGGGGGAGTTTCCGTTATTTTCCAATTCCTATCTGGTGGTGGCGGGGGCAATTCCAGAAGTCCTCTACACGAAATTTTCCAACGACCGGGTGCCGCGGTGGGCGGTCCGCACGTCGATTGCCGGTAGGACGCCGGAGACTTTGCGTGTGGAGAAGCAGCCGGACACGGAGGCGGCTTGCAGGCATCTGCTGAATACGATGCACGCGTATGAACAGCTCTCCAAGCGCTACGAGGGCACAAAAATTGATATCAACAAATGTAAAATGATAGAGGCGGATATTCAAAACGGGCTTGCCTTTGAGTTCTGCAAGGGAAGAACCTTGGAGTCGCTCTTGGACGAATGTCTGGGGCGGGCAGATGTCGCAGGCTTTAAGGCGCTGGCAGAGGAGTATCTGTACTGGCTGCACTACAATGAGGACATGTATGCCGTCAGCAATTTTGACTTTATTTTTCCGAATATTCTTGTAGATGGCGGGCGGTGGCATATCATTGACTACGAGTGGACCTTTGACAAGCATATTGATGCGGCGGACATTGCGTTTCGCGCCTTTTATAATTACACATTGGGCGGTGAGACGAGAAAATCCTGCGAAGATCTGCTCATGAAGGATTTGCTGGGACTCTCAGACAGTGCGGTCAAAGCGGCTGTCGCAGACGAGCGGGAGTTTCAGATGCGCATTACGGGAAGCCGTGCATCGGCTGAGCGTATGCGTGAACTGATTGGCAACAGGGCGTATGCGCTTGAGGGAATGCTCAAATACTGCAATCATGCGGATATTCAGTATGCGGCACAGATTTTTGTGGACTACGGGGAAGGCTTTTGCGAGGAGGATTCCGTCAGGCTGCTGGACTGCTATGTCAAGGAACGATATCTTACAATTGAGTACGATATTCCGGCGGGCGCTGTGGGCGTGCGCATTGACCCCTGTTCATTTTCGTGTGCGGTTGAGCTGCGTGCGCTTCGGGTAAATGGCAGGGTGTACACAACAGAGGAGATTCAGGTAAATGGCGTGTGGCAGGCGTGCGGCTGGGTGGTGTTTGACAATGGCGACCCCAATTTTGTCATTCAGGTGACAGGAGGCGGGCATCTGAGTGTGGATATGGACGTGCTGGAGCTGCCGCAGCCGCTTGCCAGCCAGCTTGCAACGCAGGAGACCAAAGAAGGTCTGGTCACGAGGACAAAGTCGTTTTTGAGAACGAGACTGAAATAAAATTCGGATAAAAATAAAGCTCAGATGGAGAGATCGGGGATAGAATGTTAGGGAAGATCAAAGATGCCATACAGGGCAGGTTGTACAGAAAATGCATAGAGGAGTATGAGCGTGAGCTGCGCTGCCAGACCGAGCCGTATCTGGCGTGGGTAAAGGAGACTGAGCAGGGCAGTCCGGCTACTGCCAAGAATGCCGTTGGCGTCGTGTATCTGGAGAAGTGCGGGCGGACGTTCTCCCTCGCAGCGCTCAGGCAGGATTACATTTTGTTTGTGTCGGAGGCGGGCAGGCTTGCAGACGGGGCAGCCGCTGAGTTTGCACAGTATTTTGAGGTGCATGCAGATGTGGATATTGTCTACGCAGATGAGGACGCATGGATGCTGCCAGAGGAGCAGGCGCTGCCAGAGGACGAGAGTGCGCACAGGATTTTCCCGTGGACAAAACCGGTGTGGTCGCCGGACACACTGCTTTCCTTTCTTTATTTTGGCAATGTCTTTGCGGTGCGCAGGGCGGCGTTTTTGGGACTTGAATGGCTTGGTGACGACGACTACCGCAAGAATATCTATGATTTTGTGCTCAAGGCATCGGAGGGAGAACACTGTCCGGGGCATCTTGAGAAAGTTTTATTTCATGTATACAGAGCAGGAAGAAACCGGACAGAAATCGAGGAGACACTCATGCACGAGACGGATTTTATCGGTGTGGGCGCTGCGTATGACTTGGTTCGCGAACGTGCGTTTGCTAGGAGGGGGATTCGTGCCGAGATGGCGCTGGAGGCGGCGACGGGCATCACCTATCCAGTGTACAGTCTGCCGGATACGCCGCTGGTCAGCATTGTCATTCCCTCAAAGGACAACCCAGAAGTGCTGATGCAGTGTATCCGCTCGATTCAGCGCCACACCGCCTATCCGAATTATGAAATCATTGTCGTGGACAATGGCAGCGCCGAGACGGTGCGCAGTACGCTGGAGGCGTTCTGTCAGGAATGTATGTTTGACTATCTCTATCAGCCGATGGACTTTAATTTTTCCTGCATGTGCAATCTTGGGGCGCAGCGGGCAAAAGGGACGTATCTGTTGCTGCTCAACGACGATATGGAGGTTTTTGAGTCCTCTTGGCTGACGAGAATGGTTGGTCAGGCGTCGCTTGCGCATGTCGGTGCGGTTGGCGCAAAGCTCTTGTATCCGGGGACGACGCTGATACAGCATGTGGGCATCACCAACACCATCTCTGGACCCGGCCATAAGCTCAAGCTGCTGGACGATACTGTGTCCTATTATTATGGAAGAAACCGCTTTGTGTATGATCTGGTCGGCGTTACTGCGGCGTGCCTGCTGATGCGCCGTGCGTGTTTTCTCGAGATGGGGGGCTTGTATGAAGGGCTGGCAGTGGCGTACAATGATGTGGATTTGTGCTTCCGGCTGCACAGCCGCGGCTTGTACAATGTCCAGCGCAATGATGTGGTGCTCTACCACCATGAGTCGCTCAGCCGCGGTGATGATCTAAAAGATGAGCGGAAGCTAAAGCGCCTGACGGCAGAGAAGGATACGCTGTACAGCAGGCATTCCGCGCTGTACAGGCAGGACCCGTTTATCGGTACGCTGCTAAACAGCGGAGATTCGGAGTATCTCTGCCGCTGGCTTGAGGGATATGAATTGACTGGAATGGTCAAATCAGAGCCGCCGCTTGCGGAGGGAGAACGGCTTCCAGCACCGGAAACCATGAATCAGGCGATCATGATTTCGGTGGAGGAATGCGGCAAGGAGCATTTTCAGAAGAACGGGAAGCCGTATTATCTGATCAAGGGCTGGGCGTATGTGCCCGGGGCAGACAATGCCCGCTATGCGTTCAAACTCCTTCTGGTCAACAGTGCGGGGAAGGTGTGGGCGATGCCAGTGCAGAAGCGGTACCGCAAAGATGTGGCGGCGATTCTGCCCGACGAGACCAATGTCTTGATGACAGGCTTCTGCAACTGGATTATGGAGGGGGCGCTGCCGCCCGGCACCTACGAGCTGTGGCTGACAGCCAAAGATGGCTGCTCCAGACAACGGCTGTATCGAAGCATGGAGAAAAAGCTGACGGTTGATTGAGAGAATAAGTAAATGAGAGATAAGACGTATGAACGTATGTATGAACAGGAACTTTTTGCACAGAGGACACCTTATCTGCAATGGCTGAACGCGCAGCAGCAAGCGGAGTGGACCATTGACAGACCAGATGCAGGGAAGCAGATATGCACGCTTCCCTTTTCTTCGTGTATGGACAGTGTGTCGGGGTACGGTGCCTTCAAGGCAGAAAATATTTACTTATTTGAGCGGACAGGCGGCAGCCTGACCCCCAACGCCCCGGCCGTGATTGCAGAAGCTTTTCATAAGAATGCGGGGGCAGTGCTGGTCTATGCAGACGAGGATTACCGCGGCAGCCTGCGCGCGCTTTACGGCATAGATTCAGCTTCAGAGGCAGCAGCGGCATGTTATGAGGACAGAACAAATGGCACCTACCGGGGGGCGCCTTGGTTTAAGCCTGATTTTTCACCGGATACACTGTGCTCCTTTTTTTATCTGGGCAGTGTCTTTGCAGTGCGGGGCGGTGCGCTTTTGCAAATGACGAAAGAACACGGAGACGGCATCAGCATCTATGAGCTGGTGTATTGGATTTTTATGGAAGCATTGTTGGAACATAAGATAGAACATAAGTTTGCACAGGCTGGAAAGGTGGTGCATCTTGCTCAGGTGCTGTACACCAATGACAGTCTGGCGTCTGCTGACAGTCTGGAATGTGCAGGGCAGCTCAAAAATCTATATAAACAATATGAATCAGAAACAATTGTGCCGCAAGCGCTGGTATCTGTCATCATTCCCAGCAAGGACAATGCAAAAATATTACAGCGGTGTCTGGAAACTCTGACAGCATACACCGCGTACGACAGGTATGAGCTGATTCTTGTGGATAACGGCAGCAGCACGGCGCAGCGCAAAGAGGTAGAGAGGGTGCTCAAGGAGGCGGCGCACAGGAAGCCGGGACTAGAGATTTTGTATCTGTATGAAGCGGGGCCATTTAATTTCTCGGCGATGTGCAACAGTGGGGCACGGGCGGCGTCAGGCAGTTTTCTATTGTTTCTCAACGACGATATCGAGGTCATGGATACCAAAGAGGGCGCGCAGTGGCTTGCGCGTATGATGGATTATGCGCGCAGGCAGCATGTCGGCGCGGTCGGGGCAAAGCTGTATTATCCAAAATCGTATGATTCATCTGCACAAAATGAAAAGCCACAGTACAGAATCCAGCATACCGGGATTACGAATATGGGCATTGGGCCGGCGCACAAGCTTGGCGGCATGGCGGACACAGGCTGCCTGTATCATGGGCATAACACGGTAAACTATGATATGCTGGCGGTCACGGCGGCGTGTATGCTGGTCAGAAAAAGCGTGTTTGACGAGGCGGGCGGTTTTGACGAGTCCTTCGCAGTGGCGTACAATGATGTGGCGCTCTGTTTTCGGCTGTACGAGTCCGGCTACTTTAATGTACAGGTCAATGAGGCGGTGCTGATTCATCATGAATCCCTCAGCAGAGGGCAGGACACTGCACCGGAAAAGCGAAAACGGCTGGCAGATGAGAAGGCAAGGCTGTATGCGCAGTATCCGGCATTTCGGGCGTGGGACCCTTTTTACAGTCCCCATCTGGTACAGTGGAAGCGCGATACAGACTATACTGCAAATTATTTGTATGCGTGCGATAAACTTGCCGCGCCAAGCCAGATGGCAGTCTCTGGCATGAAAAAGCTTCTGGGGTGGCATGGAAGGGCTGGCATTCTGGGAAAACTTTATGACAGGGTGACGGGGTATCATCTGCTGATGGCGCACATTGACAGCATCGGGCAGGAGGAGCAGACTGTGACGGTCAACGGGTGGTGCGTGCAGCGGGCGCGCAGCAATGCAGGGATTTCCAGAAAATTGTGCCTGTGCAGCGCGGAGGCAGTCTATTTATTTGAGATACCGCCAAAGCTCCGCGAGGACGTGGCAGAAGCCTTTGCGGCAGATCAAAAGACGGCGCAGGTGGCGCTGTCCGGCATACAGGTGCGGTTTGAAACGCGTGATTTGAGGCGGGGCTGTTACAAGCTTGCGGTTTTATTTCATGAAAAGCTGCTACTGTGGGCGACAGATGACAAGGGTGAGCAGATCAGGCTCGAAATAGAAATGTAAATCGGATATCAATACCAGAAAGGTGTGAGGCGTCATGGCAAATGATAATTTTGACAATCTAGGCAGAGAGCAGAATAAGGAAGTGCAGGATGTGCAATTCTATAAACAGGCGTATGAGCAGGAGAAGGCGCGCGCGGCGTCCCTCGCAGGACGGCTTGCAGATGCAAAGAACGAGGCGGATTCTTTGCAGTTCCAGCTTGACCGCATCAAGAACAATCCCTTGTGGAAGGCATCGAAGCCTCTGCGCCAGACGATGCACTGGGGGCTGCGCAATTACAGGCGCGTGCGGAATCTGGGCGGGCCGAAAGGAATTGCCCGGAAATTAAGGCAGAAAAAAATCGAGGCGGAGGCAAAAAAACTTCACGGCACAGCGAGCTTTCCCACGCCGGAGCAGGAAGCGCAGCAGCGAAATGCCAAATTTGACAAGATGGTCAAAATCAGTATCTTGGTACCGCTATATAATACACCGATCAAGTTTCTCGACGAGATGATTGAGTCCGTGCTTCGGCAGACCTACCAAAACTGGGAGCTTTGTCTGGCAGACGGTTCTGACGACGCACATGCCGACGTGGGGGGGCGCTGTCAGGAATACTGTGAAAAAGACAAGCGCATCATCTATAAAAAGCTCGCAGAAAACGGGGGAATCTCCAAGAATACAAACGAGTGTTATACAATGGCGACCGGCGAGTATATCGGCCTGTTTGACCATGATGATGTGCTGCACCCGTCTGCGCTGTATGAGTATGTGAAGGTGATCAATGAGCAGGGGGCGGACTACCTCTACTGTGACGAGACGACCTTTAAGGGCGACAGCATCAACAATATGATTACACTGCATTTTAAGCCGGACTTTGCGCCGGATAATCTCAGGGCAAACAATTACATCTGTCATTTTAGTGTGTTTTCACGCAGGCTTCTGGAGGGGACAGAGCTGTTTCGCAGCGGTTTTGACGGCAGTCAGGACCATGACATGATACTGCGGCTGACCAGCAGCGCCCGCAAGGTCGTGCATGTGCCCAAGCTTTTGTATTACTGGCGTTCGCACAAGGCGAGTACAGCGAGCGACATCAGTGCAAAACCCTATGCGATCGCGGCGGCAAAGGGCGCAGTGGCAGACCATCTTGCGCGGTGCGGCTTCAAGAATTTTGAGATCAAGAGCACGCGGGCATTTGACACCATTTTTGAAATAAAATATGAAATATTGAGTGAGGACAAAATATCGGTTTTGATACCGAACAAGGACCATTTGGAGGATTTAAGGCGCTGTATCCATTCCATTCAGGAGCGCAGCACGTACAGTAATTATGAAATTATAATAATAGAAAATAATAGTACGGATAAGGCGGTGTTTGCGTATTATGACACGCTGAAACAACAGAAGAACATAACGGTTGTTACCTACAAAGGGGAGTTTAACTATGCTAAGATTAACAACTTCGGCGCGGGTTTTGCCACAGGAAAATATCTGCTGTTATTAAATAATGACACACAGGTGATCTCGATGAACTGGCTTGAGGCGATGCTGATGTATGCCCAGCGCCCCGACGTGGGCGCCGTCGGCGCAAAGCTCTATTACGCAGACAGGACAATCCAGCATGCGGGCGTGGTCATCGGGCTTGGCGCACACCGCACGGCAGGGCACACACACTATAAAATCAACTATGACAATCTCGGCTATATGGGGCGGCTGTGCTATGCGCAGAATGTGTCCGCGGTGACAGGCGCCTGCCTCATGGTGCGAAAGAGCCTGTATGACGCGCTCGGCGGGCTTGACGCGGCGTTTGCGGTGGCGCTCAACGATGTGGATTTTTGTCTGCGTATCCGGGAAAAGGGCTATCTGAATGTCTTTACGCCGTTTGCCGAGCTGTATCATTTTGAGTCGGCGTCGCGCGGCAGCGATCTTGTAGATGAACAGAAGGCGTCGCGCTACGAGGAGGAGTCCTTGCTGTTCCGCGAGCGGTGGAAGGAGCTGCTCGCAAAGGGGGACCCGTATTACAATCCAAACTTTTCGCTGGATCACAGTGATTATTCGCTGAGGGTAGATGTATCATAAAAAATGGATTAAATTTGGTTAAATTTGCTTATAATCTTGAAAAATTTCCAATTTTTTGTTTTAATGGATATGGAACGTAGTGCAAATTGACAACGCACTGATTATATTGAATTTATATGGAGGTAGCAGTATGGGTTTTATGGATGAATTTAACTTCTGGCTGAGTGATGATTACTTTGACCAGGCAACAAAGGACGAGCTCTTAAAGATTAAGGACAATGAGAGTGAGATCGAGGAACGTTTTTACAAGGAGCTTGAATTTGGTACTGGCGGACTCAGAGGTGTGATTGGCGCGGGTACAAACCGCATGAACATCTACACCGTGAGAAAGGCATCACAGGGTCTGGCGAACTATATTATCAAGAATAACGGACAGAGCAAGGGAATTGCGATCGCATACGATTCACGTTTCATGTCACCCGAATTTGCAGACGAGGCAGCGCTTTGTATGGCAGCAAACGGCATCAAGGCATATGTGTTTGAGTCGCTCCGGCCGACGCCAGAACTCTCGTTTGCACTGAGAACACTCGGCTGCATCTCCGGTATCGTCATCACAGCGAGCCACAATCCGCCAGAGTACAACGGCTACAAGGTATACTGGGAGGACGGCGCACAGATCACAGCGCCCAAGGATAAAGACATCATCGGCGAGGTGAAGGCAGTGACAGACTACCACACCGTAAAGACGATGGACAAGCAGGAGGCAATAAACGCTGGTTTGTATCAGGTGATTGGCGCAGAGATTGACGATGCATATATGGCAGAGTTAAAGAAGCAGATTATCCATCCCGATGTGATTCAGGCAGTTGCAGATGATATCAAGATTGTGTACACCCCGCTTTGCGGCACAGGAAATAAGCCCGTTAGAAGAATTTTGTCCGAGCTTGGTTTCAAGAATGTGTATGTTGTTCCTGAGCAGGAGAACCCAGACCCGAAGTTTACCACGCTGGATTATCCAAACCCAGAGGACCCGAAGGCATTTACATATGCCTTGAAGCTTGCGAAAGAAAAAAATGCGGATATCGTGCTTGCGACAGACCCCGATGCAGACAGACTTGGCATCTACGCATTGGATACGAAGAGCGGAGAGTACAAGGCATTTACAGGCAACATGTCAGGTATGCTGATTGCAGAGTACATTTTGAGAGAGCGCAAGGCAACAGGGACCATGCCTGAGAATCCGGCGCTTGTGACCACGATCGTCACCACAAACATGACAGCGCCGATCACAAAAGAGTACGGCGTGAAGCTCATCGAGGTACTCACAGGCTTTAAGTTTATCGGCGAGCAGATCAAGCTGTTTGAACAGACAGGCTCGAACAACTATGTGTTTGGCCTTGAGGAGAGCTATGGCTGCCTTGCGGGAACACATGCGAGGGATAAGGATGCCGTTGTCGCAGTAATGTGTCTGTGCGAGGTTGCTGCATGGTGCAAGAAGAACGGAAAGACCCTGTATGACATGATGCTTGAAATCTATGAGAAATATGGATATTACAAAGAGACACAGTATGCGATCACCATGAAGGGCATTGACGGTACAAAGCAGATTGCGGCGCTGATGGATAAGTTCAGGAACAATCCGCCCAAGCAGTTTGGCGAGCTTCAGGTGGTGCGCGTGAGAGATTATGAAAATGATGTGATCACAGAGCTTGAGACAGGAAAGACCTATCCTACAGGGCTTCCCAAGTCCAACGTGCTCTATTTTGACCTCACCAATGATTCATGGTGCTGTGCAAGACCTTCCGGCACAGAGCCAAAGATTAAATTCTACATGGGCGTGAAGGGAACCAGCCTTGAAGATGCCCAGAAGAGGGTAGAGGATCTGACCAATGAGGTGAAGGCAGTCATTGAAGAATAATGGATGACCATGAAACCGGACGGTTGGCACAAACCGTCTGGTTTCATTTCGTAAGAAAATCAGAAAAATATGTATGGACTATATGGGAGAAACTGCATGAAAAAATTATATGCACAGATTATGAAATTCGGTATCGTGGGTGTCATCTGCTTTGGCATCGACTATGTTATTGGCCTATCGGTGATGAAAATAATCGTGAAACTGGGCGGCGATGAAGTCTTTAAGGCGGCATCAATGGCAGGCTCTGCGCTGGGATTTACAGTTTCCGTCGTGATAAATTATATCCTGAGTTTTAAATTTGTCTTTGAGCGCAAGGGTGATCTTGACCGCAGGAAGGAGTTTGTGGCGTTTATTGTCCTGAGCGTGATCGGGCTGGGGCTGAACTCGCTCATCATCTGGTTCTGCGTAGGCCCGGTTTACGGCAATATCGCGTTTTTGCAGAGACTGTTAAACTATGACCTTGCCTACACGGGGGCGAAGGTCATCGCGACAGCGATCGTGATGGTGTACAACTTTATCAGCAGGAAGATTTTTTTGGAAAAGAAAGAAGAGGCGTAGGAACAGCAGTAAGAATAGGACATGGGGGAAAGCGATGTCACTGGCACAGAATATTAAAAAGACAATTAATTACAGTAAGAAAAACGGATATGGGGAGGCGGTGGTCGCTGCGTGGGAGCGTGTGACGGCAAAGTATTACGCGGATTATGCGTATCATGCGCCGGACGCTCTGGTGCTGGAGAGACAGCGGGCGGACAGTCAGGCGTCAGCGCTCAAATTCTCGATTCTCGTACCAGCATACGAGACGCAGCGCGTTTACATGGAGGCATTGATCGAAAGCTGTCTCGGACAGTCTTATGAAAACTGGGAGCTTGTCATCGCCGATGGCAGCGCCACGGAAATTGTCCATGAGACCGTGCGCAGGTATGAAGATGCCCGCATACGGTATGTGAAGCTGGAGGAAAACCATGGAATCGCGGAGAACACAAACCGCGCGATACAGCTCGCCACAGGGGATTATTATGGACTGCTGGACCATGATGACCTGCTGGCTGCGGACGCGCTGTATGAGATGGCGCGTGCTGTCCGTGAGCGCAAGCCGATACTGGCGTACTCTGATGAAGATAAGTGTGATGCGTCGGGCACCCATTTTTATGACCCGCATTTCAAGCTGGATTTTAATCTGGATTTGCTGTTAACCAATAATTACATCTGTCATTTTATGGTCGTTCGCGCAGACGTGCTCCGAAAACTTGAAATCAGAAAAGAATACGACGGCTCACAGGATTATGATCTGATTCTCAGGATTGTGAGCAGCCTGCTCATCAAAGAAAAGGGAAACAAGGAGGCGGAGTCCGTGGAGGATTGCATCGTGCATGTGCCCAAGGTGCTGTACCACTGGCGCTGCCACGAAAATTCTACGGCGGACAATCCCCAGAGCAAGATGTATGCCTACGAGGCGGGGAAAAAGGCGCTGGTGGATTTCGCGCAGCGCATGGGCTGGAAGGCGGAGGTTCGCCACAACAAACATCTGGGCTTCTACCGCATTGAATACAGGGATCATGTGCTGACACACCGGCCTGATGTAGCCGCCGTGGGCGGTTTTGTCGCGCGGCACGGCAAGGTGGCGTCGGGCATCTATCAAGGACAGCCGTTATTGTATGCAGGGTATATGAACCGCATGGATTTGTATCAAAATACAAGTGCGCTCGACCTGAGAAATATGGCGGTCAATAAGGCATATCAGGACGTTTACGAGGCAGTCACAGGGCAGCCGTATGAGAGCACGCTGTGCACAGAAAAGAAAGAGCTGCCGCAGTGGATACAGGATTTAGAGCGCGCTGCGGACGGGGAGGCACAGCTTGCAAGGCTAGGGGAAGCGCTTGGCAGCGCGCTTGTCAAAAAGGGTGCGAGACTGCTTTTGGACCCCGTGTGTGTGAGGAAATTGTGACAATGACAAAATCAACGATTGTGATACCAAACTATAATGGAAGCAAGTATATTCAGGCATGTCTCGAAAGCCTGTACGGCGGGACGACAAAGGAGATTGAGGTGGTCGTGGTGGACAACGCCTCGACGGACGGCAGCATGGAGCTGGTGCGGGATCAATTTCCGCAGGTGCGCCTGATTGCCAATGAGCAGAATACGGGCTTTAGCCACGCCGTCAATCAGGGCATTCGTGCGAGCACCACGCCGTATGTAATCCTGCTCAACAATGACACGCGGGCAGATTTTTCGTTTGTCCATGAGCTTGAGAAGGTGATGGACAACGATGCGGATAAGAAGCTTTTTTCTGCCGCTGCAAAACTGATTTCCCTGTATGACAAGGACAAAATAGATGATGCGGGAGACTATTACTGTGCGCTTGGCTGGGCATTTGCCAGAGGCAAGGGAAAGGCGCCCGCTCGCTATGAGAAGGACTGTGATATTTTTGCGGCGTGCGCAGGGGCTGCAATCTACCGCAGGGAATTGCTGGAAGAAACAAAGGTAGGATTGTTTGATGAAGAACATTTTGCCTATTTTGAGGATATAGACATTGGCTACAGGGCAAAAATTTATGGATATAGAAACAAATTTGCGGCAAACTCTATAGTATACCATGCTGGGAGTGCAGCGAGCGGTTCCCGCTACAACACCTTCAAGACGAAGCTGGCATCGAGAAACAGCGTCTATCTGATCTATAAAAATATGCCCGCTTTACAGATCCTGCTCAATCTGCCGTTTCTTGTCATGGGATTTTTGATCAAAACGGTGTTTTTTGCAAGAAAAGGAATGGGACGGGACTATGTGTCGGGGCTGGTTAAGGGAATCAGGCTCTCTGCAAGTCCTTGCGGGAGACGGCATAGACAAAAATTCGACCGGCGCAGGATAAGAAATTACGTGTCGATACAGTTCGATTTATGGAGAAATTTGTTCAGACTTTTTGCATGAGTAAAAAATAAGTTGTACTTTTGGCTCAAATATTGTAGAATGAAATGAGTTAAATTCTTTCCATTGGAATAAGGGTGAGAAAATTGATAAGAGATCATCAGAAGTATTTTAATAAACTGCTGGTTCTGCTCGATGCAATGGTCATAGCGGCTGCTTACTGGTTCTCTTGGTTTTTGTGGCTCAGCGGATATGTGAAGGAGAACGACCCCGGCATAGGTATTTTGTCAGTGGAGACGTACTTTGCCGCACTGGCTGCCATTGTGCCGGGATATCTGATTTTGTACAATACATTTGATCTGTATTCGTCAAAGCGTACTGCTAAGACGATTTACGAGATTTTTAACATTATAAAGGCAAACACAGTTGGGCTTTTGGCAGTCATGGTCGTGCTTTATGCCATCAATATACCAGATTTCTCACGAGGAATGGTTGGTGTTTTCTATGGGATTAACATTGTAGCAGAATCGCTGATGCGCAAGTCTGTCCGGTACGGGCTTCGCAGAATGCGCAAGAAGGGCTACAATGTCAAGCATATTTTACTGGTGGGATACTCGCGCGCAGGTGAAGAGTATATTAATAAAATCAAGGCAAATCCCGAGTGGGGATATGAGGTGTGCGGCATACTAGATGACCATGTGCCGGTGGGCGCTGTCTATAAAGGCGTCCGGGTGACAGGAGAGATTGAGACCCTCCAGACCGTCCTGACAGACAACCAGCTAGACGAGATTGGCATCACGCTCTCGCTGTCGGATTATGACAGGCTCGAAGCGATCGTCAAGCTCTGTGAAAAGTCGGGGGTGCATACCAAGTTTATACCGGACTACAATAGTGTCATACCGAGTAGGCCGTATCTGGAGGATTTGGATGGGCTTGCGGTGGTCAATATCCGCAGGGTACCGTTAAATAATATGGCAAATATGCTGATGAAGCGGCTGGTGGATATCGCGGGTGCGCTCGCAGCGATTGTGCTGTGCTCCCCGTTTATGCTGACGGCTGCGATTGCGGTGAAGGTGACAAGCAGGGGCCCGCTCATCTTTAAGCAGGAGCGTGTCGGGCTGCACAACAAACCATTTCAGATGTACAAATTCCGCAGCATGGAGGTTCAGAGTGACGCCGATGAGAAGAAAGGCTGGACGGTCAAAAATGATCCGAGAGTCACAAAGGTGGGCAGGCTTCTGCGCAGCACCAGCATTGATGAGCTGCCGCAGCTATTTAATGTGCTCAAAGGCGATATGAGCATGATTGGCCCGCGCCCGGAACGGCCTCTTTTTGTTGAAAAATTCAGGGAGGAAATACCTAGGTATATGATAAAGCATCAGGTGCGTCCGGGAATTACAGGCTGGGCGCAGGTCAATGGTTACAGGGGGGATACGTCGATCAAAAAGCGGATTGAGTATGACTTGTACTACATTGAGAACTGGTCTATGGCATTTGATATGAAGATCTTATTTCTTACTTTCTTTAGAGGGTTTATCAATAAAAATGCCTATTAAAACCTATTCATCATAGGAGAGTGGATAAAATGCAAGAAAATGATAACAACAAAAACAGTAATATAAGGAGAATGCCAACCGGTGAGCGGCAGCCAAGACCCAGCAGGCCGCAGAGAGCGGACGGTACGCCGCGTGCCGGCGGACAGCCAAGACCGTCTGGACAGGCAAGACCCGCCGGGCCGCAGAGAGCGGACGGTGCAGTGCGCGCCAGCGGACAGGCAAGGCCGTCAGGCCAGCCAAGGCGGCAGGCAGTGGACGGGCCGCAAAGAGCGGCAGGAGGCCCGCGCCCAAGCGGGCAGCCAAGGCCGTCAGGCCAGCCAAAACCCGCCGGACAGACCAGACCCGCAGGGCCGCAAAGAGCGGACGGCGCAGTGCGCGCCAGCGGACAGGCAAGGCCGTCAGGCCAGCCAAGACGGCAGGCAGTGGACGGACAACAGCGGGCAAACGCCAGACCGGAACGCAGGCAGCAGCCAACAGCAAAAGGCAAGCCAAGGAAGACGCCAAAGAACTTGACGCCGCAGCAGGCGGCAAAGAAAAAGCGGAGAAAAATCATCATGTTTGTGGCAGAAATTTTCCTGCTGCTGATCTTGGTGGGGACGCTCTGGGCAGTGAAGAAGGCGCAGACGATTCAGTATGTTGATATTAAGCGGGAAGATGTCTTTATCAATGACGCGGTCATCGACAAGATTGACCAAGGAACCAGCAATATGAAGGGATACAGGAATATTGCGCTGTTCGGCGTCGATTCGCGGGATCAGGAATTAGATAAGAACACACGTACTGATGTTATTATGATTGCATCTATCAATCAGGACACGAAGAAGGTCAAGCTGGTATCCGTTTACCGTGATACGTGGCTCAATATGACGAATGACAAGTACAGCAAGGCAAATGCCGCCTACGCAAAGGGCGGTTCAAAGCAGGCGATCGGTATGCTCAATATGAATCTCGATCTTGATATCACAGATTTTGTCACGGTGGGATTTGAGGCGGTGATCAAGACAGTCGATGCGGTTGGCGGTGTTGAGATCAATGTGACAGAGGAGGAGATTCCGTATCTGAACAGTTATCAGATCTCGATGGTTGGAAAACCGACAGGCGATCTCAATGCCGCAGGTGAGCCCAATTATACCGCGACGCCCGGCGTGGACTACACGCCAGTCACCAAGGCCGGTATGCAGAAGCTCAACGGACTACAGGCGACGGCGTACTGCCGTATCCGTTATGTCGGCGGAGACGGCGCGAGAACCGAGCGGCAGCGGACAGTGCTCACACTGATGGCAAAGAAGGCAATGACGCTCAATCCGACGACGCTCGACAAAATTGCGACGGCGGTGTGCAGCGAGATCAAGACATCGCTTGACTTGCCGGAAATCCTGTCGCTGCTTGCAGACATCGCAAGCTATGAGATTGGCGAGACCTCCGGTTTCCCGTTCAACGACCATGTCAAGATGAACGGGCACGTCGGGAATGCCAGTGTGGTAGTGCCGGTTGATCTCAAACAGAATGTCATTCTGCTGCATGAATTTTTATTCGAAGATCAGGAGTATACGCCGTCTACTACGGTGGAGAAGTGCAGTCAGCGCATTGCATCTGACACAGGAATCAGTTATAATGGAGAATAGAGGAGCCGATCAGGAACCGAAACCGGTTCCTTTTTGGCATATGTGCTATGCAGGGCAGTGCACAGCACCTTTGCGTGGAATGGGGGGATGGAAATGCAGTACAGTGTTGACGCCATACTGCTGACATACAAGCCCGGTAAGCAGGTCATGGAGTTGATCGAGGCATTGGAGAAGCAGAGATATCCCATACGGAAAATTATTATCATGAATACCGAAGAGCGGTATTTTTACAACCTTTTTTATGGGACGGGATTTCTGGAAAAATACAAAAATATCGAGATTCATCATCTCTCAGAACGGGAGTTTGATCACGGAAGAACGAGAGCGAAGGCAGTGCAGTACTCAAAGGCAGATATCTTTGTGTGTATGACACAGGATGCAGTGCCAGAAGATGACTGGCTGATACAGCGGCTGGTGGAGGCGCTTACAGAGCGGGAGGACATCGCGGCAGCGTATGCCAGACAGCTCCCCTATCCAAACTGCCGCGAGATCGAGCGCTGCACAAGGGCATTTAACTATCCTGACAAATCCTTTGTGAAGTCGGCGGCAGATCTGGACAGACTCGGCATCAAGACATTTTTCTGCTCGAATGTATGTGCGGCATACAACCGCGAAATCTACGAGCACATTGGCGGATTTGTCAAGAAGGCAATTTTTAATGAAGATATGGTCTATGCGGGCCATGCCGTCATGGCAGGCTACTGCATCGCCTATGCGGCGGAGGCAAAAGTGCGCCATTCGCACAATTATACCTGTATGCAGCAGTTTCACCGGAATTTTGACTTGGGCGTATCGCAGGCAGACCACCCGGAGGTGTTTGAGGTGGTGTCGTCCGAGAATGAGGGGGCGAGACTGATCAAAAATACAATCAGACATCTCGAAAAGACAAGGAAATGGATACAAATACCGTATCTGATCTTGTCAAGCGGCTGTAAATTCATAGGATACAAGCTGGGAAAACACTACAGAAGCCTGCCGGCGCCTCTAGTGAGGTGGTGCAGTGCGAGCAGAAGTTATTGGGACGAATAAAATATATTTGGAGGATAGAAAACTATGTGCGGAATTGTGGGGTATATTGGAAAACATCAGGCGGCGCCGGTGATTTTGGAGGGGCTTTCGAAGCTGGAGTACAGAGGATACGACTCTGCGGGAATGGCAGTGTTTGACGGGGAACAGATTCAGATCAAGAAATCCGCAGGAAGGCTCAAGGTGCTCGAGGAGCTGACACACGGCGGGGCGACGATGCCGGGTACAATCGGAATCGGACATACCAGATGGGCGACACACGGCGCGCCAAGCGATGCCAACTCCCATCCGCACTATAATGCCGAGGAGACGATCGCAGTCGTCCACAACGGTATTATAGAGAATTATCTGCCATTAAAAGAAAAACTGCTCTCAAAGGGCTACACGTTTGTCTCCGATACGGACACGGAAGTGCTGGCGCATCTGATTGATTATTATTATAAGGGAAATCCGTTGGAGGCGATCACAAAGGTTATGCACCGCGTGCAGGGGTCCTACGCGCTGGGCATCATGTTTGCAGAGCACCCTGACCAGATTTTTGCAGTCAGGAAGGACAGCCCGCTGATTGTCGGACAGAACGAAGATGGCTGCTTTATCGCGTCCGATGTGCCGGCACTGCTCAAGTATACCAGAAAGGTTTATTTTATCGAAAATCAGGAGGTGGTCCGCCTGCGCGCTGACCACATGCATTTCTATACCGTAGATGAGGAGGAGCTCACCAAGCAGTCTGTCACAATCGAGTGGGACGCCAACGCTGCGGAAAAGGGCGGCTATGAGCATTTTATGCTAAAGGAGATGTACGAGCAGCCAAAGACTGTGACGGATACCATCAGTCCCCGCATCAAGGACCGCGATATTGTGATCGAAGAGCTGAATATGTCCGATGAGGAAATCCGTGCAATCCGCAAAATCTTTATTGTGGCGTGCGGTTCTGCCTACCACGCAGGTGTGACAGGAAAATATGTCATTGAGGGAATTGCGAGAATCCCTGTGGAGGTAGATGTGGCGAGTGAGTTTCGCTACCGCAGGCCGATCTTGGAGGAGGGGACGATGGTCATCGTGATCAGCCAGTCAGGAGAGACTGCGGATACCCTCGCAGCACTCAGGGAATCGCAGCAGCTTGGCCACAAGGTGCTGGGCATTGTCAATGTGGTGGGCAGCTCGATTGCCAGAGAGGCAGATAACGTGATGTATACATGGGCAGGACCAGAGATTGCCGTCGCCACAACGAAGGCATACAGCGCCCAGTTGACAGCGCTCTATCTGCTTGCCATGAAGTTTGCCAAGGTGCGGGAAAAGATCGAGCCTGCGTCTTTCCTTGGCATGATAGAGGATTTGAAGCGGCTCCCGGCGCAGATCGAGATGCTGTTGTCCAACAAGCAGCGGCTTCAGCGCTTTGCAAACCGCTATATCGGGGCGAAGGATGTATTTTTTATCGGCAGAGGGGTGGACTACGCGATTTCTATGGAGGGCTCGCTCAAACTCAAAGAGATTTCTTATATCCACTCAGAGGCATATGCAGCAGGGGAGTTAAAGCATGGCACGATTTCTTTGATTGAGAAGGGAACACTTGTTGCGGCTGTCGCCACACAGGATGATCTGTTTCAAAAGACGCTCAGCAACATGGTCGAGGTGAAGGCGAGAGGGGCATTTGTGCTTGCAGTCACCAACGAAGGCAACACGGAGATTGAGAAGGCAGCCGATTACGTGATTTATATACCAAGGACAAACCAGTATTTTACAAATTCACTGGCGATTATCCCGCTACAGCTATTTGGCTATTATGTGGCGGTTGGAAAGGGCTGTGATGTGGATAAGCCGAGGAATCTTGCAAAATCCGTGACAGTCGAGTAGGTGAGTGAAGGAGACGCGAGAGTATGGGAAAGAAAAAATCAACGTTTAAGAATATTATGGTGACGCTGGGGTGTACTGTGTTTGCTGGGGCGTATGCGCTGGGCGGGGGATATGCCGCCTACAAACTCTTAGGCGGCACAGACAACACGCAGCCAGCATGGCTAGACCGGGTAGAAATCCATGTCGATGAGCAGAGTGCCAGCGGCGGTGTCACGGAGGCTTCCAACAACAATCCTTTTGATTTTGGAAAATTGCCGCAGAAGCCGCGTTTTGAGGAGAAGGAAGAAGAGACAGAGACAACAGATGAGACGGAGACAGAAGATGAGATAGAGACTGAATCAGAGTCCAAATCCAAGAAAAAGCCCAAGAAGGAAGATGCTTCTGAAACAGAAAATGAATCAGAGAACGAGACAGATACCGCTTTTGAGACGCAGACAGAGGCGGAGAGCGAGACAGAAGCTGATGCAGAAAATGAGACAAACACTGAAATAAATACTGACATAGAGACTGAAATGGAATCTGAGACAAAAGAAGCCAGCAGCAAAAAAAAGAAGCCCGTCGAGGTCGAGCAAGTACAAGTCATCGAGCAGGACGAAAAGGAGCTTGCAGTTCTTTCAGATGTGACGGCAGTGGTAAAGGCCGCAATGCCCTGCGTGGTGTCAATCACCAACGAATATACAGCATATGACTACTGGTATGATGAGGAGTACGACGAGCGCGCAAACGGTTCAGGAATTGTCGTGGCACAAAGTAACGAAGAGATTTTAATCGTGACGAATTACCATGTCATTCAGGATAACAACAATTTATATGTGCAGTTTATCGACGACAGGGAGGCGATGGCGTACGTGAAGGGAACCTCGCCGGAGAATGATCTTGCCATCGTGTCTGTATTCCTAGATGATATGTCGGACAAAACACTCAGAAGCATCTCCATTGCGGCGCTTGGCGATTCAGACAGCCTTCAGGTGGGAGAGCCTGCGATCGCGATCGGAAATTCGCTGGGCTATGGACAGTCTGTGACGACGGGCGTGATCAGTGCGCTGAACAGGAATGTGTTTGAGGAAGATCTTGAGATGAACAATCAGGGATATCTGATTCAGACCGATGCAGCGATCAATCCCGGCAATTCAGGCGGTGCGCTCTTGAATGTGAAAGGGGAGGTGGTCGGCATCAATTCCAGCAAGATTGCAGACTATGTGATCGAGGGAATGGGCTATGCGATTCCGATTTCCACCGCAAAACCAATCATTGAAGAGCTGATGCTAAAGGAGACACGAAAGAAAGTGCCGGCACAGGAGAGAGCATTTCTGGGCGTTGCAGGTACAGACGTGATCGAGGAGGCAACTGCGCGGTATGAGATGCCGGAGGGCGTGTTTGTGACAAATGTACTAGCGGATACTGCGGCAGAGAAAGCGGGAATCTTAAAGGGGGATATCATCACTTACATAGACGGCGAGAAGATTACAGGCATGGATGAGCTGCAAGGACTGCTCGAGTACTATGCAGGGGATACAGAGGTTGAAGTTGTCCTGATGAGACTAAAAGACGGTGAATATAAGGAACGGACGATTGAGGTAATACTTGAATATAAAGAGGATTGATAAGAAAATGGAGGGCATGATGTTAGACAACAACTTTGACAACAATGAAGAGCTCGAGATTGTGAACATAACAGAAGATGAGTCCAAAGCGGAGGAAGAAGTAAAAGAAGAGAAAAAGACGACAGACAGTGCAGGCGAGGAGGAGAAGGAAAGCGAGTATGAAGATGTATGCTTTATATGCAGACGGCCAGAAAGCAAGACGGGCAAAATGTTCAAGCTGCCCAACCATATCTCCGTGTGCTCAGACTGTATGCACAAGACAATGGACACGGTCAGCCAGTTTGATTATCAGGGAATGCTGAACAATACAAACTTTAATTTTGACAAGGACAATACCAAAGATGGAAAGAAGCGGTTTCCCAATATCAGCTTTGTAAACATTGCGGATTTACAGGGGGACGGCGGCATTCCAAACCGGCAGAAGCTCAAGAAGAAAAAGCCAAAGGAAAAGAAGGAGAAGGCAGTCTTTAACATCAATGACCTGCCCGCGCCGCACAAGATTAAGGCGCAGCTCGATGATTTTGTTGTCGGACAGGATTATGCCAAGAAAGTAATCTCCGTAGCGGTGTACAACCACTATAAGCGTGTCACGACAGGCACGATGGACGAGATTGAGATTGAGAAATCCAATATCTTACTGCTAGGACCGACAGGCTGCGGCAAGACCTACATGGTAAAAACGCTCGCAAGGCTTCTCGATGTGCCGCTTGCCATTGCAGATGCGACCTCCTTGACAGAGGCGGGCTATATCGGCGATGACATTGAGTCCGTGATCTCCAAACTGTTGAATGCCGCGGAAAATGATGTGGAGAAGGCAGAGCAGGGAATCGTATTCATTGATGAGATTGATAAGATTGCCAAGAAAAAGAATACGACCTCGCGCGATGTGAGCGGTGAGTCCGTCCAGCAGGGCATGTTAAAGCTCTTGGAAGGCTCTGACGTGGAGGTGCCTGTAGGGGCAAACAGCAAAAATGCGATGGTGCCGCTCACGACAATTAATACCAGAAATATTTTGTTTATCTGCGGCGGTGCGTTCCCAGACCTCGAGGACATCATCAAGCAGAGACTTACCAGACAGTCCTCCATCGGCTTTAATGCGGAGCTCAAGGACGCCTATGATAAAGAGGCAAATATTTTAAAAAAGGTCACCATCGAGGATATCAAAAAATTTGGCATGATTCCAGAGTTTATCGGCCGTCTGCCGATTGTATGCCCGATGGACAGCCTCACCGAAGAAAGCTATATCAAGATTTTAAGAGAGCCTAAGAATGCGATCTTAAAGCAGTATCAAAAGCTCTTAGAGCTAGATGAGGTGAAGCTCAATTTTGACGACAGTGCGCTGGAGGCAATCGCAAAGAAGGCGTTGGAGCGGGATACAGGGGCGCGTGCGCTCAGGGCGATCATCGAGGAGTTTATGCTCGATATTATGTACGAGATTCCAAAAGATGACAATATCGGCGAGGTGACGATCACAGGAGATTACATCAACGGTACGGGCGGACCGGTGATTGACATTCGGACAGATCAGGTTCATGTCAAGCAGCTTGCGTCCGCGCCGGCAGCGGAGGAAACACAAGCCGCAGAAGAGCCCAAGAAGGCGGAGGAGTTTAACTTCTATGAGTTTTGATACCAATCATAAAAAATGTTTTGTGCGCCCGCCCAAATTTAAGAACCGTATGATTATGATGCTGTGCGGCATCATGGCGCAGGGATTAGGCTTGTCGCTTTTAAGGGCGATCAATTTAGGGACAGACCCATGTTCTTGTCTGACGCAGGGTGTCACAAACTTTGTGCCGCTTAGCTTTGGCACTTGCCAGCTATTGTGCCATCTGGTGACTTTTGTCTTTGTAATCAGGTACGACTTGAGCATGATTGGCTTTGGCACGATCGGGAATATGTGCTTTTTGGGTTATATTTCAGATTTTTTTCAATGGATTTGGTCTCTGCTGCTCCCGGCTGGATTTTTTGAAGTTGTATTAAATCGTTACATACTGCTGCTTCCGTCCCTTGCTGTCTTTTTGCTGGGCGCGGCTGCCTACATGTGCGCGGGGCTTGGCTCTTCACCGTATGATGCGCTGCCGTTTATCATATCAGGGCATGTCAAGCGGTTTCCTTTTAAGATTGTGCGCATGCTGTGGGATATTAGTTTTATGGCAGCAGGCTTTGTGCTTGGCGGTGATGTCGGCATTGTCACGATTCTGGTGGCATTTTTCCTTGGCCCCATCATCACCGGCGCTCAGAAGAAGCTGGAGGTATTTATAGCATAGATGACAGAACTTGAGGCATATTATAATAAATTTAATGAGGAAAAGCGGCTCAATTCACGTCATGGGCAAGTGGAATACCGTATTTCCATGAAATATATCCATGCGTATCTTGAGGAGGCGGCAGAGAGAACTGGTGTTTCTGGCGCAGACCCGAAATCCCAGCTTCGGCTGCTGGATATTGGTGCGGGAACAGGGCGCTACAGCGTGGCGCTTGCAGAGGAGGGCTATGATGTCACCGCGGTAGAGCTTGTGCGGTATAATCTGGGTGTCCTAAAAAAGAAGGCGAGCAGTGTCAAGGCGATGCAGGGAAACGCCTTGAATTTAAAAAAGCTCGAAAGCGCCAGCTTTGATGTGACCCTTTTATTTGGCCCGATGTATCATCTGTTTGGATTTGAGCAGAAACTCAGGGCGCTGTGTGAGGCAAAGCGTGTCACCAAACCGGGCGGTGTGCTTCTCGTTGCGTATTGTATGAATGAGTACGGCGTGATCACCTATGGTTTTAAGGAGCGCAATGTGCTCTCGTGCATGGCGGAACAACGCTTCACGGAGGACTTTAAGACCATTTCGTCTCCAGAACAACTGTATGATTATATGCGCATCGAGAACATTGACGCTTTGAATGCAGCGGCGGGGCTTCGCCGGCTCAAGATTTTGTCGCCGGACGGACCGGCAAATTATATGAGACCGTTTCTGAACCAGTTGACGGAGGAGGAGTTTGAGTTGTTTGTCCGCTATCAGATGGCGGTGTGCGAGCGTGCGGATTTGATTGGTGCGGGTGCGCACACGGTGGATATACTGAGAAGGGATTGAACAGGGAGATCAATGAATAAAAATAGTGAGGAGGGACAATATGGACATAAATCAAATCACAGAGGAGCTTGATACACTCTTTGCACAGGAAAAGATTGCGGAGATACCACAGTTTCTGGAGTCACATATTGCACAGGCGGCTCAGGAGGGAGCTCAGGAGGTATTGCTGACTCTTTACAATGAAATCATCGGGTTTTACAGGGAGACAGGACAATATGCCCTGTCCATCGAGAACTGTCATAAAGCGGTTGCACTTATGAAGGAGATGGGGATACAGGATACCATACCATATGCGACCACGCTGTTAAACATTGCCAATGCCCACCGCGCGGCAGGGCTGCTTCAGGAATCGCTCGAGCTCTATAACCGGGTTCGCCCAATCTATGTGGCACATCTTGACGAGAATGATATGTATTTTGCCAATTTCTACAACAATTTAAGTCTGCTGTATCAGGAAATGGGCGATTTTGCATCGGCAAAGGACCAGTTAGTCAACGCGCTGTCAATTGTGAGCCACAAGCCGGACCGGCAGTTTGAGGCAGCAGTGACACAGGCAAATCTTGCCAATACCTGCATCGAGCTTGGGCAGGACGATGAGGCGCGTGCGCGTGCGGAGGAGGCGATCCGCATCTTTGAGGAGCTGGGGGTTGATGATGCGCATTACAGTGCGGCGTTGTCGGCGCTTGGCAGCTTGTATTATATGGATAAAGACTATAACAGCGCACTCCGTGCGATGGAAAAGAGCCGTGAGTGTGTGGCAAAATATCTGGGGACGGACAATATCCAGTATCAGAGATTGAGTGAAAATATTGAAATCATTCAGGATAAGATCAGAACCAGTGAGAAGCCTTCTGAGGCGGAGACGCCAGCACAGGAAGAGACGGCATCGGTGTCCGCTGTGGAGGCATCTGAGCCAGAAACGCTGGGGGAACTGCCGGTGGAGGTGCCAGTGCTGGAAAACTTGGCAGAGGTGCCAGCGCTGGAAACACTGGCTGCGGAGGCGTCCGAGCTGGAAACACTGGCGTTGTCAGAGGAGATGCCACAACCGGAAGTGCCTGTGACAGAGGAGATGCCCGAGTTAGAAGCATTTGTGCCGGAGGAGGCATCTGGGCAGGAGGTATCTGTGGAAGTGGCATTCACAGAAAAGGCAGAATCGGAAGCCATGCCAGAGGAACCAGAGCAGGAATCAGAACCAGAAAGGGGAACCGAACAGAAAGAATTTGCTGAAATGCCAGAGGAATCTGAACAGGAATCAGAATCAGTACAATCATTTGAGCAGGAGCCATTTACAGAGACGCCGGAAGCAGAAGGAATGCCAGCGGAGGAAGTAGAGCAGGAAGCCGAGTCAGGAGGGAGTTCAGAAGCGGAAACATTTGTGCTGGAAGAGTCAGGGCAGGAAGCATCTGTGGAAATGCCAGTGTCAGAGGAGCCAAAACAGGAAACATCTGTGGAAGTGGCATTGACGGAGAAGGCAGAATCGGAAGCAGATCAGGAAATAGTATCAGGAGAGGCGCCAGAACCGAAAATTCCCATGTCGGAGGAGGAATCTGAACCGAAAACATCTGCGGAAGCATCAGTGCTTGAAGCGTCGGGGCAGGAATCCGAGTCAGGTGAGATGCCAGCATCAGAAGCAACAGTGTCAGAGAAGGTACATGGGCAGGAAGAATCCGCGGAAGTGCCAGAGCAGGAAGTTGTGTTGGGGGAGACATTAGAACGGAAAACATCAGTTCTGCCAGAACCACATCAGGAACTAGAGCCAGCGGGGGTATCTGAACAGGAAGCATTTACTGAAATGTCGGAGGAATCCGATCCAGCGCAGACAGCCGTAGAAGAGTCGCTTACAGAGACGCCGCCTACAGAGATGTCAGAAGCAGAAGCAATACCAACAGAGGAATCTAAAGCGGAAACATCTGTTGCAGAGTCACCAAAAGCGAAAATAATGCCAGCAGAGGAATCCAAAGAGGAAGCATCTGTTGCAGAGTCCTCTACAGATTCATCAGAAATGAAAGCAATACCAACCGAAGAATCCAACGGGGAGGCAGTCGTTGAAGCGTTGTCTACACAAGAACCAGCACTTGAATCAGTCCTAGAGGAACCCAAGAAAGATACATTCGTAGAAACACCCAATACAGAGACAGATCAATCAGCAATCCCAGCGGAATCACCCGAGCAGGAGGACCTCATCCCTTCCATCACCGGAATAGACCTCTGCCGCCGCTATTATGAGGAGTATGGACGCCCCATGATTGCGGGCAAGTTTCAGGCATACGAGTCCCGGATTGCGGTGGGGCTTGTGGGCAAAGGGTCTGACTGTTTTGGATTTGATGATGTATTGTCGCAGGATCATGATTTTGGGCCGCGCTTTGTGATGTGGGTGACGAAGAAAGTATATGACGAAATTGGCGAGGAACTTCAGGAAGCGTATGACAAGCTGCCCAGCCAGTTCTTAGGAATAGATCGGATAGAGACTTTTCACGGAAAAGACCGCTCAGGAGTCATGATTATTGAGGAGTTTTACAAGAGCCTTCTCGGATTTGACTTAGCCGGAATGCTGGCGCACAACAATGAAGATACCGCGTCTGGCAAAGAGAACTTGGATACCATCAAGTGCTGGCTGTCTGTTCAGGAGTACGCGCTTGCAGCGGCAGTGAACGGTGAAGTGTTCCGCGATGACGAGGGCATTTTTACGCAGTACAGAAATTTGCTGTCAGCGTATTACCCCAAAGCAGTCTGGTATCGGAAAGTTGCGCAGACCTGTGCACTTTTTTCCCAGAGCGGGCAGTACAATCTGCCCCGTATGCGCAGGCGGGGACAGCTCGTGTCCGCAGAGCTTGCAAAAGCAGAGTGCGCGAAACAGGCGATGAAGCTGTATTATTTATTGAATAGAAAGTACGCACCACATGACAAGTGGTTATACAGAGGAATGCCCGAAAATGCGCAGATGACACTCGGTGAAGAGGGCATGGAGAATGCAGACGTGCCCAAGCTGGTGGAGAAGCTCAGTCTCCTGCCAGCGGACAAAGCACACGAAGCGGCGCTCACCACGGCGGTTGAATCGCTTGCAGTGATTTTTGCAAATGAGCTTGAGAAACTCAATATGGTAGGAAAGTGTGACTTGTATCTGGATGTGTGCACAAAAGAGCTTATGACAAAAAGCGATGCGCTCCTGACAGCGATTGTCGCCAATACGCCCATCGTGACGGCCCTTTCGCTCTCGATTGCAAAGAGTGAGTTTGAGGCGTTTGACAAAGTACAGAATGAGGGCGGCAGGGCGAGCTGCCAGAATAACTGGCCGACGTTTAAAGTGATGCGCATGAGCCAGTACATGACATGGACAGAGGATATGCTTTTACAGTATTTGTATGAGTTTAAGACAAATTACGCCAACGGGCGCAATATGATCGAAGAGAAGTATGCCCGCATGATGGAATCGACTGCGCCGCTTGAGTATGCGCGCTTTGCAAAACGGCTTCCGGCAGTCTCAGAGGCAAAGAAGGCGATTGTAGAACAGATCGTCGCACTTCAGGTAAAATGGATGGAGGAGTTTGCCGTGCAGTATCCCAATCTTGCGGAAGATGCCCGCGCAATTCACACAGCCGAGGACTTGTCGTATGACACCTCCTACGAGACTTATTTAAGAGGTGAGCTTCGCACGTATTCAGACAGAATGCTGGAAATGTATGGGCGTTATATTGTAGCGCACGCGCAGGCGGGCAAAAATGTGGCGTGTGAGATTATGAAAAATACCGTGCAATTTTACGGCTATCAGGATTTAGAGACGGCAAATGCCAAGTCTGCAAATGATACACACGACAGATGAAATCTGCCGTGTGTATCGCGCCAGCCGCAGCCGCGAAGCGGCATATTTCCTTATGCGGCTGTGTGCATGACTTTATGCTGAGCAGTCAGTCTTTTCGACCGCCAGTATAAAACAGCAGAATTTCCCGTGATGCGGACAGAATGTCGAACATGGGTTTTTTGAAATACAAAGGATATCCGCATTGCGGGCATGAGACAGAGCTTGAAACAGGAGGAACAACATGAGCAATATCATATTAACAGGAGACAGACCAACAGGAAGGCTGCATATCGGTCATTATGTAGGGTCACTCCGGCGCAGGGTAGAGCTGCAAAACTCAGGAGTGTATGACAAGATTTATATTATGATTGCAGACGCGCAGGCACTCACAGACAATATTGAAAATCCAGAGAAAGTCAGGCAGAATGTGATTGAGGTGGCGCTGGATTATCTCTCGGCTGGATTAGACCCGGCAAAGTCCACCCTTTTTATACAGTCACAGATCTCAGAGCTCACAGAGCTGACTTTTTATTATATGGATCTTGTCACAGTCTCAAGACTACAGCGCAACCCGACAGTAAAGAGTGAGATACAGCTTCGAAACTTTGAGGCGAGCATTCCCGTAGGATTTTTTACGTATCCGATCAGTCAGGCGGCAGATATCACTTTCTGTAAGGCGAATGTGGTGCCCGTGGGGGAGGATCAGCTTCCCATGATCGAGCAGACTAAGGAGATCGTACACAAATTTAATGCTGTCTATGCGCTGGAAAATCCTGTGCTTGTAGAGCCAAAAGCGCTGGTGCCAGAGGCGGAGGTGTGCAAGCGGCTGCCGGGCACAGACGGAAAGGCGAAGATGAGCAAATCCCTTGGCAACTGTATCTATCTTGCGGACAGCGCAGATGAGGTGCGCACCAAGATTATGAGTATGTACACCGACCCGCTGCATTTGCAGGTGAGTGATCCCGGGCACCTTGAGGGCAATACCGTGTTTACGTATCTCGATGCGTTTGCGCGCGATGAGCACTTTGCGCGCTACTGCCCAGACTATGCAAACCTTGAGGAGATGAAGGCGCACTATACCAAAGGCGGTCTTGGCGATGTGAAGGTCAAGAAGTTTTTGAACAATATTATGCAGGAAGAGCTTGAGCCAATCAGGAACCGCCGCGCCGCATTTGAGAAAGATATTCCAGAGATTTACAACATTCTGAAAAAAGGCTCCGAGGCGGCAAGGGAAGTGGCAGCGCAGACGTTAGCGGAGGTAAAGCACGCGATGCGGATAGACTACTTTGAAGATATGGAACTGATTCAGGCGCAGAGTGAACGATATAAATAATCAAAAAGGAGACTTCGTTGCAAAACGTTGTCTCTTTTTTGATGCACAGCCCCGTGCAGAGGAATAAGCCGCTAAAGCGACACACGGGTCGCGCGCGGTCAGGTTCCCAGCCCCGTGCAGCGGAAGTATGTTGCACTCTCCCTGAAATATATGTATACTGTATTTAGCGGGCTACGGCGAGGCTTTTTGGCATGCATCATCGGAGAAATAGCCAAGTCAAGATGCGTCAGTTATTTTTCTACAGTTCCTTAGAATAGGGCAGCGCAGGAGGTATGGATATGGACAGCAGTACGATCGTCAGTTTAGGTGCACAGCAGTTTGACAGACTTCGAGAGCGGGGAGGTCTATATGTGGATAAGACAGCATTTATTCAAGAGTGGTGGGAGAGCGGATCAGATGTGACACTCATCACACGCCCGCGGAGATTTGGAAAGACATTGAATATGAGTATGCTGGAGTGCTTTTTTTCAAACCAATATGCAGGCAGGGGAAACCTGTTTGAAGGGCTTGAAATCTGGAAGGACGAGAAGTACAGACAACTTCAAGGAACCTACCCCGTGATATGTTTCAGCTTTGCCGGCGTGAAGGCTGGCAATATGAAGGACATGAAGGCAATGGTAAAGATTGTCATTGCAAATCTGTATGGAAGGTACAGGGAGATTTTAAAGTCAGACAAGTTTGACGAAAATGACCGAGAAGCATTTAGCGCGGTCAATGAAAAGATGGAAGATGTCAAGGCGCAGACAGCCATCAACATGCTTTGTCTATTTCTTCAAAAGTATTATGAAAAAGAAGTGCTTGTGCTGCTGGACGAGTACGATACCCCGATGCAGGAGGCATGGATTGGCGGTTATTGGGAGGAGGCTGTCGGATTTTTCCGAAGCTTTTTTGACAATACATTCAAGACAAATCCATATTTGTACCACGGAATTATCACAGGAATTACAAGAATTTCAAAAGAAAGCATTTTTTCAGACCTGAACAACCTGAATGTAGTCACGACAACCTCAGAGGAGTATGCAGTTTCGTTTGGCTTTACAGAGGAGGAGGTGTTTGGGATTCTCGAGCGTGTGGGGCTTGGCGAGGAGAAGGCGCAGGTAAAGCACTGGTATGACGGATTTACTTTTGGCAGTCATACAGATATTTACAATCCTTGGTCAATCACCTCGTTTGTCAAAAATAATGGAAAGTACAGTGCATACTGGGCAAATACGAGCTCAAACGGACTCCTTCAGTCTTTGGTACAAACCGGCAAAGCAGAGATGAAAAAGACCATAGAGACGCTGATCAAGGGCGGCAGTTTTCAGACGATGCTTGATGAACAGATTGTTTTTAACCAGCTAGGGTCTAGTGAGACTGCCCTCTGGAGTCTGCTGCTTGCCACCGGGTACTTAAAAGTTGTTGCGGTGGAGACGGTGGGAGCGCGCAAAAAAGAAATATTTACATTGACGCTTACGAATCTGGAAGTGACGATTCTGTTTGAAAATATGGTGAATAGCTGGTTTAGGGACAACACCCGCATTCCATACAATGATTTTATCAAGGCAATGCTGCTTGATGATGTGGACTCCATGAACGAGTTTATGAATGATATTGCACTTGCGAGCTTCTCAAATTTTGACGTGTCAAAAAGTGCCTCCTCAAAAGATGCGCCAGAGCGGTTTTACCATGGATTTGTGCTGGGGCTGATCGTAGACTTAGCGGACAGATTTACGATAAAATCCAACAGAGAGAGCGGTTTTGGACGCTATGATATTATGCTAAAACCCCACAATCAGGAGAAGGACTGTGCTTATATCATAGAATTTAAGGTGCACAAGCCGAGAAAAGAAAAGGATTTGGAGCAGACGCTTGCAAATGCACTTCTGCAAATCGAGGAGAAACAATATGAAGCTGAGCTCACCGCAGAGGGCGTCGCGCCAGAGCGCATCAGAAAATATGGCATTGTATTCATGGGAAAAGAGTGCCTGATCGGATAGTATTTGTATAAAAGTACTAAAAAGCGTCTCCTATTTTTTCACACATTTATTTGGGTTTGATGTATTGACTTATGCCCGTCATGCTGATATGATGAATACAGATGCGCAAGCGGTTGCGCAAAACAGACAAAGTTGCGTTGTTAAATACAGTGCAGTATCCAGAACTGCAAGCGTTTGGCAGACAAAATTCTGTTGTACTGTCATAAAAAGCTGAAAAGCATTTTCATCATGAGAATAAGAATGGAGAAAAAATATGTTAAATAATTTGGATTATATCAAGGGAATGGACATCTCGTCACTAGATGAGCTTGAGAAGCTCGGTGCAAAGTTTTATGACCACGACAAAGAGGAAGATTTGATTCAGATTCTCAAGGACTATGGGACAAATTATATCCGCCTGCGGATTTGGAACGATCCCAAGTCTCCTGACGGCAAGCCCTACGGTGCGGGTAACACAGACTATGAGACAATGCTTCGCATGGCAAAGCGCGTGAAGGCGGCAGGGCTTGGCTTTTTGCTGGATTTCCATTACAGTGATTTCTGGGCAGACCCCGGCAAGCAGCGCAAGCCGAAGGCGTGGGCGGACTACAATGCGGACCAGCTCGAGCAGGCAGTGTATGATTTTACCAAGGAAATTTTAAATCGCTTGAATACAGAAGGGATTGCGCCAGACATGGTGCAGGTCGGCAATGAGCTGTCAAATGGACTGCTCTGGCCGGAGGGACAGGTTCCAAATTATGCAAATATTGCACGTTTTGTCAGTGCAGGCGTGAGAGCCGTGAAGGAGATCTGCCCTGCTGCAAAGGTGATGATACACCTTGACAACGGCGGCAACAACGCACTGTACAGGGAGTGGTTTGACCAGTATATCAAGGTGAACAACGGCGCAGATTTCGATGTGATTGGGCTTTCTTACTATCCGTTCTGGCATGGCACACTGGACGATTTGTCGAACAATATGAACGATATCGCAGTGCGTTATGGAAAAGAGCTTGTCATTGCAGAGGTTTCAATGGGACATACCACCGAGGACTATGCCGCGTATGAGAAACTTGCGCCGGAGCAGAGAAAGGGCATGGCGACCAAACCCGCGCTGTGCGAAAAAGTGCCATTTGCCATGACAAAAGAGGGACAGTGTGACTTTCTGAAAGCATTTTTGGAGGTAGTCGAGAAAGTGCCAGAGCAAAAGGGCAGAGGCTTCTTTTACTGGGAGCCGGGCTGGCTGCCAGTGGCAGGAAGTGGCTGGGCGACAGATGAGGCACTTCCCTATATTAAGGAGAAAGGGCCTTGCGGCAATGAGTGGGCAAATCAGGCATTGTTTGACTATGACGGCAATGCACTTCCAGCACTGGAGATTATCAGAGATTACAAAATATAAACAGAGTTTCGGATAACGCAGCGAGCTTCCGAGAGTCTGTCAATAAATATAGGAGGTATTTCAATGATCACAGAAAACATTTCGACACTTGTAAACTATGGTATTGCGGCAGGGCTTCTCGATGAAGCGGACAGGATTTATACCATCAACAGACTCTTGGAGCTGTTTGGGCTAGACGACTATGAGGAGCCCGAAAATCCCGAGGTGATCACAAATGCAGCGGATTTTGACTTGGAAGGGCTGCTCAAACAGATGCTTGACTACGCAGCAGAGAAGGGAATCCTTCCCGACGACAGCATTGTGTACCGGGATTTGTTTGACACAAAAGTGATGAGCCTGCTGCTGCCGCGCCCGTCGGAGGTCATCAGCAAATTTCAGAAGCTCTATGAGGAACAGGGCGCTCAGGCAGCGACAGATTGGTATTATACATTCAGCCAGAATACAGATTACATCAGGCGCTACCGCATTGCGCGCGACAGAAAGTGGAAGGCGGACACCGAGTACGGCGAGATGGATATCACCATCAATCTGTCGAAGCCGGAGAAGGACCCTAAGGCGATTGCAGCGGCTAAAAATGCAAAGCAAAGCGGTTATCCCAAGTGCCAGCTCTGCATGGAAAATGAGGGCTATGCCGGCCGGGTAAATCATCCAGCACGGCAGAATCACAGAATCATTCCAGTCACAATTCAAGGAAATCAATGGGGATTTCAGTATTCGCCGTATGTGTACTACAATGAGCACTGCATCGTGTTCAACAGCCAGCATATTCCGATGAAGATTGAGCATGATACATATGTGAAGCTTTTTCACTTTGTAGAGCAGTTTCCTCATTATTTTGTGGGGTCCAACGCAGACCTTCCGATTGTGGGCGGCTCGATATTAAGCCATGACCATTTTCAGGGTGGTAATTATGAGTTTGCGATGGCGAAGGCGCCAGTCGAGAAGGAATTTACAGTAAAGGGCTTTGAGGACATTACAGCAGGCATCGTCAAGTGGCCAATGTCTGTGATTCGGCTTTCACACAAGGATTACAACAGAATCATTGAGCTTGCGGACGTGATTCTTGCGAAATGGCGCGGCTACACCGACGAGGCGGCATTTATCTTTGCCGAGACGGACGGGGAACCGCATAACACCATCACGCCGATTGCCAGAAAGCGCGGAGAGAACTATGAGCTGGATTTGGTACTAAGAAATAACATTACGACAGAGGAGCATCCGCTCGGTGTCTACCATCCCCATGCAGAGCTTCATCATATCAAGAAAGAAAATATTGGTTTAATCGAAGTGATGGGACTGGCAGTGCTGCCGTCAAGACTCAAGTCAGAGTTAGAACAGTTAGCAGAAGCGATTCTTGCAAAAGAGGACCTTCGCACAAATGAAGTGCTCGAAAAACATGCAGACTGGGTGGAGGAATTTCTGCCAAAATATGACCATGTGACCAAGGATACAGTGATGGATATCATACAAAAAGAAGTTGGCATTGTGTTTGGCAAAGTGTTAGAGCACGCGGGCGTTTATAAGAGAGATGAGGCTGGCAGGGCAGCATTCCAGCGGTTTATTGACGGGCTGTAAATATGAAGAGCGACAAGATTACGATTGCAGATGTCGCAGAAGCACTCCAAGTATCCAAGACGACGGTATCGCGTGCAATATCCGGCAAAGGGCGCATTGGTGATGCGACCAGACAGCGGGTGCTTGCCTATATCGAAGCGAACGACTACAAGCCGAATGTGATTGCAAAAGGACTCGCACAGAAAAAGACATACAATATCGCGTTAGTGCTTCCCGGCGACTGCAATCTCGTGGATATGCCCTTTTTTCAGAACAGTATGCAGGGAATTTGCGAGGAGGCGTCGGCGCATGATTACGATGTCATGCTTGTGCCCGTGACAGGCAGCAACTTAGGAAATTTAGAGCGTATGATTGCCAACAGCAAAGTGGACGGCGTGATACTCAGCCGTTCACTGATGAAGGATACCCGCGCGGCGCTGTTACAGAAAGAGAACATCCCCTTTGTGATGATGGGAACTTCGCGGGACGCTAAGATTCTTCAAGTGGACAATGACCACAGAGCGGGTTGCAGCGCACTGGTAAGCCGCATGCTGCACAGCGGGATTGCCAGAATCGGACTGATTGGCGGCAGCAGGAACTACGTCGTCAACCGGACCAGAAAACAAGGATATGAAGATGCTTTCTGTGCGGAGGGCAAAACACCGGAGACGGCATTGATGCTGGAGGACTGCGACAGCGTGGCAAAAATTGAGTCCGCGGCGTCAAAGCTCATTCAGGCAGGTGCCGGCGCAATCGTCTGTATGGACGATATGATCTGTTCTGTGGTATTACAGGTTTTGGCGGACAGAGATATCTTGGTGCCGCAGCAGATTCAGGTAGCTTCATTTTATGACAGTACCCTGCTGAGACATGCGAAGCCGGCAGTCACGTCTCTTTTGTTCGACGACAGGGCGCTCGGGGCGCTCACCTGCAAGGTGTTACTGCACTGCATACAGGGGGAGGAAGTCAAGCCCAAGACCCTGCTTGGGTATGAGCTGGCGGTCAGGGAGTCCACACTCTTTGATTGAAAAAGTCTGTAAAGATTTTCTGGAGGGAGTATCATGTCGAAGAAGAAAAAGGGGTCTGCGGAGTTTCGGTACTATGAAGTGCCGCGGGAGGAAGCGGTGCTTGCGCTGATGGGAAATAAGTGGATACAGGTCTATGGTGAGAATATCAACAACCTGCATTTTCACAATTTGATCGAGATTGGATACTGTCATTATGGGGCGGGAGAGCTCGTCATAGAAGAGGACCAGTACCGTTTCGGGGCGGGCATGGTCTCCTGCATTCCGGCGAATTTTCTGCATGTGACAAAAAGTGACACTCATGTCAGGGCATTCTGGGAGTATCTGTATATCAGCCCGGCAGATATCCTAAAGCAGCAGGGAAAACCGATGCAGGAGACCCGCAATATCATAGATGCAGTCAACAGGAGCGCGTTTTTTATAAAAGTGGAAGAGAATCCAATCTTTGTGACCTTGATTCGCGCCATCTTTGAGGAGATGCAGAATAAAAACGCCTATTACCGGGAGTGCGTCGGCGGGCTGGCGTACACACTGCTGTATGAGATTGCAAGGTTCAACGGAAGAGGCAATGTACAGTCCTGTGGCAAAAACAATAGTTTACAGTTGGAAAACGCAATCGAGTACGTAGAAAGAAATTATCCCAATAATTTTAAGATTGCAGACCTCGCAAACGAGTGCCATATGAGCGAGACCCATTTCAGACGCGTCTTTCAGGAGAAGATGAACATGACGCCGGTCGAGTATGTGAACTTTGTCCGTATCAAAAAAGCGTGTGAGCTGATTGACAAAACCGATATCAGCATGGAAGATGTGGCGGAAAAAGTCGGATTTATCACTCCGTCAACATTCAATCGGAATTTCCGGCGCATCATTGGCACGTCGCCCTATCAATGGAAAAAACGCCCTGATAACCACGAAGGGAAACTTTTAGAATACAAGATTTCTGCTTTGAAAGGGTGGTAAGAAGGAGGAGATGGCAATGGTAGATGAAGGGTATGCAGCAGATTTGCAAAATCTGTACAGAGCTAAAAATGAGAGTGATATTTATGCAGTTCTTGATTTTTGCGAGAAATATTATGGAAAATTGGGACTTGGACAGATACCGGATTTGATGAAGATGTTCAATGAAAATACAGAGGCAAGTCCTGCACAGAATGAGTATATCGTAGAACTGCTCAATAAGATTGTTGAGAAGTATGGACAAGAGGCTGTGAATATCATTGTCGAGCGGTCAGATTCCCTTCTGGAAGAAGATTCAGAGGGGTGTATGTCATATTTGATTATCATGTTTTTCTTTTGGCATGCGGACAGACAGTTTGACATTGTGACGCCGCTTAGGACTGCAAAAGACCATATCAAAAAATTGTATCAGAAATGGGTTCACGAAAAGATAGACTATATGCAAAAACATTCAGAATATTATAAGCCAGAACAAGTAAAGAGGATTCAACATATAGAGGAGCAATTGTCAGAATTATAAAAGAAAACGAATTTGCACGAAACGAAGATGATTATAAAAACAAGAATATCGTTGCGGGTGATATAATGGAAGTATGGTTGATACATTCCTAATTCAAATAAGAGGGCATTCAAATGCAGAATAAAATAAAAAATCCCCTGTTTTATGAGGAGAATAGAATAGCGGCACACTCCGACCATAAGTACTATGTGAGCAAAGCCGAGTTTGTACAGCAAATCCAGAGCTTGAAAAAACCGCTGGATGGCGTCTGGAAATTCCACTATGCGAAAAATATGGCAGAAGCGCCGGACGGCTTCTACAAAAATGACACAGACTGCCGAAGCTGGGAGGACATTCATGTACCGGCGCACATACAGCTAGAGGGATATGACAAGCCGCAGTATGTCAATGTGCAGTATCCATGGGACGGACATGAGGTCATTGAACCCGGCGAAATTCCAACGCGATTCAATCCCACAGCAAGCTATGTCAAATATTTTACAGTACCAGCACAGTTTGCCGGGAAACGGGTCTTTCTCTCTTTTCAGGGCGTCGAGAGCGGCTTTGCACTCTGGTGTAATGGCAGCTATATCGGCTACAGCGAGGACAGCTTTACACCGTCAGAATTTGAGCTGACAGATGTATTGAAAGCAGGTGAAAACAAGCTTGCCGTTCAGGTTTATAAATGGACGAGCGGAAGCTGGTGCGAGGATCAGGATTTTTTCCGCTTCTCAGGCATTTTCCGAAGCGTCTATCTGTATGCGATACCTGACACGCATGTCAGTGATGTCAAGATTCAGACAAATCTGAATGCGGATTTCACCACTGCGGATTTGGTGGTTTCATTGACCGTGACAACGACAAAAGCAGCAGGTTCTGTCAGGGCAAAACTGACGCTCTCCGACATCTCGGAAATCGCCGAGGCAGAAATAGCGCTTGTAAACGGCGAAAATCCGGCGGTGCACATGGCAGTTGACGCGCCGATGCTCTGGAGTGCAGAGTCGCCGAATCTGTATGAGCTGCTGATTACACTGTATGATGCGGACGGAACTATTGTGGAAATCATTCCGCAAAAGGTCGGGTTTCGGCACTTTGCATTGGACAATGGCATCATGAAGTTCAACGGGCAGCGCATTGTGTTTAAGGGTGTCAACCGGCATGAATTTAGCGGACGGTTTGGAAGGGTTCCGAACTATGAGGAGATGTTGCAGGATATCATCACCATGAAACAGCACAACATCAATGCAATCCGAACCAGCCATTACCCGAATGATTCAAAATTGTATGAGCTGTGTGATGTATATGGATTGTACCTGATTGACGAGTGCAACATGGAGACGCATGGGGCATGGGATCAGGTGCTCCGGGGGAAAAAGCCTATTGAAACAGCGCTTCCGGGCGACAGAAAAGAATGGGAGCCGCTTCTGCTAGACAGGGTTTGTTCGATGTACCAGCGGGACAAGAATCATCCTTCCATCTTAATCTGGTCATGTGGAAATGAATCGTTTGGCGGTTCTGTCATTCATGCAATGTCACAGAAGTTCCGTGAGCTTGACGACACACGGCTAGTCCACTATGAAGGGGTGTTTAATGACAGGCGTGTCAATACCATTTCCGACATGGAGAGCCAGATGTATTCCAGCGTGGCTTCGATCAAAGAATTTTTGAAGAAGGATCGGAGCAAGCCTTTTATACTCTGCGAGTATACGCACGCGATGGGAAATTCCTGCGGCGCCATGCACAAGTACACGGATTTAACCGATGAGGAACCGCTTTTTCAGGGAGGTTTTATCTGGGATTATATTGACCAGTCGCTCTACCACAAGGACCGGTATGGAAAGGAAGTACTTGGCTATGGCGGGGACTTTGACGACCGTCCATGCGATTATAATTTCAGCGGAAACGGCATTGTCTACGGCGGCACCAGAAAGCCGTCGCCCAAGATGCAGGAAGTAAAATTTAACTATCAAAATATACAGGTTCGCGTGGAGGGTGACAGCTTTGAAGTCATCAACAAGAATCTGTTTACCAATACCTCGAGTTACCAGTGCATTGTCACATTGGCGTTAGAGGGTGAGGAGCTTGCAAAAGCAACGGTTGTCACAGACGTAGCGCCGCTCTCCTCCAAGGTATATCAACTGCCCGCATTTGGCTATATGACACCGTGGAGCAGCGAGGAACCGTGGAAGGCGGTGCGGGGCGGTGAGTATGTCGTGACAGTGAGCTTCGTGCTGCCCGATGACACCATCTGGGCACAGCGCGGGCATGAGGTTGCCTTTGGACAGGGTGTGTACACTGTCGAGGGTGTATGTGATGGCAGCGATATTTCCGAACAGCAAATACTGGAGCCACAAATGTTTGAGATTGCCGACGGCGCCTACAATATCGGCGTGCGCGGCATGCATTTTGAGGCGTTGTTTGACAAGGGCGGGAAGGGTCTGGTGTCCTACGTGTACGCAGGCAGAGAGCTGATTAAAGCCATACCAAAACCGAATTTCTGGCGTGCGCCGACAGACAACGACTGCGGCAATCAGATGCCGTTCCGGTATGCACAGTGGAAGACCGCAAGCCTGTACCAGCAGACAAAGGAGCCAGTTATCACCAAAAATGACACAGATGTCACAATTCAATACTGTTATGTACTGCCGACAACGCCGGCGTCAGAATGCTTTGTGGCCTACAAGGTGACAGGGGACGGCAAAATCAATACGACGCTGGAATACCAAGCGCCAGACGGCGTCACCGACATTCCCGAGTTTGGTATGCTGTTCAAATTCGATGCGGATTTGGAGAATGTGACTTGGTACGGACTCGGACCGGCAGAAACCTACTGCGACCGCGAAAGGGGCGGGAAGCTTGGTGTTTATCATAAAAAAGTAACAGAAAATTTAGCAGAGTATCTCGTGCCGCAGGAGTGTGGAAATCACACGGGCGTGCGCAGTGTCAGCATCACGGACAACAAAGGACGCGGCGTTTGTTTCACCGGAAACGATTTGAGTGTGAATGTACTGCCATACACGCCGCATGAGCTTGAAAACGCAATGCATGTCTATGAACTGCCGCCTGTCTACTACACGGTGGCGAGGATTGCCCTAAAGCAGATGGGTGTATCCGGCGACGACAGCTGGGGTTCAAGAACGCACGAGGAGTATCTGCTGGATACAGTGAACAAGTTAACCTTATCTTTTGATTTCAGAGGAATCTGCGAATAAAATCGTCTCGTCTTTTGATTTCAAAGGGATATGAAAAACAAATAAGGAGGAATGAAAAGTGGATAAATTTGTATTAAACATTATCCATCGTCCAGAGATGGTTCCAGAGTATTCTGCGACTGTGACAGGACAGGGAAAGGAGGAGGATATCGGGGATAAGGCACTCTTGACTGAATCGCTCGATATTTTCAAAACACAGCAGAGGCTGGCGCACGAGAATGGTCTGAAGGTGACAATCCAAATGACATACGCGTCACTTTTCAATGATGAGGCAGTGGAGCTTGCAAAGCATGACCATGAGGAGTTTGGCGACGAGATTGCGCTCTCCCTGCTCGGACTTCCCTGCGAGGAGTTCCGCGAGAAGTACAAGACAAAGGACTTCTGCATCTGGATGTTCTCAATGGAGGACAAGAAAGCCATCGTCAATGATGTTTTCGAGAAATTCCATGATAAGTTCGGTTTTTATCCAGAGTCAACTGGTTCTTACTACATGGATGCCGAGCTGACAAACTACATCAAGGAGAAGTATCCGACTGTGAAATGTGCGGTTGCGACATGCTGGGAGGAAGGACCAAAGGCATACCACACTTGCAACAACTCATGGTACACCCTGTTTGACGGCGGTCCATGGGCGCCGTGGATTCCTTCCAAGCAAAATACCCATGCACCTGCGGCGAACGCGGCAGAGGACTCCGGCATCGTTGCAATTCCGCATCTGTCAAGAGACCTGATTGCCTGCTATGACGGAAATGGTTCGAATTTCGGCACCCATCCGCAGAACGTACTCCGCGGCATGATTTACGACACAAAGACATGGGAATATCCGTATCTCTATAACTTGATTGACCAGTACCGCGACCTCGCAAAGTACAATAACGGCTATTCCTACAACATGATGTTTGTCGGACCAGGCTGGATGAACAAAATGGGGCGCTGGGAGCAGCCGTATGAGCTTTTGTATAAATCATACAGTGACGGCTGCAAGTATTACGGCGAGTTGAAGAAAGAGGGCAAGCTCATCGACATGACCATGGCAGAGTTTGCTGACTATTATAGAGAAAAGAAGGGTGTCAATGCTGGCAACTACAACGAGCCGGAGTGTGCGCCTTGGCGGGATATCCTCTACGGATCAGACAAGCAGTTATTCTGGTACTGCGACCCATATATGAGAGCCTGCGTCAACATGGATCAGGGCGGCGCCATTGTGGACCTTCGTCCCTATGTGGCAAAATTAAACTGGCCTGTCGGCATCGGCACACCGCATGTACAGGATGCCTCCTATCCATTCTTAATTCAGGAGAAATACCGCGCAGGGTACTTCACGCACTATGCAGGGGCAGGCACCGTGAGAAGTGCGAAGCTCTCATACAAGGGCGAGGAAGTAGATCTCTGCCTCTGCCCGACACACAGCCACTTCTCCGAGGAAGTGATTGACGGCAAAAAGACGCGCATTCTGACACTGGATCCAGTTGAAATCAAATTCAACGGCGTGACCGTGAAGCTTCAGACCAAGGAATACTTTGAGGAAGGCGCGTCCAACATCAAGATTGAGCGGAATATTCTTGAAATCAGCGACCCGTCCGCGGAGATTACGCTTGACGAGTATATTACAGCATGCTATGGCACGACAGAGTATCCTGAGGACATGACTGGCATCACACTTGCATGTGAGGGTGCAGGCGGAGAGACCATCAACTATGAATACAGATGCCGCGATGCGAAGCTTGACGGTGCGAGCGCAGTGAGTGCGGTGATTCCTGCAATCGAGACAAAAGTTTCCCTCACTGCTTCGGACAAGGCGCTTGGATATATCGAGGAGGGATATGCATTTTCACCGATGTTCAAGCTCGGCTACAAGAAGACAATTTCTGATAAGGAGGTATTTGCAACATGGCTCAACTTGGAAAAGGCAAACTAAATTACAGATGTCCATCCTGCTTTATGCGAGACCTCGACATCGACATGTTTTACAATAAAGATACAGGCATCTACAGCTGTATCCGCTGCCAGTACAGAGGAACAGAAGCAGATGTTCTTGAGAAAAACGAGATGGTGCGTTTCCGCTACCTCGACAGAGCGAAGCGGTTTACGAAGTTTGATTTTGACTAAATGACCAGCGCATCAAAAAGCAAAGCGAAGGGCACTTCAGATAATGGAGTGCCCTTCGAATTTCCTTTAGAATCACATTTCTAAAATGCACATTCAAATAAAGTTCACTTAAAATTCATTGAATTTATGCGCGTTATCTGCTACAATAGTCATTGGTTTGTACAGTGCTGGCTGAATAGATGGACAAAAATGCACTGTGAAAAGAGGTATTTGTAGCGATGACAGTCATTTTAGAAGGCACGAAAAGCATATTGATGTGCCAAAAGTAAGGAATCTGGCTGCACAGTTATGAAAAGATTATTTAGATTGGAGCCGCACATGAGTATTATAGAAAAAGTATTCGGTACACACAGTGAACGCGAATTAAAAAGGATTGAACCCATTGTAAAAAAGATTGAGAGCTATCGCGATGAGATGGGAAAGCTCTCCGATGAGGGGCTTCGCGAAAAGACTGCGGAGTTCAAAAAGAGAGTGGCGGAGGGCACAAGCCTCGATGACATTCTCCCGGAGGCATACGCCGTTGTCCGCGAGGGTGCAAAGCGTGTATTGAATCAGGAGCATTACAGAGTACAGTTAATCGGTGGTATCGTTCTGCATCAGGGACGAATCGCAGAGATGAGAACTGGTGAAGGAAAGACACAGACTGCGCTTTTGCCCGCCTATCTGAATGCATTGGAGGGAAAAGGTGTACATGTTGTCACAGTCAATGACTATCTGGCAAAGCGAGATGCCGAGTGGATGGGACAGGTGCATGAGTTTCTCGGGCTCAAAGTCGGTGTCGTGTTAAACGACATGAAGCCAGATGAGAGGCGTGAGGCGTACAATTGTGACATCACCTATGTCACCAACAATGAGCTTGGATTTGATTACCTCCGCGATAATATGGTCATTTATAAAGAACAGTTGGTGCTCAGAGACCTGCATTTTGCCATCATCGACGAGGTGGACTCTGTACTGATCGACGAGGCGAGAACACCGCTGATCATATCAGGGCAGAGCAGCAAATCCACAAAGCTCTACGAAGTGTGTGACATTCTCGCCAGACAGATGAAGCGCGGCGAGGATGTGCCTGAGATGACCAAGATGGATTTCGTCATGGGTGTGGAGCAGGAGGAGACAGGGGACTTTATCGTCAATGAGAAGGATAAGGTTGTGAACCTCACGGCAGCAGGCGTCGAGCGCGTGGAAAAGTTTTTTCAGATTGAAAATCTTGCAGACCCCGAAAACCTTGAAATACAGCACAATATCATCTTAGCGCTGCGGGCGCACAATCTCATGTTCCGCGATCAGGATTATGTGGTAAAAGACGATCAGGTACTGATTGTAGATGAGTTTACAGGACGTATCATGCCAGGACGCCGTTACTCCGACGGCTTGCATCAGGCGATCGAGGCCAAAGAACATGTCAAAGTAAAGCGTGAGAGCAAGACGCTTGCAACCATTACCTTCCAGAACTTCTTCAACAAGTTTGACAAGAAGTGCGGCATGACAGGTACAGCGCTCACTGAGGAGAAAGAGTTCCGCGATATCTATGGCATGGACGTTGTCGTTGTGCCCACAAACCGCCCGGTCATTCGTATCGACAATCAGGACAGTGTATACAAGACCAAGAAGGAGAAGCTGCACGCGATCGTGGATGCTGTGGGGAAGGCGCATGAGACAGGGCAGCCTGTATTGGTGGGTACGATCACGATCGAGGCGAGTGAGGAGTTGAGCAAAATGCTCACAAGGCGCGGTATCCCCCACAAGGTACTGAACGCGAAATTTCACGAGTTGGAGGCGGAGATCGTGGCGGACGCTGGACAGCATGGCGCTGTCACCATTGCGACAAACATGGCAGGACGTGGTACAGACATCAAGCTCGACGAGGAGTCGAGAGCTGCCGGCGGGTTGATGATCATCGGTACAGAGCGGCATGAGTCGAGACGTATTGACAATCAGCTTCGAGGCCGTGCAGGGCGTCAGGGAGATCCCGGTATGTCCCGGTTTTATATCTCCCTTGAAGATGATCTGATGCGTCTGTTTGGCTCTGAGCGTCTGATCAATATGTTCAATACGCTGGGGATTCCAGAGGGGCAGGAGATTGAGCACAAGATGCTCACAAGTGCCATTGAAAACGCGCAGAAAAAGATTGAGAGCAACAACTTTGGCATTCGTAAGAATCTGCTGGAATATGATCAGGTTATGAATGAACAGCGCGAGATCATCTATGAGGAGCGCCGCCGTGTGCTCGACGGAGAGAGTATGCGCGATGCCATCTACAAGATGATCACAGATATTGTTGAGAGCTCGGTGGACACTGCGATCAATGATGATTTAGAGCCGGAAGAGTGGGATTTGAATGAACTCAATACACTGCTGCTTCCGATCGTGCCGATTCATCCCATCGTCTTAGAGCGCGTCTCGAAGCAGACGAAGAACGGATTAAAGCACCAGTTAAAGGAGGAGGCAGTCAAGCTCTATGAGAGCAAGGAGGCAGAGTTCCCTGAACCAGAGAACATCCGTGAGATCGAGCGCGTCATTCTGCTCAAAGTGATTGACCGCAAATGGATGGATCACATTGATGACATGGACCAGCTTCGTCAGGGTGTCGGCTTGCAGGCATACGGTCAGCGAGACCCGCTTGTAGAGTATAAAATGAACGGATATGAGATGTTTGATGCCATGACAGCCAACATCAAACAGGATACAGTACGAATGTTGCTGCACGTCAAGGTAGAACAGAAGGTAGAGCGTGAAGAGGTTGCCAAGGTTACAGGAACGAACAAAGATGAGACGTTGCAGAAGGGACCTAAGATGCGCGTGGAGGCAAAGGTCTATCCAAATGATCCATGTCCATGCGGCAGCGGCAAGAAGTACAAGCAGTGCTGTGGCAGAAAAGCCTGAAAATAGTTTAATTATAAAATATAAAAGGTGGTGAACGCAATGGTAGAACTCGACCAGATGAAACAGGAGTTACAGACCTACGAAAGTCCATTAGCGGAAGTGAGGGATTCACTTTGACCTCGCAAATAAAGAGAGGCGTATAGAAGAGCTAGAGCGAGAGATGGAGGCACCCGGCTTCTGGGACGACCCCGACCGCTCTAATCGGCAGATGAAGGAACTAAAACAGCTAAAGGACACGGTGGCGCAGTGCAATGGTCTCAAATCGCAGTATGAGGATATTGAGACACTGATTGAGATGGGCTACGAGGCAGAAGATGTGGAGATGATACCGGAGATTCGCGAAGAGCTGGATCGTTTCATCGAGGCATTTGAGACACTTCGCATCAGCACGCTCTTGTCGGAGGAATATGACAAGTGCAATGCCATTTTAAAGCTCAATGCGGGAGCCGGCGGCACGGAGAGCTGTGACTGGGCAGGAATGCTCTACCGCATGTACACGAGATGGGCAGAGCGCAGAGGCTTTTCCATTGATGTGCTGGATTTCCTTGACGGAGACGAGGCGGGCATCAAGTCCATTACGTTTCAGGTAAACGGCGAGAATGCCTATGGATATCTCAAGTCGGAGAAGGGCGTGCACAGGCTTGTGCGCATCTCTCCGTTCAATGCGCAGGGCAAGCGGCAGACTTCTTTCGTGTCACTGGATGTCATGCCGGATATCGAGGAGGATTTGGACGTGGAGATCAACGAGGATGACTTGCGGATTGACACATACCGAAGCAGCGGCGCAGGAGGCCAGCATATCAACAAGACCTCCTCCGCAATCCGTATCACGCACATTCCGACTGGAACTGTTGTCCAGTGTCAGAATGAGCGCTCACAGTTCCAGAATAAAGATAAGGCGATGCAGATGTTAAAGGCAAAACTGTTTTTGCTCAAACAGGAGGCAAATGCAGAAAAGCTTTCGGATATCCGCGGGGAGGTAAAGGAGATCGGCTGGGGTAATCAGATTCGTTCCTATGTGATGCAGCCCTATACGATGGTCAAAGATCACAGAACCAACTTTGAGTCCGGCAACGTTGATGCAGTCATGGACGGCGGTCTGGACGGATTCATCAATGCCTATCTGAAATGGAAAAGCAGCGGTACGGCACAGTAAACAGACGCAGGAGAAACTTTTTTATGAAAAGAGTATGCAAACAGTGCGGAAAAGAATTTGAACTGTCAGAAGGTGAGATTCGTTTTTACGAAAAGAAAGGACTCGAGCTGCCCAAACGCTGTCAGCAGTGCAGGGACCAAAAAACGGGCAATCGTCCTAAGCGTACTGTGGCAGCCGCTGCGGTGGTGCTTCTGTTTCTTGTTTCTTTTTTGGGAAAATATATTGCGCCAGACGTTTTTGACTCAGCACAGAGCGCAGAAAGTACAATACAGCAATCCCTAGAGAATGGATTGCGCGAGACAATCGAAGCTGAATCTGTACAGATTGCAGAAAACACAGAAACGGTTGAAGATGCTGAAAAACCAGCCGAACAGTCAGACGCACAAGTTTCAGAACAGCAGACACCGCAGAGCACAGAGTCTGAAGGCGCGTATGAGACAGCGTCAGAACACACATACGAATTTCGGAAACACCGCTATCTTACCGAACATTTCGAGAAGCACGGTGACGAGTTTCCATACGATACGGAGGAAGCCTATCTGCAAGGCGCCAACAATGTGATTAACAACCCCGATGCACTCCATAAGCTTGAAGAGGAAGACGGAGACGATGTCTATTTTGTCGAGGATACAAATGAATTTGTGGTCGTCTCTACAGATGGATATATCCGAACGTATTTTATTGCAGACATTGATTACTATAACAGGCAGTAAAAGAAAAGCCAGACCCCTTTGATATTGGGTGTCTGGCTTTTGCTGTATTTCGTTTGCCTGCCTGCGCGTCTTTTGCGCATACATTGATTGAACAGTGGGTTTATTGACAGGCAACAGATTTATTCCGCACAGACATCAGATCCAGATAAAAATTTGTCTCCGCCATGCTCATATAAGGAATCACCCAGATTAACGAGATGCCGCAGGTGAGAATGCTGAGCAGAAAAGAAGGAACAAAGCTCAGATACAGCATAAACAGACGGATTTTGTTGCCGTTCATGACCTCAAAGCACTTTTTGAGAATTTCACCCGCACTCAGGTTAGGAAAGTCAAGCACCATGTAAAATGCCGGAAAAAACGGCAGCGTCAAAATGGTGGAAACGACAGTGCACACCAGCATAATCAGGTAAAACTTTAACGTAGCGCTGTAAAAAATATTGTATGCCTCAAGCAGTTCATAGTTGTCAAGAATAGAATTGGTTCTTGAGAGCTCGAGAAGCGGAACGGAGTTGACCATGTCACTATATTGAATGGAGGCGATATCAAGCGGAATCATGCAAATGGAGTTGATGATAGCGATGACCGTGCCGATTTTCAAAATCTTGACAAGATCTTGCTGAAAACCGCAGAACAAATCGCCAATCGCCGCCGGCATATTGCAGGCAGTTTTCAGAAAAATAAATGCTGCCCCGACACTCAGCACACAGACAGCGATCTGCACGAGGACTGTCATGAGATAATTGAGGATATATCCAGTTGTGGTGCGCGTGGGAATGAGGGCAGTGATCAGATTTACAGACATAAAACTGATGAGCAGCTTTAGCAGGAGAGAGCCTGCCAAGATGCCCATATGCTGACTGGTCTGTACCCTTGCCAGAGATTTTAGCTCATAGTTGCTTTTATAGTGTGATTGCTGCATAGTCATTCATCCCTTCTATAAATACCTTATTCATATAAAAATGATTGTATCATGTTTCATACAATAAAACAATGAAATCCATATGAAATGTTCTTGAATCACGCTTTATTTTATCATATAATTGTAATATCGCTGTTTCAGGTCATTTGTATACAGCAATATTAGGATTAAGAGGGAAAAGGCACAGCAATGGACATTATAACAAAGTTAAAAGACGAATTAAACGTTGAAAAATGGCAGGTTGAGGCTGCCGTGAAACTGATAGATGAAGGAAACACCATTCCGTTCATCTCCCGTTACCGCAAAGAAGTCACAGGCTCGCTCAATGATGAGGTTCTGAGAAATCTAAACGAAAGATTAGGGTATCTTAGAAATCTGGAGGAAAAGAAAGAGCAGGTGCTAGGCAGCATCGAGGAACAGGGAAAACTCACTGACGAGCTCAAGGAGAAAATTCTTGCAGCCGAGACCATGGTGGCAGTGGAGGATTTGTATCTGCCCTACAGACCTAAGAGAAAGACGCGCGCCAGCATTGCCAAGGAAAAAGGGCTTGACGGGCTTGCTGCGGTTCTACTTGCACAGGAGACTACCCAGTCTTTGCCTGAGGAGGCAGCAGCCTATGTGAGCGAGGAGAAAGGCGTTAACAATGTCAAGGAAGCCTTGCAGGGGGCGATGGACATTATCGCAGAGATGATCTCCGATGAGGCGGAGTACAGGGCATATATCCGTCAGGCGACCTTTGAGGAAGGAAAGCTTGTCAGCACTGCAAAGGATACAAAAGTGCAGAGCGTCTACGAGATGTACTATGATTTTGAAGAGCCGGTCAGCAAAGTTGCAGGGCACAGAGTGCTCGCGCTCAACAGAGGTGAAAATGAGAAAATACTCACGGTTAAGATCGAGGCGCCCACAGAGCGCATTCTTCGTTTTCTTGAGAAAAAGGTGATCACGAAGGACAATGAAAACACAACACCGGCATTGCAGGAAACCGTCGCAGACAGCTACAGCAGGCTGATTGCGCCAGCGATTGAACGCGACCTTAGAAACGAGCTGACCGAGAAAGCGGAGGACGGTGCAATCTCAGTCTTTGGCAAGAATTTAGAGCAGCTGCTCATGCAGCCGCCCATCGCCGGAAAGGTGGTGCTCGGCTGGGACCCGGCGTTCAGGACAGGCTGCAAGCTCGCCGTAGTGGACGCGACCGGAAAAGTCCTCGACACCAAAGTAATCTACCCGACAGCACCCCAGAACAAAGTCGAGGAGGCAAAAAAGGAGTTAAAAAAACTGATCAGCAAGTACCAAGTCAGCCTGATTTCTGTTGGAAACGGCACTGCTTCGCGCGAGTCTGAGCAGGTGATCGTCGAGCTGATCAAAGAGCTTGACACCCCGGTACAGTATGTGATCGTGAGTGAGGCGGGGGCTTCCGTCTACTCTGCAAGCAAACTTGCGACAGAGGAGTTTCCAAATTTTGATGTAGGACAGCGGAGTGCGGCATCTATTGCAAGGCGCTTGCAGGATCCGCTGGCAGAGCTTGTCAAGATTGATCCCAAGTCCATCGGCGTAGGCCAGTACCAGCACGACATGAATCAAAAGAAACTCTCTGAAGCGCTCCACGGTGTCGTGGAAGATTCCGTGAACAAAGTCGGCGTGGATCTGAACACCGCCTCCGCCTCTTTGCTGGAATATATTTCAGGCATCAACAAGACGATTGCCAAAAATATTGTGGATTACAGGGAGACAAACGGACGTTTCACCAGCAGGAAGCAGCTCTTGAAGGTGGCAAAGTTAGGCCCCAAGGCTTTTGAGCAGTGCGCAGGTTTTATGCGCATCTTAGACGGCGACAATCCCCTTGACGCCACCAGTGTCCATCCTGAATCCTACGACGCAGCGCTCAAACTTCTGGAGAAGTTAAATATTTCAATAGAGGATTTGAAGGAAATCCAGAAAAAAGCGGCCTCTGCAAAGACAGTAAAACCGGCAAAGCAGGACAACGGCAAAAATAAAGCAAACAAAAAACAACAGATGGTCATTAAAAATACCAATACTGCAATGGGAAAAGCGCTTGCGGCTGCGATGGGCGGCGTGACGCTCGACGCACCTGATCAAAACACTGCAAAGGAAGCGCCCATGCAGACCGCAGGCGGACTGGAAAAGCGCGTCAGGGACAAGAAGAAAATGGCGGAGGAGCTAGGCATCGGCGAGATTACCTTGACAGATATCCTAAAGGAGCTCGAGAAACCCGCAAGAGACCCGCGCGAAAACATGCCAAAGCCCATCTTGAGAAGTGATGTCCTTGAGATGAAGGATCTCAAGCCCGATATGATCTTGAAGGGCACAGTTCGAAATGTCATTGATTTTGGCGTGTTTGTGGATATTGGCGTCCATCAGGACGGACTGGTGCACATCTCCCAGATTACCAACAAATTCATCAAGCACCCGCTCGAGGCAGTGAGTGTTGGCGATATTGTAGATGTCAAGGTGCTCGATGTCGATCTGCCTAAAAAACGAATCTCTCTGACGATGCGGCTTGATCAGGACAGCAAAAAATAAATCGTTTTTGAAAAAATGCTTGGAAATTCATACCCCTTGATTTTTAAGCTTTTCTGTGCTATATTAATTCACGTAAATAACATAACAAATCTTCGGGGCAGGGTGCAATTCCCTACCGGCGGTAAAGTCCGCGACCCTGTTTGCAGACGCAGGCAGGCTGATATGGTGCGATTCCATAACCGACAGTAAAGTCTGGATGAGAGAAGATCTATGAGCAGGTCAACTTCTTTCGCAGCACATGCGGAGGAAATGGTACTGTATAGACGCCCGAATGTGAAAACATTCGGGTTTTTTGCTTCGGAGAGTGATTCAGTAAAGGAGATAGAACCCATGAAACAATTTTTTGCAAATATTGTAGAAAACCTCACCTTTGTCTTAGAGTTTGTGGGAATTGTCGCAGTGTTAGTGCTTGTTGCACTGATTGCAGAAAAGCTGATTGCAAGGCGAAATGGGGAGAAGGGCAGCAGCCTGACCGCCAGAAAAACTGCTACAATCGGCATGTTTGCAGCCATTGCAGGCGTTTTGATGACCATCGAAGTCCCTATGCCTTTTGCACCGCCCTTTTATGCGATTGATGCGAGTGAACTTCCTGTGTTGCTCTGCGGATTTGCATTTGGTCCCGTGGCTGGCGTGCTCACTGAGTTTGTCAAGATCATCATAAAGCTGCTGCTGAAGCCGACAACCACGGCATTTGTCGGAGAGCTTGCCAATTTCTGTATGGGCTGTTCGATGATTTTACCGGCGACAATCCTCTATCATATTAAAAAGAAAAAGACGACAGCCATCGCAGGAAGTGCAGTCGGCACACTCTGCATGACCCTGTTTGGCACCTCTTTCAATGCAGTGTATCTGCTGCCTACCTTTGCAGTAATGTACGGCATGCCGCTCGAGGGACTCATTGAGATGGGCACAGCCATCAATCCAGCCGTCACAAATATCGTTACATTTATGGCATTTTGTGTGGCGCCGCTCAATCTGCTAAAGGGCACATTTGTGTCTGTCCTCACATTTTTGCTCTACAAACCACTAAGTCCGATACTCAAAGTATCGTATGACCGCACATCAGTTCAGCGCGGACGCGCCGAGAATGTGTAGAGAACGTTATATTTTTTAAGACACTCTTGTAAAATACAGGAGTGTTTTTTCATTTCATAATTACTACTTAAATTACAACGAAAGCAGTATCGCCAAAAGCGTTTCGCGGTGATAGTATTATGTTCAGATAAGATTTTGTGAGATATGATTACAGCCATAAGTTTATGTATTTTTTAGTAATTTATTACAAATCCATTATAGATTTTTTATAGAAAATACATAATTATAAACCTGACTTCATACATATTTTAGGTATTGTAAATTAAAGTAAAATTAAGAAAATATTAAAGACAAATCACAACAACAGTGGTATGATAAGACATCAGAAAGAGGGGAAAAGATATGGAAGAAACATTGGATAATACTCTGTCAGATAATACCTTGATAGAAATACGGGATATGAAAAAGATTTATAATCCCGGGGAGAATGAAGTACACGCCCTTGACGGTGTAGATCTCACCATATGCGAGCGGGAGTTTGTTGCCATCATAGGACATTCAGGGTCCGGCAAGTCAACGCTCATGAACATGCTCGGCTGTCTGGATGTGCCAACCACGGGGACTTACAGACTGCATGGCGTTGATGTGTCAGACATGGAGGACGATGAACTGTCAGATGTCCGCAACCGAGAGATAGGATTTATCTTTCAGGGATTTAATTTGATTCAAAATCTGACTGCTGTGGAGAATGTCACACTGCCGCTAATCTACCGCGGCGTGGGCAAGAAAGAACGCGATGAGCTTGCGCTGAGGGCACTTGAAAAGGTAGGGCTCTCGCACCGGCTCGACCATAAACCGGCGCAGATGTCAGGCGGCCAGCAGCAGAGGGTTGCGATAGCAAGGGCGATAGCGCAGGCGCCGCCCATCATACTTGCCGATGAGCCGACAGGAAACCTTGATTCTAATTCAACCACAGAGATTATGCAGATTTTGAGAGAGCTGCACAGTGAGGGCAGAACAGTGATTTTGATTACCCATGACAATGAGATCGCAGAGCAGGCAGACCGGGTTATCAAGATACGGGACGGAAAAATTGTCTCAGATACGAGACAGAACCAGAGTGTAAAACAGAAAGACATGGAGGACGAAAAAAATGAGTAAGGGAGAGAAAAAAACACAGACCGTGGAGGGAGGCAGTAAGACAGCCAGACGCAAAAAGAAAAAGTTGAAATTGATCATACCCGTGGTGATTATTGTGGTATTGGTCATCGCTTTCAAAGCGTTTTCGGGTGGTGGGACGACAACAATTCCCGTCTATACCGACCAAGTGTCCACCGGCGATATCGCTTCAGAACTCAGTGTCAGCGGAAAGGTGATCGCGGAGGAGTCCGTTACCTTCTTTGCGCCCGCGAATGCTAAAATAGAAGGCATCGAGGTGAGCAAGGGCGATGTTGTCAGGACGGGCGATGTGCTGTTATGTTTTGACAAGGACGCAGTTGCCTACGCCAAGCAGCAGAGCGAGCTAGAACAAAAAATCAGCTCAGCAGATTACAATTCAAATGTGCAGTACAACAATGAACAAAAGACAAAACTTGCACAGGCGGAGGCAGAGATTGCGGAATGCGAACTGGCAGTGGAGAATTATGAGAAGTACATAGATGATCTGACCAATGGCATCACAGATCTCACCGCATTAAAAAAATCAGATTTGTATGCAAAAAAATACAGCATCGAGAAAGAGATGAACAACTATGATCTTGCGATGCAGTTTCCAGATGAGGACACAGATATCGAGATGCTCTCCCGCAAGAAAGTCGAGAAGCAGAACGAGTTGAATAAGTTAAATGACGAGCTGAGCCTGCTTGCAGACTACAAGACAGATTACGGCTGGGAGGATCTTCTCACACAGGCCAAAAAAGATCTGGCAGACTATCAGGAGCGTCTCACGGAGGCAAAAAGTGACAAGGCAGGCGCCGAGGCGGCTGTTGTCAACGGCAATAAACTTGCAGGATATGAGCTGAACAAGACAAAATCTGAGCTGGAAAGCGCCGATGCCGGCAAAAAGTACGAAGCAGCCCTGAATGGTATTGTGGCAGGCTTCAACGGCGTTATTTCTGAACTGAGTGTCGTGGAGGGTGCGACCGTACAGGAAGGGACACAACTCATGGTGCTTGATAGCATAGATAATGTCTGTGTTGAGTTTCAGGCATCGAAGTATGCGCTGGAAACGTTAGAGATTGGACAGCCGGCAGAGATTATCATCTCTGGAAACAGTTACACTGGGTCAGTATCCAAGATTAATCACATTGCAGAGGTCAATACGTCTGGCACAGCGACCGTTGCGGCAAGGATTCATATTGATAACCCCGATGAAAACATTTACTTGGGGCTTGATGCAAAACTTAAAATTTTGACCGCGAGCGAGACAGGCGTGCTACAGGTTCCAGTGGAGGCGGTCAATGTCGATAGTCAGGGAGAGTTCTGTTATATTATAGAAAATGGCATTCTTACCAAAAAGTATGTCACGACCGGGATTTCCTCTGAAGCCTATATTCAGATTTTAGACGGCCTTACCGCAAATCAGGAGATTGTGACAACCGCAGTATACGGCATGGGACTTGACGAAGGAATGGCGGTGACAGGAATGCCGATGGCTGCTATGAACGGTGGTGCTGCGGCCGGCACTGAGCTGGGGGGTGCTGCGATAGAGAACGAGGCAGATCTGGGCGGCACAGCGACAGAAAACGAGGCGGCAGACAGCACGCAGACAGTCACGGAGGATATATCTGCGGCACAGGACCAGACGGAGGAGCACACAGACAATGGCTAGGATAATTGAATATATAAAAATAGCCCTGATGAATATTCGCGGGAACAAAGCGCGTTCTTTTCTGACCATGCTTGGTATTATCATTGGTATTTCCTCTGTGATTTTGATTGTATCGGCCGGAAATGGATTTAAGGTTGGCATCAGCGGACAGCTCGATGCGCTGGTTGGTGGATTTATCCAGATTTATGCCGACGTTCCCGCAAATGAGGCGGACGCCATTATGTTCAATGACGATGATATTGATGCAATTTATGAGAAGGTGCCGCATGTAAAAGGGGCAACAGATATTTGGCAGATGGGTGCAAACGGAAGTGCGCAGACCACAAAAGGGACGTTTAGCGTCGCGCCAACGTTCGGAAACGAATCCCTACAGTTCTATAACAGTTCACCGATTGCAAAAGGGCGGTATTTTAACAAAGTCGAGAGCCAGAGCGGCGCAAAGGTATGCGTCATTAATGAGCGCGGTGCAAAGAAACTTTTCGGTACAACAGATGTTGTAGGACTGGAATTGAGCATGAGCTTGTGGGGGATTACAGAGGATTATACGATTGTAGGCATCAAAAAAGATGACGATTCCCTCGCAAAGCAGATGACGATGGGCAGCTATGGTGATGTGTCCATGGAAATTCCGATTACGCTGCTCGAGGAACTGTATGGATACTATACAGAAGAATTTAGCTCGTTTATTGTTTTCGCGGATTCTTCAGAGTATGTTACAGATATTTCAAAGCAGGTTCAGAGTCTGTTAGAGGCACGGTACAATGTGCGCGGCAAGGACTACATTCAGAGTATGGACATGGCAAGTCAGGTCGGCATGATCAGCGATATTTTAAATTATGTCACAATCTTTATTATGCTTGTGGCAGGGATAGCGTTGATCGTAGGCGGAATCGGCGTCATGAACATTATGCTGGTATCGGTGACAGAACGGACGAAAGAAATTGGCATTCGAAAGGCACTCGGCGCAAAGACAGGCTCAATATTGTTTCAGTTTTTGATGGAGGCGGTGATCATTACGCTGATTGGCGGATTTGTCGGAATTGTGCTTGGCGTCTTGGGCGCAAAGGGGATATGCGGACTGGCATCAAGCATGGGAATGGGCAATATGGAAGCCGTCATTGACCCCAAAGTCGTTCTCGCCGCAACGGGATTTTCTTCTCTGATCGGTATCTTTTTTGGGATTTATCCCGCGAGAAAAGCGGCGAAGCTCAGCCCGATTGAAGCGCTTCGGCATGAGTAATTCCGTTGTTTTAAGATTAAATTTACATAATGGCTTGCACTTTGATTACTTTTTGGTATACTGTATAAGAAAGTGCATATTGATAGAAGCACCTGTATCGTTAAAATGCAGGTGCTTCTATCTACATGATAGATTCTGTACACAGATATTTGTATACATAGAGATTTATGCACATAGATACTTATGCACATAGAGATTCAAAAGAAAGGACAGGACACGGCAATGGAAATGGAATTTGATGTCAAGGTAACAGCGGGAGTGCTGTACGATTATCTCTTGTATCACACCTATACTGGTCTTTCAGGAATGATTGGCACACTTGTGGGCGCCATATTGATTATGACATTTCTGTCAACAAATTATTTTATTTACCTGATTGCAGGCGTTGTGCTGATCGCGTATCTTCCGGGGGCGCTTTTTTTGAGAGCGATGCGGCAGGTGCAGAACACGCCCGCCTTCAAGAAGCCCCTGCACTACAAAATGACGGAGGAGGGCATCAGTGTATCTCAGGGGGATACAGAGGAAAAACAAAGCTGGGATAGCTGCGTGAAGGCAGTTTCAACCAGCAGAAGCATCATACTCTACACATCAAAAACAGCCGCATCTATTTTTCCGAAAAGGGACTTGGGGGATAAAAAAGAAGCGTTGATTCAGATGATCTCGACGCATATGCCGCCCAAGAAAGTCAAGATACGGTTTTAGGAGGACAGGTAGAATGAAGCGCGAGACAGCATACAAAGAATATATCGAGACAAACAGCCCGGAAGAAACTTTTGAGGCAGGCAGAAAACTCGGAATGACTGCAAAATCGGGCGAAATCTACACGCTCAGCGGAGACCTTGGCGTGGGCAAGACCGTCTTTACACAGGGCGTGGCGGCAGGGCTTGGCATCACAGAGCATGTCAACAGCCCCACATTTACCATCGTGCAGGTCTATGAGAGCGGCAGGCTGCCCTTTTATCACTTTGATGTATACCGCATTGGGGAGGTTGATGAGATGGAGGAAATCGGCTATGAAGATTATTTTTATGGAAACGGACTGTGCATCGTCGAGTGGGCAGAGCGGATTCGTGAGCTGATACCCGCGCAAGCCAGACACATCACCATCGCAAAGAATCTCGAGAAAGGCTTTTCGTACCGCATGATTGAGCTTGTGCATCAGCAGTGATAGTATTTATACTTGTTAGATTTGTGAGAAAAGAGGAAATGTACCATGAAAATTCTTGGATTAGACAGTTCTGGGCTTGTGGCTTCCGTGGCAGTCGTGGAGGAGGATATCACAATCGCAGAGTATACGGTCAATTATAAAAAAACACATTCCCAGACACTGCTTCCCATGCTCGATGAGCTCAAACGTATGACAGAGCTTGACCTGCATACGCTGGATGCCATAGCCATTGCGGCAGGCCCCGGCTCGTTTACAGGTCTGCGCATTGGCTCCGCGACAGCAAAAGGGCTGGGACTTGCACTGAATCTTCCGATTGTTCCAGTGCCGACAGTAGATGCGCTTGCCTATAATCTCTACGGATCTAGCGCGCTGGTCTGCCCGCTCATGGACGCGCGCAGAAATCAGGTCTACACAGGATTGTATGAATTTCAAAAGCGTGCAGCGGACGGCGGAAAATACGAGCTTTGCACGCTCGTAGAACAGTGCGCGGTTCCGATCTCTGAAATCATTGGGAAAATCAATGAACTGTGCTGTGAAAACGACAGGGAAGTGCTGTTTTTAGGAGATGGTGTGGCAGTGTATCAGGAACAGATTACAGCGCTCACCAAGGCCAGCTACAGTCTTGCACCAGCGTGCTGTAACCGCCAGCGCGCCTCCTGTGTGGCAGCGCTTGGCGCTGAGTTATACAAAAAAGGAAGCTTTGAGACTGCGGCAGAACATGCGCCCGAGTATCTCAGGCTCTCACAGGCAGAGCGTGAGCGGGCAGCACAAACGGCGGACAAATACCGTATACGGGAAATGCAGCAATCAGATTTAGAGGAAGTGACAGCATTGGAGGCTTCCTGTTTTTCTATGCCTTGGAAGTATCACGATTTTGAGGAGACACTGACCAATCCCGACCGCGTTTATCTCGTGGCAGAGGCAGCAGAAGCAGATGCAAAAGAGCGTATTTTAGGCGGATGTATGCTCACAAACATTGCCGGGGAAGGCGATATTACCAACGTGGCAGTGCGCGAACAATACAGAGGCAGAAAAATTGCGTCCGCTTTAATGGAAGCGCTCTTAAAACTTGGCAGGGAACGGTATGGCATCAAGGCATTTACCCTTGAGGTGCGCAGCCAGAATACAGCAGCGCGAAACCTGTATGAAAAACTCGGTTTTGTCTCAAAAGGAGTGCGCCCGGGCTTTTATGAAAAACCAAAAGACGATGCCGTGATTTTATGGAAAGAATAAAAATATTGAAAACATCAAGAAAGAGGTGATTCCTATATTAGATATATGTTTATTAGGGACAGGAGGTATGATGCCCCTGCCTTATCGCTGGCTCACTTCGCTCATGGCGCGCTACAATGGCACAAGCATACTCATTGACTGCGGGGAGGGGACACAGATAGCCATGAAGGAAAAGGGGTGGAGTCCCAAGCCGATTGACATCATGTGCTTTACGCATTATCATGCCGACCATATATCAGGACTGCCCGGGATGCTTCTGACGATGGGAAATGCAGAAAAGACCACGCCGCTTGTCATGATTGGGCCCAAAGGACTTTCGAGAGTGGTCAATGCGTTGCGTGTGGTTGCGCCAGAGCTTCCGTTTGAGATTGAATATGTGGAAATCATAGAGCCAGAGCAGAGCTTTGCATTCGATGGCTTCCGCATCGAGACGTTTCGCGTAAACCACAATGTGCTCTGTTACGGCTATAATATTATCGTTGACAGAAAAGGAAAATTTCAGTTGGACAAAGCGATGGCGCTGGGACTTGACAGAAAGTACTGGAATCGTCTTCAAAAAGGGGAGACTCTTGAGCTTGAGACAGGTACATACACGCCCCAAATGGTGATGGGGGCGCCCAGAAAAGGGCTGAAAGTGACGTATTGTACAGACTCCAGACCCACAGAGGGTATTATCAAAAATGCAAAAAATGCCGATTTATTTATATGTGAAGGAATGTATGGAGAGCCTGACAAAAAGGAAAAGGCAAAAGAATACAAACATATGACCTTCTATGAGGCGGCGGCGATGGCAAAGGAGGCAGAGGTGGCAAAACTGTGGCTGACACACTACTCGCCCTCCCTCACAAGACCGGAAGAATACAAGCGGGAAGTGCAGGCTGTCTTTCCGCGGACGTATATCGCCAAGGACGGATGGAGTGAAGAGCTTCTATTTGAGGACGAGGAAGGATAGGAACAACAACAAAGGGGGAAATGAACATGGGGAAAGTGAAAACGGCAGTCATCATTGTCATTTTAGTGGCATTGGTGGGAGGATATTATTTTTATCTGACCAACGTAGGAAAGAATGAGGAGCAGACAGTTGTCACAGCCGTGCAGGATGTGCTGCTGCGAAATCTTGAAAACGATTATCCGCCGACACCTAGAGAGGTCATGAAGTATTACAGTGACATCACAAAATGCCTGTACAATGAAACATACACAGAAGAGCAGCTTGAGCAGATGGCAGATAAGCTGTTAGCGCTGTATGATGATGAGCTTGCCGAGAATAATCCAAGAGACCAATATCTCATGAGCCTGAAAAATGAAGTGCAGGAGTTTGCAAAAAAAGGTTATACCATCGAGAACTATACGACATCAAAAAGTACGGACGTAGAAGAATATACCCATGAAGGGCGCAAGTGTGCAAAATTATACTGTACCTATACAGTCAAGAGCGGCGCTGAGTACAAGACCTCAAGGCAAGTATTTGTCCTAAGGAGAGAGACAGAGACAGGGCACTGGAAGATTTTAGGATTTGAGTTAGACCTCCCAGAAGAATAAGCCTCACAATACTAGAAAGGTATGACTGAATGATGGAAATGATTAAAACACAAGAAGATATTCTGATATTAGCGGTGGAAAGCTCATGTGATGAGACAGCGGCTGCGGTGGTAAAAAACGGCAGGGAGGTTTTGTCGAATATCATCTCCTCCCAGATTGAGCTGCATACATTGTACGGCGGCGTCGTGCCAGAAATCGCATCAAGGAAGCACATAGAGAAAATCAATCAAGTCATAGAAGAAGCGCTGCGCGAGGCAAAAGTCACGCTGGAGGAGATTACAGCAATCGCAGTGACCTATGGTCCGGGGCTGGTTGGTGCACTGCTGGTCGGCGTGTCGGCGGCCAAGGCACTCAGTTTTGCGACCGGAAAGCCTTTGATTGGCGTGCATCACATTGAAGGGCATATCAGCGCGAATTATATAGAAAATAAATCACTCGAGCCGCCATTTGTCTGTCTGGTCGTATCTGGAGGGCACACACACCTTGTGGTAGTAAGGGATTATGGGGAGTATGAAATTCTTGGTTACACAAGAGATGACGCAGCAGGCGAGGCTTTTGACAAAGTAGCGCGTGCCATCGGTCTAGGCTACCCCGGCGGACCAAAGATTGACAAAATTTCCAGAGAGGGAAATCCTGACGCAGTCAAATTTCCGAGGGCAAAAGTGGACGGCTCAAGCTACGATTTTAGCTTTAGCGGTCTGAAATCAGCAGTATTAAATTATTTAAATACATGCGAGATGAAAGGCATTGAGATTCACACGGCAGATGTAGCGGCCTCTTTTCAGAAAGCAGTGGTTGATGTGCTTGTTGAACATTCATTAAATGCGGTGAGAGCGTACCGCTTTAAAAAGTTTGCGATTGCAGGGGGCGTAGCGTCCAACTCTGCGCTTCGCGCTGCATTTGAGAACGAATGTGCGAAACGAAAAATAGAATTTTACTATCCATCGCCAGTTTTGTGTACAGACAATGCAGCGATGATTGGCGCGGCAGGCTATTATGAATATTTAAAAGGGACAAGAAGCGGCTACGATTTAAACGCAGTGCCAAATCTCAAGCTGGGGGAGCGCTAAATCGTTTGAAAACGTGGGAGAAGGAGGAGCCGTTATGAGGACAACAGCGCTCGTGCTGGCAGCAGGTCAGGGAAAAAGAATGGGGAGCAGTGTGCACAAACAATACCTGCTTCTTCGCGGCAAACCAGTACTATATTATTCATTAAAAGCGTTTGAGAACAGCCGGATTGACGACATTGTTCTTGTCGTGGGAAAGGACGAACAGACATATTGCAGAAAAGAAATCCTTGAGAAATATGGCTTTCACAAGGTCAAAGCCATCGTGGAAGGCGGCAGAGAACGCTATCACTCTGTGGCGAATGGCATTCAAGCGGTTTGTTGGGCATGTGACTATATTTTTATACATGACGGTGCAAGGCCGTTTGTGAATGAGGAGATGATTGACAGGGCGCTTGGCGAAGTACAGCGCTCCCGGGCTTGTGTGGTCGGAATGCCTGTCAAGGATACCATAAAAATTTCAGATGAAATGGGCTATGTATCGGATACGCCAGCGCGCGCGCGCGTTTGGCAGGTTCAGACACCGCAGGTTTTTGACAGAAAGCTCATCGCGGAAGCATATGAAAAGTTGCTGGCGGAGGAAGCAGAACTGTTAGCAGGCGGAATTTCGGTGACAGATGATGCTATGGTAGTAGAATATTTTATGAAAATACCGGTTAAACTAATTCCGGGTTCTTATAAAAATATCAAAATAACAACGCCAGAGGACTTAAAAATTGCGGAAATCTTATTAGATGAAACGCTTTTGTAAAAAAATGTAAAAAAAATAAAAAAAGGTGTTGACAACTGCTTTTATGCGTGATAAGATAAAACACGTCGCTGAGGTAAACAGCTCAGAACAACAGACAAGATGAAAAATAAATAAAAAAAGTTGTTGACAAAATCGAGATGATTTGATACAATAATTCTTGCGTTGCAGATAAGAGCAAAAGCGAATACAAAATATGGAGAGGTATCGAAGTGGTCATAACGAGGCGGTCTTGAAAACCGTTTGTCCGCAAGGGCGCGTGGGTTCGAATCCCACCCTCTCCGTTTCTTTAAAGAGTTTTGCATGTGCAAAGCTCTTTTTTTATATAAAAACCCTTCTGGTACAAAGTGGTAATGAAAAAAGAACCCACAGACCTTAGATGGGACTATCGGGTTCTCTTGTCATCTTGTAATAGGATAATTCCATTTTTCGTATATTGTAGAGTTGGTTAATATAGTTCATATAATCATTATGCATACCGCTTTTTACCCACTCAAAGATACCGCTTACATAAGAACATAAGAATAAGATTCCATACGCGCCATCATTTTCAGTTCATCCCCAGATAGTTTGATGCCTACTTCGGAATACTGGACGCTTAGGTTCATGCGGATTAGCTCATAATAAAAATCTGTCAGACAGTCTCGCAGGGAATTCTGTCCCACATATTGAAAGCATTTCAGATAAAATTTGCGGTTTTTATGGAGATATCGACAGACATTTGCAAAGCGTCTTGTTGAAGGGGTTTTTATTGCAGACGGTAAAACGGAGGGGTACTATGATGCCGAATCATGAGGATATTCCGGTTCCGACCAATTCAAAGTTTTATAAATCTTATACATTTGGAGACACAGAAGGACTTAAAGCAGAAGACTATGAGGTAAGTCATCAGAGATATAATAACGCGTTTGTATTGGATGATCCGAACCGTCTTGTCCCTGTAGATGCAATGAGGACTCTGGAGAAAGAGGGAAAGATTGGAAGTCTGCTAGATACTTACTATACAACGGCAGGTGTTATGACGCCTATGGAAGTAGGCAAGAAGTTTGGAGAAGGGAGTGCAAGGGACCTTAAAGACAATAATGTAGATGCAGTTATCCTGACAAGCACATGAGGTACCAGCTCTCGCTGCGGTGCAGTGATGACAAAAGAGATCGAGAGAGCAGGAATCCCGATCGTTCAGGTTACCAACCTTACCAAAATTGCAGAAGGTATTGGCTCACATAGAATTATGCGGGGAAACAGTGTCCTTCATGTATTTGGAAATCCTTCGCTTCCGAAAACTCAAGAAATCAAATTCCGGAAGGAATTGTCCGAAAAAGTAGTACATATGTTGGAAAAAGTGCCGGAAGAAGGGGAATTTAGTATTATAAAAGAAGTATAAAGAGAAGGACCGGAAAACTTTGGGGAGGGTTTTCCGGTTTCTTAATTGGTATGAGAGAAAAAAAGTTGAAAAAAGTAAAAATTAGGACTAGACAATTAGCGATTCTTGTTGTATAGTAATATTCGGATTTGAGGTTACGAGCAGTTATGGAGAAGTACCCAAGCTGGCCGAAGGGGCTCCCCTGGAAAGGGAGTAGGTCGTTAATAGCGGCGCGAGGGTTCAAATCCCTCCTTCTCCGTTAACCGCAGAGCTGTCTGAAATAGATTCAGACAGCTTTTGTGGCTAAAATGCCATTTGCTGTATCCTGTAAGTGCAGAGTTGGTGATAATAGATGATATCACTGATAAAAATATTTTGAAAAAAATAAAAAATATGTATTGACAGGAAATGACAAATGTGGTAATCTAGATGAGCTGTCGGATGACAAGT
>ERZ808028.44-NODE-44-length-154209-cov-7.017621_pt1 | contig 154209 bp, 143 predicted proteins | sample MGYA00380184_ERZ808028 | MGnify/ENA primary metagenome ERZ808028 (study PRJEB31490, sample SAMN06133397) | mouse gut metagenome | isolation source: J8_1 | host: mice | place: China: Chengdu | collected 2015-05 ...
TATCAGGCTATTGAATGGATTATGTGTAGATGTTTAATAAACATAGCAATTAGAAATGATATTTCAGTAGGTATTGCCCAAATAAAGGTGTCTACAGCACAAAAAATACTACGTCAAAATCCTAAGGATTTTATACAGAAACTTTTGAATGATAAATTTAATATAATGGTATGTGGAAAATATCTACACATATTAATTGAAGAATATAAATATAAACATAGACGGGATGAAGGTGATATTCAGAATTATATAGATATTTTTGATTATATTGCATGTAGTTATTTGGGTGGAAATTCGCTAGCAAAGGTAAAGACAGTATTAATTTATAGTGCAGTTTTGAGAAGCGTGTTATATAATTCTCCATTAACGTATACTGGCTCAGAAAATAGAGAGGGATATTTTATTAAGTTGAATGGTAATGAGTTGCCTTCTGAGTTAGTTGATAAGGTGATTAGTATAGGAGAGTTAAAAAAGGAAAGTCTTTCAGGGGATAAAGTAAAAGAAATAGAAGTATATTGTAAAACTTATTATAGTGTTGGGCTTATCAGAGATATTGCAAAAAGTTATGATATTAATGGTATAGAAATAAATTATGATAAAAAGGCAGTATAGATATTTAAAGTTTTTAGTTTAGAAAAGAAAGTGAGGTAAATGTAATGGCACAGCATATTGTTGGAGTAGAAATACCGGCGGCATTGGTTCCATATCTGTATACAACGCAGGATGGAAAGACGATGGATGACAAAGTAACAATTTTTATTGTTGCAGGTTTGTTTGTGTCAGGGATTGTTACATTAGAAAAAGCTGCCGAATTGGCAGGAAAAAGTATCTGGGATTTCATTGATTTTTTGAAAGCACACGATATTCCATGGGGAAGTTATACAGAGGATGAATTTAAAATGGATGAACATGCGATTGACAATTTACTGGGAGGATTAAATGAACAGTAAAAGAATTATATGTAATACCAGCCCAATCATAGGGCTAATATCAATCGGAAAATTGTCTCTGTTAGGAGAGCTGTTTGACGAATTGATTTTGCCAGAGGCTGTATATAGAGAACTTTGCGCAGATTCATCAGCACATCAGAAAGAAATTGATGAAATCAAAGATTGTGTACGAAAAGGATATTTTAAGATTTATAGTGTCAAAAATTCTGAGATGGTTAAGAGTATGTATGGAAAACTCCATTATGGCGAACTGGAAGTAATTGTTGCTGCAAAAGAACTGGGATTACAGATGGCGGTCATTGACGAAAAAGCAGCAAGAAAGATGGCGTCAGAATTTTTGGTTGATACGATTGGGATTTTGGGCATTTTGATTTTAGCAAAGCAGAGGGGATTCGTGAAGTGTATAAAGCCAGATGTTGATAAGCTGCGTATGAATGGGTATCGTATTTCTGATGAATTGTATATACAGATTCTCGCTAAGGCGGGTGAAGAATAGTTAGAACCTGATTGATATCTGCCCGTCCGATTATCCTCCATAAATATGGAGGATTTTTTGATTTTAAGAGTGAGAAAGTCTGGTTGGTTTTTGGAGTGTTTTTGCTCTATACTCTTTTGTTTCGTTCTTTTTTATGATAATCTAAATTATATAGAAATCCTATAGGAAAGCGAGGCAGATGATATGGCATAGAATATTGTTGGTGTGGAAATACCGGCGGCATTGTTTCCATATCTACATACAACGCGGGATGGAAAAACGATGGATAAAATAGAATTGGAGGAATTGTAAAATGAATATTTTGGTTATTACTGGAAGCGCACACAAAAAAGGAACATCATCCTATTTGGCAGATTCTTTTATTAAGGGAGCAGAAGATTCGGGACACGAGGTTCGTCGTTTCGATGCGGCGTTTAAGAACGTTCATCCTTGTATTGGATGTTATTCTTGTCAGAAGAAGGATCAGGTTTGCGTATTCAAAGACGATATGCAGGAATTGAATCCAGAACTTTTAAAAGCGGAAGTCGTTGTGTTTGTTTCACCTATTTACTATTATGATATGAATGCACAGATAAAAGCGGTTATTGATAGGTTTTATGCAAATAATTCTGTATTAAGGGGTGCGGATAAAAAAGCAGTTTTGATGGTTACCTATGGTGATGAAACGGAAGAATCAGCAGAAGGAGCCATTGCATCCTATAAAGGTATGGTAAAATATTTGAAATGGGAAAATGTAGGAATTGTTTCTGCGAAGGGCTGTTATGTACTTGATGATGTTATAAACTCAGAACATCCAAAGCTGGCGTATGAGTTGGGAAAGAGTTTATAAGAATAATGGAGATATATTTATTGTCTTTTCTTTAGTCATATTAGCACATGGTTACACCCAAGGGCACGCCGTAAGGCATACCCTTCGGGTGGGTGAACTCCTTTCATTTTTATTGCCAGGAGGCTATATTTTTTTCAACAAACTGCTGAAATGAGCGGGGTTTCTTTCCCATAATCTGTTCAAAAACAGAAGTGACCTTATTTGCAGTTCCTAAGCGTGTCATCAAGTATAGTATTCCCATAACGGTGCAGTATTCCTTTTCCATCCCTCGAATTTCTATCCAGTATTTTTTAGTAAATGATGGCTTTGGGTTAGTATAAATGATTTCCCGACCTAATTCTTTTGATAAAATATCTGCCACCTGCCAGCAGTCGATTGCTTCAGCGCCTGTTATAGAGTACCCTTTATTTTGATGTTTTTCTGGTTCACTTAATACTTTAGCTGTGATTTCACCAATGTCCTCTGCGTCGATAAAGCTGGTCAATGATTTTTTAACAGGGACAATAATCCTATTGAAATACTTAATTTCAAAAGCATGAACACCGCTGATATTCTGCATAAAAAAGCTTGGACGTATATGACAGTATGGCAGATTCCCCTGTTCTATATACTTTTCAATTTTATGGTGTGGAGGGAAAGGATTATATTCAACGCCGATCAGGGATAAGAAGCCTTCCGGCTTTCCCAAGTGTGGAGGACGCATAATAAATACCCTGTCAACATCTTTTAAAGCGTCATGAAAGGTTGCGGAATCAGTAAAGTCAAAATAGACTATTTCAGCTCTATCTTTAAACATTTTGGTAAGCCGGTCTGGATTTGTACCAGCAACGGTTATTTCCTGTCCGTTTTCAAGCGCATATTGAGCAACATATCTTCCTACATTTCCAGATGCCCCAGTAATTAAAATTTTACCCATTGTGTTTTTCCTCCAATAAAATATTATTTGCTTTTTCCAACAAACTGATTAAGGTGTCAAAATTTTTTTCTCCCATTTTAGCTTCCAGTATAGACATTGTCTTAAAATATTCTTCATAAGTGGCTTCTACCAGACGTACAGCTTTGTTCGTCGGTATCAGGCAAAAACTGCGTTTGTCAGTCTCAGACCGTTTTTTCTCGATATATCCATTTTTCAATAAAGAGGTTGCCATATTAGTTGCCATAGATTTTGTAACCTTGAAAAACTTTGTAGGTGTACTTTGTCAATGGGCAGCATATGATTGTTTCAAAATAGTTAAATATTTTTTGTTGCCGGAACAAAGGAATGATGTTACCATATATTTATTAAATTTAAATCTGGCGGTATCCTTCTACGCGATGGTTTCCGTGATTGCAGAATTTTATATCTCTTATAAGGAGGATTGACTATGACGCGAGAAGAATTATACCAATCACTTTACTCCCATGATACAATTTATCTGCCGCCCCATGAGCAGAGGACGGCAGCTTTGGAGGTAGCCCTTGGCTGTAGCTGGCACAAATGCACCTTCTGTGACTTTGCAAAGGATACGTTTCGTATCCATCCGCTTAAGAAGATTGAGCACGATTTAGAGATTCTGGGAAAGCTGCGTCCAGAGGATACCCGTCTGTTTTTTCTTGGAGAGAATGGATTTTTCATGAGTGCAGACCAGCTATTCCAGATTATAGAACTGAGTCGCAAGTATATGCCGAAGGTTCGGGAGTACGCCATGTATTCCCGTATTGACGATATCCTGCGCAAGACGCCAGATGAGCTTATGAGGCTTGCAAAGGAAGGGGTACAGGCATTGCATATTGGGGTGGAGAGCGGAAGTGATTCCATCCTTGAGGCGAGAAATAAAGGAGTTACTTCAGAGCAGATTGCCAAGGCTTTGCTTCGTCTTGATAAAGTGGGCATTGATTATTATCTGACCGTGATTCCAGGGCTTGGAGGGCGCAGCTTTTCGCGGCTGCATGCCATAGAGACGGCGCGGCTTTTGAATCGGGTGCATCCTCGCAACATCTGGTGTTTGAAATTAAAACTTTGGGAGGATACCCCTCTTTATAAAGAAGCGAAGGCAGGGACGTTTGACGAGATGACGCCAATAGAAATTCTAAGAGAAGAATATCTTCTTTTAGAAAATCTTACAGTAAAGAATTGTTTGTTTGAGGATACTACAGTTCTGGATGAGTTTACGGTTCAGGGGATACTGCCCAATCAAAAGGGGGAGCTCCTTAGGGCTATGAAGTATCTGCTTAGCCTGGCGGAAGGATAAAAGTAATATCCGGCAATAAACCAAGATATTTTTAGAGAAGGAGAAAAGCAGGATGAATTACAGCAGGATTCGACAGGGGACATTCAAGGAACGTCCGAATCGGTTTATTGCATATGTTGATATAGCTGGAAAGCAGGAGACAGTTCATGTAAAGAATACAGGGCGCTGCGCCGAATTACTGCTCCCAGGCGCTGCGGTGTATGTGCAGGAAGCGGACAATCCTTTGAGAAAGACGCGGTGGGATATGATTGCAGTTGAAAAAGGAAGCCGTATTGTGAATATAGACTCTCAGGTTCCCAATAAGCTGGTAAAGGAATGGCTGGAGGAAGGGAACCTTTTTGAGAATATAACCAGAATTCAGCCGGAATATACTTACGGCAAATCCCGATTTGACTTGTATGTGGAGGCAGAGGGAAAAAAGATATTTATCGAGGTAAAAGGGGTTACCCTGGAGGAAAATGGTGTGGTGCGTTTTCCGGATGCTCCGAGTGAGCGGGCAGTCAAGCACGTGGAGGAATTAAAATCGGCTGTGAGAGAAGGTTATGAAGCCTATGTATTTTTTGTGGTGCAGATGAGGGGCGTCAAGTATTTTACGCCGAATATGGACACCCATCCGGCTTTTGGAGAGGCTCTTTTAAGCGCGGCGAAAAGCGGCGTCCATATTTTGGCCTATGACTGTGAGGTGGAGAAGGCTTCGATTCATATTGCAAAGCCAGTGAAGGTTGTTCTTGAAGAACAGTCTGAATTGTCTGTGCCCCATCAAATTGCAGAGCCCATCGTTTCCTGGTTTCGTGAGCATAAGCGGGAGCTTCCCTGGAGAAAGAATCCAGATGCCTACAGGGTATGGGTGTCGGAGATTATGCTGCAGCAGACACGGGTTGAGGCGGTGAAGCCATATTATGAGCGTTTTTTAAAAGAACTGCCGACTGTGAAGGACCTGGCAAAAGCCAAGGAGGATAAGCTGCTGAAACTGTGGGAGGGTCTGGGATATTATAATCGGGTGCGGAATATGCAGAAAGCTGCACAGCAGATTGTGATTGATTATCAGGGGAATTTTCCGGACACTTATGAAGAAATTCTGTCATTAAAAGGAATCGGGAGCTATACGGCCGGCGCAATCAGCGCGTTTGCCTATGGTATTCCCAAGGCTGCAGTAGACGGCAATGTGTTGAGAGTAGTTTCACGGCTTACTGGCAGCCGTGAGGACATCATGAAGCAGAGCGTCAGAAAGAAGATAGAGGAAGCCTTAGAGAGAATAATCCCTCCAAATGCCCCAGGCGATTTTAATCAAGGACTAATCGAGCTTGGAGCCATTGTGTGCGTGCCTAACGGGGAGCCTAAGTGCGGGGAATGTCCCGTTGCTGGATTCTGTGAGGCAAGAAAGCAGGGAAGTATTGCAATGCTTCCTGTCAGGAGTAAAGGAAAAGCAAGGAAGATAGAGGAGAGAACCGTGTTTGTATTCCGAGACGGGAAGCAGCTTGCGATTCAAAAGAGGCCGTCGAGGGGATTGCTTGCAGGGTTATATGAATTTCCCAGCGAGTTGGGGCGTATGAGCCTTGAGGAAGCGTTGGCTTACAGTAAGAAGATTGGTCTGATGCCCGTTCGGGTGAAGGAGCTTGGGGAGTCGAAGCATATTTTCAGTCATATTGAGTGGCATATGACAGGGTATGAGATTCTTGTGGACGAGTTGGAGAAGACGAATAAGAAAGGATTCTTATTTATCCGTCCAGAGGAGATTGAGAAAGAGTATCCGATTCCGTCGGCATACGGATATTATGCTGATATCGTATTAAGAAAATAACAATCTGTCAACGGACATGCCTTTATATAGATAACTGCTATATATAGAGCGGTTTATAAGCATTTTCAATTTTATGATACTCCTTAGAAGTGGTATGATAAGAAGCAGGATTATTACAGCAAAACGCTAAGGAGGAAACACATGGAGATTATCAAGGATTTACCAGAAGTATTTGAAGAATTTGCAGAGCAGAGGAAGAACTCTTTCCTTGCAGTAAAGCAGTTGAAGGATAAGGGAGTGCCGGTTGTGGGAGCATACTGTACGTATTTTCCCCAGGAGATTGCCATGGCTATGGGGGCGGCCACCGTTGGATTATGCTCTACGTCTGACGAGACGATTGCAGAGGCGGAGAAGGAGCTGCCGAAGAACTTATGTCCGCTCATTAAGTCCAGCTATGGATTTGCCAAGACGGATAAGTGTCCGTTCTTCTATTTTTCTGACGTGGTTGTGGGGGAGACCACCTGTGACGGTAAGAAGAAGATGTACGAGTACATGGCAGAGTTCAAGGATGTTTTCCTAATGGAGCTGCCCAATACCCAGAGTGAAGAAGCGTTGAAGCTGTGGAAAAGCGAGGTCATCCGTTTCAAGGAATATCTGGAGAAGAAGTTTGATGTTACGATTACAGAGGAGGATATCCGCGGGGCTGTCAAGACCAATAATGAGGTGAGGAATTCTCTCAAAAGGCTGTACGAGGTTATGAAGCATGATCCGGCGCCCATTCAGGGACAGGATTTGTTTAAGGTATTGTACGGAAGCACGTTCAAGTTTGACAGGAAGGCGATTCCGGCAGAGGTGACAGCTCTGGTGGAGAAGATTGAGAAGGAGTATGCAGAAGGAAAGATGCTTGAGAAGAAGCCGCGTATTTTGGTCAGTGGATGTCCCGTAGGCGGCGCAACGGAGAAGGTTGTACGGGCTATTGAGGACAACGGAGGCGTTGTAGTTACTTATGAGAATTGCAATGGAGCGAAATCCATTGACAAGCTGGTGGATGAAGAGAATCCGGATATTTACGATGCCCTGGCAAGACGGTATCTTCATATCGGCTGCTCTGTCATGACTCCCAACCCCAATCGCCTGGAGTTGCTTGGCAGGCTGATTGACGAATATCAGGTGGACGGGGTCGTTGAGATGACGCTTCAGGCCTGCCATACATATAATGTTGAGTCTCTGTCAATCCGCAGATTTGTGAATGAGAAGAAGGGTATTCCGTATATTAATGTAGAGACAGATTACTCACAGGCGGATATCGGTCAGTTAAATACAAGGATTGCGGCATTTATTGAGATGCTGTAATACCATAAGTTTTTATGGATTTTTTATATTCCTGCTTTCGCTTTTTTAGGGCAAAGAAATACGTTGCTTGTAGAGACAAAAGATGGTAAAATCTTAGATTAGAAGAAAGAAGATAGAAGATGATATAGGCGAAGGCAGGGAGATTGGGGTATATGATTTATGTTACCGGAGATTGCCATGGGGACTACCGGAGATTTAACACAGCAGTATTTCCAGAGCAGAAGGAGATGAACAAAGACGATTACGTCATTATATGTGGAGATTTCGGTTATTGGGATGAATCAAAGGAGCAGAAGTATTGGCTGAAATGGCTGGATGGTAAGCCCTTCACAACCCTATGGGTTGATGGGAACCATGAGAACTATGATTTATTAAAAAAGCATCGGGTGACACAGTGGCATGGCGGGAAAGTACAGTATATCATGCCGTCGGTGATTCATCTAATGCGAGGGCAGATTTATGAGCTTCAGGGGTATAGAGTTTTTACTTTTGGCGGCGCTAAAAGCCATGATATTTCAGGCGGCGTATTGGAGGCGTCAGACCCGAATCTCAGGGCAAAGCGCAGGAAGCTGGAGAAGAAGAATGAGCTGTATCGGATTAACCATGTAAGCTGGTGGAAAGAAGAAATGCCTTCCGAGGAAGAACTGGCGGAGGGGCTTCGTAATCTGATTCGGAATAATTGGGACGTTGATTTCATTTTCTCCCACTGTTGTGCAGGCAGTACCCAGGAGCGAATTGCAGGTGAGATGTATCAGCCCAATATTTTGACAAGATATTTTGACAAGATAAAGGAGATGTGTCGGTATCGAAAATGGTTCTTTGGTCATTATCATGACAATAAAAATATTGGGAATAAGGAAATATTATTGTATGAGCAGATTATAAGGATTTGCTAGAAGATGGGACCAAAATGAATGTGGGGGCGCTGGAAGACAGGTATCTTTTGGCGCCCCTTCATTATCGTAATTAAATTAAATATTTTGATAATCAAAATACTTGACAAACAAAATAAAGTGCTATATACTTTGAATGTCAAAATAATTTAATTTCAAAATAAATCAGAGGGATTCATATGACAGCGACAATATGCGGGACGGGTTCGTACATACCGTCATACACAATGGATAATCATGAAATTGCAGGGATGGTGGACACCAGTGATGAGTGGATACAGGAAAGGACCGGAATTGTCAGGCGGCATATCATTCAGAACGAAACCACTGTTTCCATGGCGGCAGAAGCAGGAAGAAGAGCCCTTGAGAATGGGGGCGTGTCAGCAGAAGAAGTGGATTTGATTCTGGTTTCCACTATATCCTCCAATCTTATTCTCCCCTGTGCGGCGTGCGAGGTTCAAAAAGAACTTGGAGCGGTAAATGCTACCTGCTTTGACTTAAGCGCAGCGTGTACGGGATTTGTCCTTGCCTACAACACGGCAATGGCTTATCTTTTGGGAGGAATGTACCGGACAGCGTTGGTGATTGGAAGTGAGAGCCTGTCGAATTTGACGAACTGGAAGGACAGAGGAACCTGCATCCTGTTCGGAGACGGTGCAGGTGCGGCCGTGATTCGCTTAGACGCTTCTGACAAGTCAGTATTAGAGTCGGATGGCAGAAGCTATCTTCCAGTCACACATTCCGACGGAGGAAGAGGAGAGGCCCTTACCTGTAAGAGCAGACATGACTTCAACGGATTGACAGGCGAGAAGCACCGGCATTGTCCGGAGGATATGATGGATGCTTCATATTACATGCAGATGGATGGACAGGCTGTGTTTAAATTTGCGGTGAAGAGTGTGCCGGAAGTTATTGGAGAAGTGCTTAAGCTCAACCGAGTGGACACTAGGGATATCAGCTATTACATTATGCACCAGGCAAATCAACGGATTGTGGAAGCTGTTGCCAAGCGTCTGGGAGAGCCGATGGAGAAATTCCCCATGAACCTTAAGGAATACGGCAACACATCTTCTGCCAGTATCCCGATTCTTCTGGATGAGATGAACCGTAAGGGAAGGCTTAAAAAAGGACAGAAAATTGTGCTGGCAGGCTTTGGCGCAGGGCTGACCTGGGGGGCTTCGATTGTTGAGTGGCGCAGATAGAATCCAAAAGCCGTATGGATACGGCCCAAAAAATCAAAAAAGAGATTAAGGAGAATGAATCATGTTAGAAAAAATCAAAGAAATCGTATCAGAGAATTTGGGAGTTGACAGTGCACAGATTACAGAGGCGTCCTCATTTAAGGATGACCTGGGGGCAGATTCCCTTGACTTGTTTGAGATGGTAATGGCGCTGGAGGATGAGTATGAGATTGAGATTCCCACAGAAGATCTTGAGCAGATTGCAACAGTGGGGGATGTTGTGAATTATATCAGCGCCCATAAAGAGTAAGTAAGAAATTAAACGGAGGTTTTAGCAATGCAGACAGAAGTGACCAGATTATTAGGGATTGAATATCCCATTATCCAGGGCGGCATGGCTTGGGTTGCAGAGTATCATTTGGCGTCAGCCGTATCCAATGCCGGCGGGCTTGGATTAATCGGCGCCGCAAGCGCGCCTGGCAAGTGGGTGCGCGAGCAGATTCGTGAGGCAAAGAAGCTGACAGATAAGCCCTTTGGCGTCAATATCATGTTAATGAGCCCATATGCCGACGAGGTGGCGAAGATTGTTGCCGAGGAAGGCGTCAAGGTAGTGACCACAGGTGCGGGAAATCCTGAGAAATACATGAAGATTTGGAAAGAAGCAGGTATAAAGGTGATTCCGGTGGTTGCCTCTGTCGCTTTGGCGAAACGTATGGAGCGCTGCGGCGCCGATGCCGTAGTTGCAGAAGGCTGTGAGGCCGGAGGACATATCGGAGAAAATACGACGATGGTATTGGTTCCCCAAATTGTGGACGCCGTTAGCATACCTGTCATTGCGGCAGGAGGCATCGCAGACGGAAGGGGAATTGCGGCGGCATTTATGTTAGGTGCGAAAGGCGTGCAGATGGGCACACATTTCGTTGTGACAGAGGAAGCCCAGGTCCATGAGAATTATAAGAATCGAATCATCAGCGCAAAGGATATTGACTCACGGGTGACAGGAAGAACCACAGGACATCCAGTTCGTGCCCTTCGCAATGAAATGACGAAGAAGTATATTGAATTGGAAAATAAAGGTGCAGGTTTTGAGGAACTTGAGCAGTTGACCCTTGGCGGGCTTCGCAAGGCTGTTGTGGAAGGCGATGTGAAGAACGGAAGCGTAATGGCGGGTCAGATTGCAGGAATGGTGAAGGAGAAGCTGTCTTGTAAAGAGTTAATCCAGAAGTTGGTAAAAGAGACAGACACGTTAATCAAAGGAGCGGGATTCTATGTCTAAGATTGCATTTATCTATCCAGGGCAGGGCGCCCAAAAGGCAGGCATGGGTGCAGATTTTTATGAAAAGAGCGAGACTGCAAGGGCAATCTTCGATGGAGCAAGCAAGAGGCTTGATTTGGATATGAAAGCCCTCTGTTTTGAGGAGAACGACAGGCTTGACCTTACGGAATATACCCAGGCGGCCCTTGTCACCACCTGTCTTGCCATGACGCGGGTTGTAAACGAAGCGGGACTTAGACCGGATATAACGGCGGGCCTAAGCCTTGGCGAGTATTGCGCCATTGCCGCGGCGGGAGGGATGGATGATTTGGACGCTGTCCGCCTGGTGCGTAAGAGAGGAATTTTGATGCAGAACACAGTGCCGGCAGGCGAGGGCGGCATGTGTGCAGTAATGGGACTTGATGCAGGTAAGATTGAGGAAGTTCTTGAGAAGATGAAAGGCGACGTGACTATTGCTAATTATAACTGTCCGGGACAGATTGTAATCACCGGAAGGCTGGCGGCGGTAGAAAATGCGTCTGTAAAGCTTAAAGAGGCGGGGGCAAAGCGTGCAATGATGCTCAATGTAAGCGGTCCGTTCCATTCTCCAATGCTTGTTTCAGCAGGGGAAGAATTGGAAAGTGAGCTTGATACGGTCAGCCTTCATGCTCTAAAGCTTCCCTACGTGACCAACGTAACGGCAAAGAAGGTTGAGGACATTGCAGAGACAAAGAGACTTCTTAAGGAGCAGGTAAGCTCTCCGGTCCGCTGGATGCAGAGCATGGAATACATGCTTCAGGAGGGCGTGGACACATTTGTAGAGATTGGTCCGGGAAAGACCCTTGCAGGGTTCATGAAGAAGATTAATCGCGAGGTGAAGGTTTACAATATCTCCTCATGGGAGGATATGGAGAAAACAAGAAGTATATTCTAAGAAAGGGGCGGGGTAAAGTATGTTAGAAGGAAAAGTAGCAGTTGTGACAGGCGCATCACGGGGAATCGGCAGAGCTATTGCCCGAAGAATGGCTGCAATGGGTGCATTTGTGGTCATTAATTATAACGGTTCAACGGAACGGGCCAAGCAAGTGAAGCAGGAGATTGAAGCAGAAGGCGGCAGCGCGGCAGTTTATCAGTGCGATGTGTCTGACTATGAGAAATGCGAAGCATTTCTTAAGGATGTGGTTACTGAATATGGGCATATTGATATCCTCGTCAACAATGCTGGTGTTACCCAGGATGGGCTTCTGATGAAGATGTCTGAGGAAGCGTTCGACAGGGTGATTGATACGAATCTGAAGGGCACGTTTAACACGATACGGTTTGCAAGCCGCCAGATGCTTAAGCAGAGAAGCGGGCGCATTATTAATATGTCCTCTGTCGTGGGAGTGACGGGGAACGCAGGGCAGGCGAATTATGCCGCATCAAAAGCTGGAATCATTGGGCTTACCAAGGCGGCAGCCAGGGAGCTTGCTTCGCGGGGCATTACGGTGAACGCCATAGCGCCAGGCTTCATAGAGACAGATATGACAAATGTTCTGTCCCAACAGGTGCGGGATGCGTCCGTAGCACAGATTCCTCTTGGCAGATTTGGGAAACCAGAGCAGGTAGCAGCGGCAGCCGTATTTCTGGCGTCAGAGGATGCAGGGTATATTACCGGACAGGTGCTTCATGTAGACGGTGGTATGGTGATGTAATCTTTGGTTTATTATGGAGAGGATATGAACGGCAGCAGGATTTTGTCTTATGTCTTGGAAAGGAATGACAGAGTATGAAAAGAAAAGTTGTAGTGACCGGACTTGGCGCTGTAACGCCAATCGGTAATACTGTGAAAGAGTTCTGGAATAATGTAAAAGAGGGAAAAGTAGGAATCGGTGAGATAACTAAGTTTGACACCTCTGATTACAAGGTAAAGTTGGCGGCGGAGGTCAAAGACTTTTCTGCGAAAGACCATATGGATTTCAAAGCGGCAAAGCGTATGGAGTTATTTTCACAGTATGCGGTAGTGGCGGCAGCGGAGGCGTATCAGGATTCCGGCCTTGACATTCACAAGGAGGACCCCTATCGGGCAGGTGTAATTGTCGGTTCTGGGATAGGAAGCCTGCAGGTGGTGGAGCGTGAGTATGAAAAGATTCTGACGAAAGGTCCCGCAAGGGTAAATCCTCTGATGGTGCCTCTGATGATTTCCAATATGGCGGCGGGAAATATTTCCATTCAGTTAGGTCTGAAGGGAAAATGTACGAATGTGGTGACAGCCTGTGCGTCAGGTACTAACTGTATCGGAGACGCTTTGCGCGCCATTCAGTACGGTGATGCGGACATTATGTTTGCCGGCGGTACGGAGAGCTGTATCTGCCCTACGGGAGTTGCCGGCTTCACAAGTCTGACGGCATTGTCCACCTCCAGCGACCCTTTGCGGGCGTCTCTGCCTTTTGACGAAGAACGAGGCGGCTTCGTACTGGGAGAAGGAGCCGGAGTGGTGGTCTTAGAAGAACTTGAACATGCCAAAGCGCGAGGCGCAAAGATTTATGCAGAGGTTACGGGATACGGCGCCACCGGAGACGCATTTCACATTACTTCTCCTGCAGAAGACGGGGAAGGCGCGGCAAAGGCAATGAGCCTTGCTATGGAAGAAGGCGGGATTCTGCCGTCCCAGGTGGATTACATCAACGCCCATGGAACAGGGACCCATCACAATGATTTGTTCGAGACAAGGGCAATCAAGCTGGCTTTTGGCGACGCGGCCAAGGATGTGGTTATTAATTCGACCAAATCCATGATTGGACATCTGTTGGGAGCTGCCGGCGGAGTGGAGTTTATTACCTGTGTGAAGACCATTGAAGACGGATTTATCCATCAGACTGTGGGAACCAGGAGGACGGACGAGGAATGCGACCTAAATTATGCGATTGGCGCGCCGATTGAGAAGGACGTAACTTATGCCCTCACCAATTCTCTGGGATTTGGCGGACATAATGCTACGCTGCTTTTGAAAAAATATGACGGGTAGGAGATGCAAAAGCATATGGAGATAGAAAACCTGATTAAATTAATAGAAACCGTGTCTGCATCTGAGCTGACCGGAATGAAATATGAAGAAAATGGAATGAAGCTGCATCTTACGAAGAAAAAGGAACAGATTCAGGTGGTTGCGGCATCAGGGACGAATATGTACAGTTCTGAGGATGGGGCTTCTGTCATGAGCCTGGCGCCTCAGGCTGCTGGGAATATGATGAATTCCCCGTCTGGGACAGAAGAAGCGAAAGCCGGCGGCACCTTGGAAAATGGGGATCGAATTCCGGAAGGAAAAATTGTGGAATCTCCGTTAGTGGGAACCTTTTATGCCGCCCCGTCTGAGGATGCGGCTCCGTTCGTGACGGTGGGTGATACCGTTAAGAAGGGACAGACCTTGGCAATTATCGAGGCAATGAAGCTGATGAATGAGATTGAGAGCGAGTATGATGGAACGGTTGCGGAGATATTGGTGGAGAATGGGAAGCCGGTAGAATACGGTCAGCCCCTGTTCCGAATCCGTTAGTCCAAGCAGGGAGGTTATCATGCATTTAAATATTAATCAAATTAAGGAAATTATCCCTCACAGACATCCCTTTCTCCTCATTGACTACATTGAGGATTACCAGCCAGGAACATTTGCCATAGGATACAAATGCGTCACCTACCGTGAGGAATTTTTTGCCGGACATTTTCCAAAGGAGCCTGTGATGCCAGGGGTTCTGACCGTGGAGGCGCTGGCTCAGGTGGGAGCGGTCGCAATCCTGAGTGTGGAGGAAAACAAGGGAAAGACGGCTTACTTTGGCGGAATCAATAAATGTAAGTTTAAGGGCAAAATCGTACCGGGCGACAAGGTTCGTCTGGAAACACGCATCATCAGGCAGAAAGGACCCGTAGGCATAGGCGAGGCCGTTGCCAGTGTGGATGGAAAAACAGTTGTCGCAGCAGAATTGACATTTATGATTGGATAGGTGGAATACATGATTAAAAAAGTATTAATTGCCAATCGCGGCGAGATTGCTGTGCGCATTATCCGCGCCTGCAGGGAAATGGGAATCGAGACGGTTGCAGTATATTCAGAGGCGGACAGGGAAGCACTCCATACAAAGCTTGCGGACGAGTCAGTCTGTATCGGTCCGGCTCCATCCTCGGAAAGCTATCTGAGTATGGACCGCATCATCAGCGCAACTATTATAACAGGCGCTGACGCCATACATCCAGGTTTTGGTTTTCTGTCGGAAAACAGCAGATTTGCAGAGCTGTGTGAGCACTGTAACATTACATTTATCGGTCCGGATTCTAAAGTCATTGGAAAGCTTGGAAACAAGCAGGAGGCAAGGAACACTATGGCAGAGGCTGGCGTTCCGGTCATTCCTGGAAGCACAGAGCCAATCTATGACGCCAAAACAGGGGCCAGGATTGCAGAGGAAATCGGCTATCCGGTCATTGTAAAGGCAGCGCTTGGCGGCGGCGGAAAAGGGATGCGCGTTGCCAACGGGCCAGAGGAATTTGAGCAGAGCTTCCAGACTGCACAGAAGGAAACCCAGATGGCCTTTGGTGACAACACCATGTATATCGAGCATTTTGTACAGCATCCAAGGCATATTGAGTTTCAGATTTTGGCGGACCATTACGGGAATGTGGTGCACTTAGGCGAGCGCGACTGTTCTATCCAGCGTAATCACCAGAAGATGTTAGAGGAGTCGCCATCCGTCGCCCTATCAGAAAAGCTTAGGGAGAAGATGGGAGAGGCGGCGGTTAAGGCGGCCAAGGCGGCAGACTATCAGAATGCCGGAACCATCGAGTTTCTTCTGGAAAAAAGCGGGAACTTTTATTTTATGGAAATGAATACCCGTATACAGGTGGAGCATCCGGTGACAGAATGGGTGACCGGAATCGATTTAATCAAGGAACAGATTCGGATTGCATCTGGAAAAAAGCTTCCGTTTACCCAAAGGGATATTCGCCTGACAGGTCATGCCATCGAATGTCGGATTAATGCAGAGAATCCAGCCAAGGGCTTCAGGCCGTCTCCCGGAACGATTACGGATATGTATCTGCCGGGCGGGAAAGGAATCCGCATTGACTCTGCTATTTACAGCGGGTATACCATTCCACCCTACTATGACTCTATGGTGGCAAAGCTGATTGTATGGGCGAAGAATCGGGGCGAAGCAGTCAGGAAGATGCAAAGCGCCTTAGGAGAGGTAATCATTGAGGGAATTGAAACCAATGTGGACTACCAATATGAGATTTTAAGTCAGCCGGATTATCTTTCAGGTAATTTTGATATTGAGTTTATAGCGGAAAATGAAGGGAACATTTTATGAAGCTGGACAATGTGTTTAAAAAGACCAGGATTTCGTCTGGAAGAAAAGGATATATTTCGTTGAATTTGACAAAACCGGAGGTGCCGGAGGGGCTTCTGCGGAAATGTAATAAATGCGGCGGCGCAATCATTGCAAAAGATGTGAAGGACGACTATTATATCTGCCCTAAATGCGGAGGATATTTTCGGGTACACGCATACCGCCGGATTGAGATGGTGGCGGACGCCGGAACATTCGAGGAATGGGATGAGTGCCTCACAGCTCCGAATCCCCTTCAGTATAAGGGATATGAGGAGAAGTTAAGCACGCTTCAGGAGAAGACAGGTCTTAAGGAGGCAGTCGTCACAGGAAAGGCGCAAATTGACGGGACAGAAGTGGTATTAGGTGTCTGCGATGGACGTTTTCTTATGGCCAGCATGGGAGAAGCGGTTGGCGAGAAGATTGCCAGAGCAGTAGAGAGAGCCACAAAAGAAGGGCTTCCAGTCATTCTGTTTGCCTGCTCTGGCGGAGCAAGGATGCAGGAGGGAATCATCTCACTGATGCAGATGGCAAAGACCTCGGCTGCGCTTAAGCGGCACAGCGACGCAGGGCTTCTGTACATCAGTGTTTTGACGGACCCCACCACCGGCGGCGTGACGGCCAGCTTCGCCATGCTGGGCGATGTGATTCTGGCTGAGCCAAAGGCATTGATTGGATTTGCGGGACCCAGAGTGATTGAGCAGACCATTGGACAGAAGCTGCCGAAGGGCTTTCAACGGTCAGAGTTTCTTCTGGAGCATGGTTTTATAGACGGTATTGTAGAACGGCATCAGTTGAAGGAAACACTTTCGCAGATTTTGAGGCTGCATGAAGATGGAAAAGCCTGGAATGATAGGGAAGCGGCAGGCGATGAGGAGGAAGATGAAAAAGCCTCTTTGGGCGATGCGGCTGTCAATAATAAACTTGCCAAAGCCTGGGATCGGGTCCAGTTGTCACGTATGAAGGACCGTCCGGTGGGAAGCGATTATATCAGGGAATTGTTCACAGACTTTATAGAACTCCATGGTGATCGGTATTTTGCGGACGACAAGGCGATTATCGGAGGTATTGGCAGGTTTCGGGGACTTCCGGTGACGGTGATTGCACAGGCGAAGGGAACGAACACTAAGGAGAATATTGAGCGTAATTTCGGTATGCCGTCTCCGGACGGATACAGAAAAGCCCTGCGGCTGATGAAGCAGGCAGAAAAGTTCTGCCGGCCGGTCATCTGCTTTGTGGACACTCCGGGCGCGTTTTGCGGGCTTGAGGCAGAAGAACGGGGGCAGGGAGAAGCGATAGCCAGAAATATTTATGAGATGTCCGGCTTAAAGGCTCCGGTGCTTTCTATTATTATTGGAGAAGGGGGAAGCGGCGGCGCGCTTGCCATGGCGACGGCAGATGAAGTGTGGATGCTTGAAAACTCCGTCTATTCCATTCTGTCTCCGGAAGGCTTCGCCAGTATCCTTTGGAAAGACAGCTCTAAGGCAAAGGACGCGGCGGATGTAATGAGGCTGACGGCTGAGGATTTGTATCAGATGGGAATCGTGGAGCAGGTGTTTGCAGAACCAGCCCCCTATACCATTGAAAATCTGAAAGAGGTAACATGCAGGCTGGCAGGTAAGATAGAAGAATTTTTGAAGCGATACGGTAAAATGTCTGAGGCAGAGCTTATGGAACACAGATATGACAGATTCCGCAAGATGTGATGTGCATGGATTGCGAGAGTAGGAGAATAACCATGAAAGAGCATAGGTTAAAAATAGGAAATATAGAAGCAGAGGTTCCGATTTTGCAGGGAGGAATGGGAGTAGGCATCAGTCTTGGAAATCTGGCAGGAGCAGTTGCGAAAGTGGGCGGCATTGGGGTAATCTCTGCCGCCCAGATTGGTTTTCGGGAGCCGGATTTTGATACGGACCCCAAAGCAGCCAATCTAAGGGCAATCAAGAAAGAATATGAGAAGGCAAGGGCAATCGCGCCAAAGGGAATCATCGGGTTCAATCTCATGGTGGCGATGCGATGTTATGAGGAGTATGTGAGGGCGGCGATTGACGCAGGGGCAGACATGATTATTTCCGGAGCAGGACTGCCTATGGATTTGCCGAAGATTGCGGGAGAGTCTGATGTGAAGCTGGCTCCGATTATATCTACGGAGAAATCTGCGAAGGTTATTTTGAAATATTGGGGGAAGAAGTACGGACGTATGCCGGATTTGTTGGTGATGGAAGGGCCGAAAGCAGGCGGTCATCTGGGATTTTCAAAGGAGCAGCTTACAGACTATGGAAAAGATGAGGCGTACGATTTAGAAGTGCGGAAGGTTCTGGATACTGTGAAAATGTACGAGGAACAATTTAAATGCAGCATACCCGTTGCCCTTGGAGGCGGGATTGAGAATCGTGAACAGGCTATGCATGCCTTTTCCCTTGGAGTCAGCGCTATACAGGTAGCCACAAGATTTGTTACCACAGAGGAGTGCGACGCCGATATCCGCTACAAGGAGGCATATATTCACGCGAAAGAAGAGGATATCGCTATCGTAAAAAGTCCTGTTGGGATGCCTGGCAGGGCGATTATGAATCCATTTATGAAAAAGGTTATGGCAGGCCAACGAATTTCCCACAGTCCATGTCATCGCTGTCTGAATCGCTGTAATCCGGCAGATATTCCCTACTGTATTACGGATGCTCTGATTCATGGGGCTAAAGGTGAGGTGGATGATGCGTTATTGTTCTGCGGCGCCTATGCTTATAAAGCAAAAGGATTAGAAACTGTAAAAGAAGTTATTGATTCTCTGATGCCCTAGAGGGTATAATAGAGAATAGCGAGACTGTGAACTTGGCAGATTAAGGAGTTTAGGAATGGATAAGGCATATGTGACGATTAATAATGTCCTGGTAAATCTTATCAACGAGATTTGGGAGCTTGAGGAGAAGGCGATCATTACGGAGGAATTCAAGGATCTGACCAATAATGATATGCATGTCATCGAGGCAGTCGGCACAGGGGACGGTAAGAATATGTCTTCCATTGCCAGGAAGCTGAATATTACAGTGGGTTCTCTGACGACCGCCATGAATAGCCTTGTGAATAAAAAATATGTAGAACGCCACAGAAGCGAGGAAGACAGAAGGGTGGTGTTTGTGAAGCTGACACCGAAAGGAATTAGAGCTTTCAGGCATCATGAGGACTATCACAGGCAGATGACCCAGGCTGTAGTGGATAAGCTGGACGAGACGGAGATGCCGGTGCTTTTAAAGACCCTGGACGCATTGGCGGAGTTTTTTGCCGGCTATAGTAAGAAAAAAGAACGGTGAGAGGAAAGAGAGGGAGAGCCATGTATGAGGAAGAAGTAAAAAAGCTGCAGGAGATTATAGACGACAGCAGCAATATGGTGTTTTTCGGAGGGGCAGGCGTATCCACCGAGAGTAATATTCCGGATTTCAGGAGTGCGGACGGTCTGTATCACCAAGAATATCGGTATTCTCCAGAGCAGATTGTAAGCCACAGCTTTTTCGTCCAGAATACAAAAGGGTTCTATGAATTCTACAAAGAGAAGATGATGTTTCTGGAGGCGAAGCCCAATCCGGCCCACTTAAAGCTTGCCGAGCTTGAGGCGGCAGGGAAATTATCGGCTGTGATTACCCAGAATATCGACGGGCTTCATCAGGCGGCGGGCAGTCGGAACGTACTGGAATTACATGGCAGCATCCTTCGTAACTATTGTCAGAAGTGCGGTCATTTCTATGACGCGGCATATGTGAAGAACTCTGAAGGGGTTCCCAAGTGCTCATGCGGCGGGGTGGTGAAGCCGGATGTTGTTCTTTATGAGGAGGGGCTTGACTCTACAGTGATAAAGAGGAGTATCCAGGCGATTGGCAGCGCGGATACGCTGATTATTGGAGGAACTTCGCTGGTGGTTTATCCTGCGGCGAGCTTTATTGATTATTTCCGTGGAAAACATCTGGTTGTAATCAATAAGAGCGCGACGGCAAGGGAGGTCGGGGCCGAGCTTACGATAGGGGCGCCGATTGGGGAAGTGCTGAAGCAGATTACGGTAAGATAAAGTTTGATTATGATTCACCTGTCTTGGAAGATGCTAAGACGGGTGAATCATCTGTGCGTTGGAGAAAAATATGTTAAATGAGAGACAGTTTTTATCGATTCGGGAGATGACCGCAGGTGGTTTATTTGCGGCGCTCATTGCCTCCGGAGCCTTTATTAAGGTAACGCTGCCCACAGAACCTTTTCCCATGCATTTTACGTTACAGTGGTTCTTCGTTCTGCTGGCAGGGCTTCTGCTGAATAAGAGGCTGGCGGGGGCCAGCGTGGGGGTATATCTTCTGGTTGGACTTTCAGGAGTGCCTGTATTTGCAGCAGGGGGCGGGCCGTCTTATCTGCTTCGCCCTACGTTCGGATATTTGCTTGGTTTCGCTGTGTCAGCGTATATGATGGCCTGGATGTGTGAAAACATTCGGATTCTGAATTATATGAAATTACTGCTGGTTTCGACAGCAGGATTATTGGTGTATTATGGAATCGGGATGCTGTATTATTGGCTGGTCTGCCGCATTTTAATCTCTCAGGAGGTTACGTGGCAGATTCTTTTGTTTCAATGCTTTTTGCTGACTGTGGGGGAGGATTTTATTCTCTGTGTGGCAGCGGTGAGTGTGGCGGCGAAGCTGAGGGGGCTAATCAGGAGGACGCTATACTAAGGGATTAGGGGAGATGTGTATGAGGAAAATCAGGATTGGGACACGAAAGAGCAGACTTGCCTGTATCCAGGCGCAGATGGTGGCAGATTATATCGAAACTCATTGTGAGGGATATGAGGCCGAGCTGGTGACGGTAATGACGACCGGCGACAGGATTCTGTCTAAGAGGCTTGATGAGATTGGGGGCAAAGGGCTGTTTGTCAAGGAATTGGATACATTTTTACTGGAGGGATATACAGATTTGTCCGTACATTCTCTGAAAGACATGCCTATGGAAATCGCGCCGAATATTCCCATTATTGGATATTCGGCGCGGGAGGATGCAAGGGATGTGCTTGTTCTGCCAGAGGGGACAACAGAATATGAATATGGCGGGCCCATTGGCTGCTCCAGCAACAGAAGGAGCCTGCAGCTTAAGAAGATTTATCCCAATGCAGAGCTTCAGACGATTCGAGGAAATGTTTTAACCAGACTTGAGAAGCTGGATGGCGGAGAATATGGCGCGTTGGTTCTGGCGGCGGCGGGGTTAAAAAGGCTGGGACTTGAAGGAAGGATTAGCAGGTATTTTACCACAAAGGAGATGGTTCCGGCAGCAGGCCAGGGAATTCTCTGCATCCAGGGGAGAGCAGAGGAGGACTATGGATTTCTGCAGGGATTTTTTGATGAGAAGGCGAAGGAATGTGCCATTGCAGAACGGGCATATATAGCCTACTTAAACGGCGGCTGTTCCTGCCCCATTGGAGTGTATGCGGAGCATCTTGATGAGAAATGGATGCGCGTAAGAGGGCTGTATTATAATGATGAGACAGGCGAGTATGGGAAAATGTGCATATCTGGTGACAGGTCCCAGGCGGAAGGCCTGGGAGTTTCTTTGGCACAGGAATTGAAGCGGAATGTAGATTGGATATTTTAATGTATCGGGAGGCTGTGTCGTCAGAGATACGGCTTCAATTATATGTATAACGGGGGTAGTAAATGGGAGATGTTAGAGAAGCAGGAAAGGTGTGGCTTGTGGGGGCCGGTCCCGGCTCATGCGAGCTTTTGACGGTGAAGGCAGAGAGGCTTTTGAGGGAAGGAGACTGTATCGTATATGACAGGCTTGTGGGCGATGAGGTGCTGAGTATGATACCTGCAGGCAAGAAGATGATTGGCGTTGGAAAATCTGCGGGAAAACATGGGGCGCCCCAGGAGGAGATTAACCGGATACTGATTAGAGAGGCAAAGCTTGGGAAAAAGGTTGTGCGTCTGAAGGGAGGCGATCCCTTCTTGTTCGGCCGCGGCGGGGAGGAGGCGGAGGCTCTGTGTCGGGCGGGAATTTCCTTTGAGGTGGTTCCGGGAATCTCATCTTCCCTTTCAGTACCGGCCTACAATGGGATTCCTGTGACACACAGAGACTATGTGTCGGATGTACATATTGTCACAGGACATCATCGGGCAGGGAAAAGCCAGACGATTCCCTATGAGGCCCTTGTTAAGACCCAGGGAACCCTGATATTTCTCATGGGTGTGAGTGCATTGGAGGATATTATGAAGGGTCTTGAACATGGGGGAATGGATAAGAATACACCGGCGGCAATCCTTGAGCAAGGGACAACGGCCAGACAGAGAAGAATTGTGGCAACAGTAGGAACGCTGGCCAAGGCGGCGCGAAAGAGGCAGATAAAAGCTCCTTCTACGATTGTTGTGGGAGAGGTATGCGCACTGGCAGAGCAGTTTGCATGGTACCATAAGCTTCCATTGTTCGGTGAAAAGCTTATCGTCACGCGTCCAAAAGAACGGGATACCAGATTACAGGAGAGGTTAAGGGAGATGGGGGCTGAGGTGCTGACTGTGCCGACGATTCGCACAGTACCAATCCAGGATGAAGGCCGGCTTAAGGAGATTGAGGAAGAGATGAAAGAGCTCTTTAAGTATCAGGTATTGGTTTTCACATCCCCTTATGGCGTTGAAAGATTCTTTGAGTTACTGCTGGAAAATGGCAGGGATGTACGGGCGTTATTCCATATGCGGTTCGCAGCGATTGGAGGGGGCACCGCAGAGGAATTAAGGAAAAGAGGTATCCAGGCAGATTATGTACCTGACCATTATGACGGGATTTCCCTTGGAAAACTGCTTGCGGGAAAGCTTGCAGACGGGACAAGACTTCTGCTTGCAAGGTCCTCGCGGGGAGGTGCTGAGCTTCTTCAAGAGATAGAGAGGAATCCGAAGTTAAGTTATCGGGAGCTTGCTGTTTATGATACAGAATTTTCCATGGAAAGAGGGGAGATGCTTCGTTCATTTATGGAAAATGGTTCGGTTACCGGCGTAATCTTTACCAGCAGTTCAACAGTGGAGGGCTTCTGCCGTATGTTGGGGGATTTCCCATATGAAACGGTGCGCGCCGTGTGTATCGGAGAGAAGACGCAGCAGGCGGCAATAGAAGCAGGAATGCAAACGGACGTTGCTAAGAATGCGACGGTGGAGGCGTTAGCTGCGTGTGTATAGATGGAACTGGCGGGAGGCGTTGGAATGACGGAAATCTATTACATTGAAGACGATGAAAATATTGCGGGAATGGTGAAGGAATATCTGGTAAAAAAGGGATATTCTGTCTCTGTGTTTCGGACGCTTCAGGAAGGAAAAAGGGGATTTATGCGCCAGGTTCCAGAGCTTGCGCTGGTTGACTGGAATCTGCCGGATGGGAAGGGGAATGACCTGTTAAGGTGGATTCGTTCCAGATGGGTGGAGGTTCCGGTTATTTTTCTGACTGTACGGAATGATACCTGTGATATTGTAGCCGGATTCGAGGAGGGGGCCGACGACTATGTGGTGAAGCCCTTTGAGCTGGAGGTTTTGTATTCACGTGTTCGGGCTTTGCTTCGCAGGACAAGGGAGGTGTCAGGACGCTATCTGTCCTGCGGCAATATTTCCCTGGATAAAAAAGCAATGGCAGTTTTTTACCAGGGGGAGGAGATTTCCGTAAGCCAGGCAGAGTATCAGATTTTACTGCTTTTGATGACGAACAAGGGGAAGACCGTTACAAGGGAGAGTCTTCTTTTGCAAGTATGGGACAAAAACGGGAACTATGTAAATGACAATACGCTGACGGTGGCGATTAAGCGTTTGCGGGAGAAGCTTCACCAGCCGTCTTGCTTGAAAACGATTCGCAGTTTTGGGTATCGCATGGAGGAGGATGCATGGATACAAGAGTAAAAGGCAGAATGACGCTTATGCTTGCGCTGTCAGTCAGTTTTGCGATAATTGCACTGACAGCGGTTTTTCTAAGTCTTTATTTTGCTCAAAAGCAGTTTCAGATGTTGGGAAATGTCTGTGGACAGGTAATGGAACGTTGTCCGGACTCGAAGCATGTAATTTTGGAGGTGTTAAAAAAAAGAGAAGCATTTGCCGCGGTAACTGTAAGTGAGAATATACTTACGTCCTTCGGTTATCGTTCATGGGATTTTCTGACTGTGGGCCCTATGGCGATTGGGGGTGCTGCCGTGGGATTAGGGGCAGGCATTTTTCTGTTTCTTTACAGGCTTCAGTACGGTAGAAGGAAAATGGAAGAACGGATCAATATGCTGACAGGCTATCTGGCGAAAATCAATACAGGAGGCAAAGGTCTGCTTTGGGACAGGTGGGAGGATGAATTTTCCGGATTGCAGGACGAGATTTATAAGACTGTGACAATGCTTTACCAGACCAGGGATAGGGCTCTGGCGGCAAGGAATAACTATGCAGAGAATCTTGCCAACATTGCCCACCAGCTAAAGACGCCTATTACGGCGCTTTCTTTGGCTGTTCAGATGATGAAGAAACAGCCTTCTGCCGATTATCTTAAGCGGATGAAACGCCAGTTAGACAGGATGACCAGGCTGGAGGAGTCGCTGCTGCTTTTATCCCGCATTGATTCAGGGACGCTTATGCTTAAAAGAACCCATGTGGATGTGTTTACTGTATTAACCCTGGCTTCTGACCAGCTTCAAGAGCTTTTTGTACGATCAGAAGTGAATGTGGATATTCCGGAAATGGGCGGAGCAGATATTTTTGTAGATTTGGATTGGACGATGGAAGCTATTATGAATCTCATGAAGAATTGCATAGAGGCATCTGAAGCCAAAGCTGTGGTTCATTGCGCTTATGAAAAGAATCCCCTCTATGTGCAGATACGGATATGGGATGAGGGAAAAGGATTTGCCAGGGAAGATATTATGCGGCTGTTTGAGAGATTCTATCGGGGGAGGAATAGAAAGACTGATGGTATTGGGATCGGGCTGCCGCTTGCAAAGGCTATTGTGGAGATGCAGGAGGGAGTTCTAAGCGCATATAATCTTATGGAGGGCGGAGCCTGTTTTGAGATGCGTTTTTATCCCCCACGGGAAGGCTTGCACTAGTCACTGAGCTGTCACTTTCATTTGCTATAATGGTAACTGTCACAGGTTTTTACTGTGGACAAATAATAGAATCAGGAGGTTGCCATGGAAATATTGAAATGTAGCCAGGTTACAAAAATTTATGGAAAAGGTGGTAATCAGGTGACTGCTTTAAACGGAATTGACCTGTCTGTTGAGAAGGGAGAATTTGTTGCGGTTGTCGGTGCGTCAGGGTCTGGAAAGTCAACGCTTCTGCATATTTTGGGAAGCGTTGATAAGCCTACAGCGGGGAGCGTGACTGTAGACGGCGTAGACATTGGAGGACTGAACCACAGGGAGGCTGCCATTTTCAGGAGGCGGAAGGTGGGGCTTATCTATCAGTTTTATAATCTGATTCCTACCTTAACTGTGGAAAAGAATATTCTTATGCCGCTTCTTCTTGATAAACGAAAGCCAGATAAGGATTATTTTGAGGAAATTATAAATAGGCTGGGAATCCAGGATAAGCTATCTTCATTGCCTAGTCAGTTATCGGGCGGCCAGCAGCAGAGAGCCGCTATTGCCAGAGCGCTCATCTACCGGCCGGCAATTCTTTTGGCGGACGAGCCTACGGGAAATCTTGATCGAAAGAATTCCGTTGAGATTATAGATTTGTTGAAGCTCTCCAACCGTGATATGAATCAAACAATTCTGCTTATTACCCATGATGAAAAAGTGGCGTTGGAGGCGGATAGAATCCTGACCATAGAAGACGGCAAAATCATCAGTGACCAGAGGAGGTGAGTAGCATGTGGAAGGATTACTCTAAGAGTTATCTGAAAAATAACAGGTCCTCCTGTGTGTCTGTGATGGCGGCCTCTTTTATTGCCACCATGTTCCTGTCTCTTTTGTGCTGTACGGCATATAATTTCTGGGTCTATGAATTGGAAAAGATTGTCAGGGAGGAAGGGGACTGGCAGGGGCGCATGGTAGGCGGGATGGATGAAGCTGATTTGTCGCTGATTCAAAATTTTGAAAATGTAGAGAGCATTGTAATGAATGGAGATGAGGCTGACATTTATTTTGAGGATATACGGACCATTTATGAGGATATGCCCTTGATTGCAGAACAGCTCGGATTGGGAGAGGAGGCTGTTTTCTATCATTCCCTTCTGTTGTCCAGATATTTGGTCCATGATCCCAAGGATGATGAGCCTCCGTTATTGCTGACTTTATATCTGGGAATATTGATACTTGTATCAATATCGCTGATTCTGATTATACGGAATTCCTTTGAATTATCCATGAACGCCAGGCTTCATCAGTTTGGTATTTTATCCGGAATTGGGGCAACGCCGAGACAGATTAAGATTTGTCTTTTACAGGAAGCAGTATATTTAAGCGCCTTACCGATGCTGCTTGGCAGTCTGGCAGGCGTGGGAGTAAGCTTTTGCATAATCGGAGCTGTCAATCTGTTCGCGAAGGATTTGCCTGGACGTTACGAGGCTGTTTTTCAGTACCATCCAGCCATCTTTGCAATTACGCTGGTGGCTTCTGCTGTGACCGTGTTATTTTCTGCCTGGATACCAGCAGTAAAATTAAGCAGGATGACGCCTCTTGAAGCCATTGGGAACAGCGGAGGCTTGCAGCTTAAGAAGGAGAAACACTCTCCCTTTTTATTTTGGCTGTTTGGTATGGAGGGAGAGCTCGCAGGAAATGCATTGAAGGCCCAAAGAAAAGCTCTGCGTATATCTTCTTTGTCTCTGCTGCTGTCGTTTTTGGGGTTTTCCATAATGCTTTGCTTTACGACTCTTTCTGAGATTAGTACAAGAGAGACTTATTTTGCCCGCTATCAGGATGCATGGGATATTATGGCTACAGTAAAGGATACTGCAATCGAAGATTTTGAATTGACAAAGGAACTGAGAAAAATAGAGAGTATAGGGGAGGTTACTGTATACCAGAAGGCTCAGGGGACGACGATTATTCCAATGGATAGTCAGAGTAACGAGCTGCTTGCCCTTGGCGGACTAAGGGCCGTTGACAAAGCGGCAGAGTATGGAGAATTAGGGGAGATTAAGGTGAAAGCGCCCATTGTGGTATTGGATAATGAAAGTTTTCTTAAGTATTGTTCACAGATTGGGATTACCCCAAGCCTTGAGGGAGGAATTGTGTTAAATAAAGTCTGGGACAGTGTAAACAGTGATTATCGTCACAGGAGTTATGTGCCTTTTGTAAAGGAAGATACAAAAGAAAGTATTCTGTTTGGTTTGGGGAACACAGAAAATGGAGCAGAGCTTTCTGTTTTAGCTTATACCCAGGAAGCGCCAGCGCTGAGAGAAGAATATGAGGATTATGGACTGGTGCATTTCATCCCTGTGTCTGTCTGGGAAAATATTTCCTATCAGTTGGGGAGTGTAGAAGCGGACTGTATGATTCGGATTTTGGCAAAACAGAAGGAAGCCCTTGAAGAATTGAAGGTTTTGGAGGAGGCTGTGATGGCGGTTCTTAAGCCGTCATATATGGCGGAGAGTGAGAATCGTATCCAGGAGAAGCTGGCTAATGCCCGAATGATTAGGGGAATGAAGGTGATTTTTGGGGGATTTACTGTACTTCTTGCTGTGATTGGGATTGCCAACGTATTTTCTAATACGCTGGGCTTCCTGGGCCAGAGAAAGCGGGAATTTGCCCGCTATATGTCTATCGGGGTAACGCCGCAGGAGATGAAAAAAATATTCTGTATCGAGGGATTTGTGATTGCGGGAAGACCTTTTTTGGTCACCCTGCCCCTTACGGCTCTGTTTATTCAGTTTGCTGTAAGAGCCAGCCATTTAGAGCCTGGGGTATTCTGGGCAGAGGCTCCCATAATGCCAATTCTGTTCTTTGGCCTGACAATGATGGGCTTTGTTGCACTGGCTTATTATATTGGTGGAAAACGGATTCTGAAATGCGATTTAAATGAGGCGTTGAGAAACGACGTAATGATTTGACTTCATTGACTAAGAAAGGCGGATTATGGTAGGATAAGATCTGGCAGTATTGGCAGAAGTAAAAGAGTGAAGGGACAGGGGAGGTATCAGATCATGGAGTATACGCACCATTACGCTTCGCCATTTGGTGGAATTACGCTTGCGAGCGACAAAGAATCGCTGACGGGCTTATGGTTTGACGGTCAGAAGTATTTTGGCGCTGGGCTTTCTAAGGAGCATGAGCAGAGAGAACTACCTGTTTTTGAACAGGCAGACAGGTGGCTTTCTATTTATTTTAGCGGAAGAGAACCAGATTTTACTCCGCCCCTATCCATGAAGGCTACCCCGTTCCAAAGAGCTGTATGGGAGATTCTGCTTACGATTCCATATGGGAAGACTATGACATATGGAGAGATAGCTAAAATAATTGAAGAGCAGAAGGGGCTTTCTCAGATGTCAGCCCAGGCAGTTGGCGGGGCGGTGGGACGCAACGCTATTTCGTTGATGATTCCATGCCATAGGGTGGTCGGGGCGAATGGCAGCCTGACAGGGTATGCCGGAGGTATCCACATAAAAGAGAAGCTGTTGATTTTGGAAAAAGGGAATAAATCAGGTGAATAGATTTTTGAAGGGGATCTTCCTCTGTTTTTGACAGATGGAAAATCCCCTTTGTTTTATTTTATGCGGAACTGGCTGATCAAGTGATTCAGTGTCTTAGCCTGGTCGGACAGTTCGTTGGAGATTGCCGCGCTTTCTTCAGCAGCGTCGGAATTTTCTTCGATTACTTTTGATACTTCTTTAATCCTGTTTTCAACAGATACGATCATCTCTGACTGCTGGACGCTGGCGAGAGAAATCTCATCCATCAGAGCTTTAATGGACTGGATACATTCATTAATAACCTGCATCGCGGATATGGCAAGGTTTGTAGACTCTGTACCAGTCTGTACATCTTGGAGTGAACGTCCAATCAACGTGCTTGTGTCTCTTGCAGCTTCGGCGGACTTGGAAGCAAGGTTTCTGACTTCATCCGATACTACGGAGAAGCCCTGGCCTGCATCGCCGGCGCGGGCGGCCTCTACCGCGGCGTTCAGCGCAAGAATGTTGGTCTGGAAGGCGATATCCTCGATGGTTTTTATAATACTGCCGATCTGGGAGGAGGACTCGTCAATGTTCCTTGTAGCTGTAATGAGCTGCTCCATCTTTGTATCTGCCTCGGCTGCATAGCCGGTTGCTTTGTCAACCAGATTGCTGGCATCGCCGCACCGGACAGCGCTGTTCTGAATCTGTGTGGTAATGTCCGTAACGTTGGACACCAGCCCGTTCATAGAATCTTTTTGATGCATGGTTCCTAAGGACAGCGCCTGAGCGCCTGCGGACACCTGGTTTGCGCCGCTGTTTACCTGATTGGCGATATGGGTAATGTCGCACATTACGTCTGTCAGGTGGGTGCGGATACTTTTCAGGCTTTCTGCCAGGACTCGGAAATCTCCGATATAATAGTCTTCGTTTTTTACCACGTCTACGGCTATGTTGCCGGCTGCCATCTCACCCAGAATCCGTCCGATATCTTCAATCGTCTTCCGCAGACAGTTGCAGACTTGATGGATTGTTTCCGCAATCATACCGATCTCGTCTGTCCTGCCGTAGAATGGTTCCAGATCACGGTCAGCGGATAACTCCAGTTTGCCCAGGCGGCTGATCGCCCGCTCCATTGCCATAAGTTCTCTGCCTTCCCTGTACAGAATGAGCAGCGTAACAAGGATGATGATTACTGCTACGGTTGCACAGAGGATTGCTACCGTGACGCGCACGATTGTGACGCGCTCATAGACTTCTGCTGAATTGTCGCGCACCATGAAGACCCAGTTACGATCTTTCAGGTATTTGTAGACCACCAGTTGGTCTACTCCGTTTTCATCCCGATAGGAATATGTACCCGCTTCTGTACTGCCGTTGGATTTGATACGGTTTATGATTTCCAGATAACCTTTGTCGGTTGTCTCTGTGTTCAGCATGGATTCGTCTTCATGATAGAGGTATGTTCCGTTCTCTACGCTTAAAAATACATACTCGCTGTGAGTCATACCTTTGATGTCCAGATTCAGCAACACATCTGTCAGGTGGCTGGCATAGACGCCTGCGCCGACATAGCCGATACAGGTCTGTCCGTCGAAAATCGGATAGTACATGGACAAAATCATACTACCGGTTCCGGGAGACTCCATGATGCCCAGATTGGTTAGCTGAGGCTGTGCAAGGATTGTTTCCTGAAACATTTCTAATGATTCTCCGGTCCGAGTGGTGATTCCGATTGCATCCGGGGAGATATGTGTCAGGACGTATGTGGATGGAGTGGCGATGTATAATCCCTCAAAGATTCCCTTGATTGCGGCAAAGTCTTCGGTATACCGTTGTGCTTCCTGCAGCAGGGCAGGATCTTCCGGATTCATTAACAGGTTGCGGACTTCACTGCTTAGGGCGAATGCCGACATGTATTCTTCGGCAGAGGAGACATAGTCGTTGATGATGGCAGCCCTGGATTCGACGGCGTCAATCATCTGGTTGGTGGCGTTGTTTTCCACCATGGAAGAGATACGGCTGGACACGATGAACCATAGCAGAATCATGCCTGTAAAAGTAATTGCCGTGGTGATTATACCGATTCTTGTTGCTAGTTTACGGTTTGCTAAAAACTTCATATGATTCCCCCTGTAAATATTTCGCGCGGGTCAACACGTATGACCATATTTTTGCACAATTATTTTATCATGGCTTTACTTGTTTTTCAATATTCTTTTTTGCAGGTTATTTTAGAAAAATGGGTTTACTGTTCACTCCTGAGCCGTGCACTACGCTGCACGGCTACAGGTCAGTACAGTAATGGGGTAGAATCCGGCCTCTTGCCGTAAGGCAACTTTAAATAGGCCGGATTTGTTACTGTGAACACCATGGGTGTGAACAATAACAAAATGGGAATTCTTAGCATTATCTTAATAAAAACCAGATGTAAACAACCTTTAAGTTGGTTATATCTCATTTTTCGTACTAATAACTGACTTGGGATTGGCTCTGATAAATTCTGCGATTGCATCAATGAAGCTCTGACCGTATTTGTGATATTTATTCTCTCCGACGCCTGTTACCGCAAGCATCTCCTGCTTGTCCTGCGGCATCTTGGTGCACATCTCAATTAGAGTCTTATCATTGAAGATAATGTACGGTGGGATTCCAGCCTCCTTTGCGATAGCCGTACGCAGCCGGCGCAGAGATTCAAACAGCCTGTAACCTGCACTGGTAAGCGCATCTGTGCTTCTTACCTTCTTCCTGCTGCCAGAAAAAGGTATCTCCTTGTCCCCGAACTTACGTATAAGGACGCGGGTATCTTCTTGTTTTAATGCACTGATATCACCCATCTGAAGTACTGGATATTCCCCGTTTGTCTGTACAATATATCCCTTTCTTAGCATCTGGTCGATTAATATCTGGATATCCTTTTCACTGATATCTGACAGAACTCCATAAGATCTGTATGTATCTGCTCCAATCTCCCTTAATCTGGCACGACTGGCTCCAACCAGAGTTCCTGTCACAATGTTCCGTCCATATCTCCCTCTGGTTTCCGCAATGCAGTTTATCACCCATTTTGCTTCAGCCGTCATATCAGCCTCTGTATAGTCGCGATGGCAATTTCCGCAATTATCACATGGAGAAAATGTTTTCTCACCAAAATACTCCAATATGTAATTTCTCAGACAGGATGTGGTTTTGCAGTAGCCTTCCATGACCTGAAGACGGTAGGAGTCTCGCTGTTTGATAAGCTCTATGTCTTCCGTATCCATTTCCTCAAAATTCTTATTATCAAGCAGAAACTTGTCAATTATCACATCCTGGGCCGAGAAGAGAAGGATACACTGGGAATTCTCACCGTCGCGTCCTGCGCGCCCTGCTTCCTGATAATAGTTCTCCATGCTCTGAGGCATGTTGTAATGAATGACAAACCTGACGTTGGACTTATCAATCCCCATACCAAAGGCATTAGTTGCCACTACAACCTGTGCCCTGTCATAGATAAAATCATCTTGATTCTTCTTCCGTGTATTGTTATCAATCCCCGCATGGTAGCTGGTCACAGGAATTCCCCTTTTGAACAGCATCTCATAGAGAGAATCCACGTTTTTTCTTGTTGTACAGTATATGATACCGCTCTCACCGGGATGCTTCTCAATATAATCTATTACAAAGGCATCCTTCCTCCTCCCCGCCGCATGCTCAACGCTGTAGTACAGATTTTCCCTGTCAAATCCTGTGACAACTACATTTGGACGGTTTAGCTTAAGGATACATTCAATATCTGTCTTCACCTCCTTGGTTGCTGTGGCGGTAAATGCACTCACAACAGGTCTGACTGGCAGATGATTGATAAATTCAATGATTTTCAGATAGCTTGGACGAAAATCCTGTCCCCATTGGGAAATACAATGAGCTTCGTCTACCGTAACCATCGAGATTTCACTGTTCAGTGCAAAATCCATAAACCGGTTGCTTTCCAGTCTCTCCGGCGCCACATATATGATCTTATAGGTGCCTTTTGCCGCCAGGTTAAGCGCTTTGGTTATCTGAGCTTCTGTCAAAGAGGAATTGATGAAGGCGGCATGAATCCCCGCTTCGTTTAAAGATTTCACCTGATCTTGCATCAGGGATATCAGAGGTGATATTACAAGTGTGATTCCAGAAAGCAATAATGCAGGGACTTGGTAACACAGGGATTTACCTGCGCCGGTGGGCATAATGGCCAGAGCATCTTTTCCTGACAGGATGGACTTTATAATTTCTTCCTGGCCATTTCTGAAAGAATCATATCCAAAATATTTTTTTAATATATCTGATGGGTTCATGTACATCTCCTTAAAAAGCTTCAGCTTTGCTCAATGCGGGCATGTTTCATTTTTTATCATTAGAATATTATAAGCCGAAAACATTGATATTACAATGAAAACAGGGTAAAATGTTCTCGAAAACGGTAAAGTATACAGTTGCGGCGAAGTGGGGCCTTCTTTCCTGGCTGGATGCAAATGAGGTAGTTTATGAAAATGATACAGAAGTTTGAGTTTCATGCAGAGAGCAGGGAAGAACGCCTTCCCAATTTTGATAGTGACTTTCCTTATATTATGTCTTGTGCGGAATTAGATAAATATATTGGACAGTTTGTACCCTGGCACTGGCACAAAGCGGTTGAGCTCTTTTTATGTAAGGTAATCAAATGCTTTATAAATGAGTGGGAAAGAGGAATTGAGCATGGAGAGTAATGAGATATGGCTGCAATGGGCAGTAGAATTACAGAGTATAGCCCAAGAGGGTCTTTTTTATGGAAAAGATATGTTTGACAAGGAACGGTATGAGAGAATCCGAGGTATTGCAGCGGAAATGATTTCCTATAAGTCGGCAATTCCGGTTGATAAAGTGAAATCCTTGTTTTGCAACGAAATTGGATATCAGACGCCCAAACTTGACAGTCGTGCGGCGATTTTTAAAGATCATAAGATTCTGCTTGTGAAGGAGAAAAACGGTACATGGTCGCTGCCTGGCGGATGGGTTGACGTCAATGTATCTGTGAAGGAGAATACGATTAAAGAGGTAAAAGAGGAGGCAGGGTTAGATGTTACCGCGGATATGGTGATTGCCGTCCAGGACAGGGAGAAGCATAATTTGCCTGTTTATGCATATAAGGTGTGTAAGATTTTTATATTATGCACCGTAATCGGCGGTAAATTTGAACCTAATATTGAGACTGTAGAGAGTAGATATTTTGGGATTGACGAATTACCGACGCTTGCAGAGGAAAAGAATAACGAAGAACAAGTGAGGATGTGTTTTGACGCATACCAATCCAGGGATTGGAAAACCCTTTTTGATTAGTTGTTAGAGCTGGAAGGATGTGGATTATTATTTCACAGCCTGTCGGCTCTTTGGTGTATGCAGAAATTTGTGCAATACCCTTTTCGGTGCAGATACCTGTTTGCCGGTGGTTGGCGGTGCGGGAAGTCTGTATGTGAACCCAGAGCATACGGCTTGTGGGAGAATCATATAGACAGTTGAAACTCCGAAAATGAATGGAAATTTTTCAATGGAACATTACTTCGGAAAAAGCATATTTTTCTTGAAATTCGGCGTATACTAATTATTATATATTAAGTGAGTTATTTGATTTAGTACAATAAAATTACGGAAAAAAGCAACATTTTACAATAATCCGAAGCGAGGAGAGAAAGATGGAGACGATTAAGCGGGATTTATATTTGAAAAGGCTGATTGAACGCAGGAAGTTTGATCAAAGTGGTTACTGGTATTAGGAGATGCGGAAAGTCTTACCTGCTATTTAAGTTATATTATCAGTATCTTTTGGACTCTGGCGTAGAGGAATCCAGGATCATCAGGATTCCGTTAGATGATGATTACTGCGAATTGCATAACAACAGGAGGTTGAGTCGTTATATAAAGAGCATATAACTGACGATGGTATGTCTTTCTGGATGAAGTCCAGATGTGCAAAGGCTTTGAGTCGGTACTTAATGGTTTGAACAGAAGGGAGAACCTGGACATCTATGTGACAGGAAGTAATTCAAAATTTCTTTCCACTGATGTACTGACGGAATTTCGAGGGCGTGGAGACGAAATTCGGGTTTATCCGCTGTGCTTTTCGGAATATGTTTCAGCGTATTCTGGAGATAAATATGATGCATGGATGGATTATTATACCTATGGGGGACTGCCGCTGATACTCAGCAGAAAAACAGATGAATTGAAGTCAAAGTATTTGATGGACTTGTGCAGAGAATTGTACTTAAAGGATATTGAAGATCGTCACAGACTGCGTGGAGATAATTGTATGACAGCATTGGTAAATATCCTTGCATCGGCGGTGGGTTCCCTGACCAATCCGACTAAACTGGCAAATACTTTTGGCAGTAATGGGATGAATGTCAGCGACAAAACCATAGGAGTTTATATCGGATATCTGTTAGATGCTTTTATTATCAGTAAAGCAGAGCGGTATGACATTAAAGGGAAAAAATATATTGCTTCCCCTTTTAAATATTATTTCACTGATGTGGGGCTGCGCAATGCCCAGCTTAACTTCAGACAGCAGGAAGAAAACCATATTATGGAGAACATTATTTATAACGAACTGCTGGTTAGAGGCTTTAATGTGGACGTTGGCGTTGTGGAGCATTCCGAACGGAATGAGAATGGTAAAGTTGTGCGCAAGAGGCTGGAGGTTGATTTTGTTTGTAATCGTGGCAATCAGAGATATTATATCCAATCTGCTTTTGCTATTCCGGACAGCAGCAAAATGCATCAGGAGCAGAATTCATTGGTGCATATTGGTGATTCTTTCAAGAAAATCATTGTGGTTAAGGATAGAATTAAATTATGGCGAAATGAGGAAGGAATTGTGGTAATGGGGATTATGGATTTCCTTTTGAGCCCCAATAGCCTGGAATTATAATTTGCTAATTTTGTGCTAAGCATATTCCCAGGCATAAAGAATATGCTTAGCATTGATACCTTTTTATGGATAGATGCCTGTCAGTGCATCCAGATATTCTGAGCCAAAAGTATCCGTAAAGTCCTTAAGCGCCAGCTCTACTGCTTTTTCTCCATCCTTACCCAATGTCTCTGTCAGAGTCTTACTGATGGTATACTTCAGGTGTGCTGTATGGAAATTAAAGTCTTTCATGCAGGAGGCTCCAAGCTCTTTCTTTTTATCCGCAAGCATGGCATTTTCCTCAGGGGTAAGGGGATACCCCCAGTCGAACTCGCAGCGTTCTCCGCCCCAACTCAGGGCCGTAGCTGTGGGCGTGCAGACAAAGTCAGAGCGAAAGCCCTGGTAGACAGCATTGTCAACATTGACGCAGTAGAGTTTGCCGTATTCGGTCAATCCATGCTTTTTCCATGCGTCGCACCAGGCGCATCTGGATATGTAGGTCTGCAATGTAGGTTCTGTCCGAAGCTGTCCAAATTCCATCTGTCCGTCATAATCGGGCTTCCATTCACCGTAAGCCTGATTGGTCATTGTGGTAAGCTCGTCCCCGTGGGCAAGGGCATTGGCGGCCATTCGCCTGCCCCGTTCATTTCCGTAAATGGTCATGCCGGAAAGGATTGCCTTACGTCCTGCGTCGCCGCATGCTTCAATGGCGCGTTTTGCGAGAAATGCGAAAAGTACGGCGTGGTGTTCTATTTTGCAGCAAACAGATTCATTTCCCATTCAAATCGTCTCCTTTTTCTTTATAATATAGAGTGTAGCATTTTTTTTCAAGTATTTCTATATTTTTGTAACCTTTTTGTTGTCCGAGTTGTACTATTAGTGAAAGGCTTTTCAAATAACTTTACCCAATAATAAAAGGAGAGCTCATGAGACGACCGGTTCAAGAGTTGTTTGGAGACTATCAGAATAATCTCTATGCGGCTGCGTTTAATGTCTGCAAAAACGCAGAGGATGCAAAGGATGTGGTTCAGGATACCTTCATTCAATATTACTCATTAAAAAAGGATTTTGACAGCGAGCAGCACATACGTGCATGGCTTTTTAGAGTGGCGATTAACAGAGCAAAGAATATGAACCGTACATTCTGGAGAAGGAATAAAAAGTCCCTAGAGGATTACATGGAGACGTTGGTATTTGAAACTTCGGAATCGGAGGAATTGTTCGAGACAGTTATGAAGCTGCCGGAGAAATACCGTATTGTGATTCATCTGTTTTATTATGAGGATTATAATGTAAATGAGATTGCGGATATTTTGAAGATATCTCAAAGCAATGTCAAGGCCAGGCTGTCACGGGGACGTTCGCTGCTCAAAGAACGATTACAGGAGGAATGGAACGATGACGAATAAAGAAAAATATAAACAGGCGTTTTCGGTGTTACATCCCTCCGAAGACATTTGCCTGGAGGTGGAAAGGATGGCTATTATGAGTAGAAAAGCAAGCTTTAAGACGGCTGCGGCATTTGTGACGGTTTGTCTGCTGATGGTATGCGCGGGAGGAATGGCGTATGCGACGGATGTTGGAGGGATTCAGAGGACAATTCAGTTCTGGCTTAACGGGGAGATGACGAATGCGACATTTGAATTTGATTCCGACGGAAATTATGTGATATCGTATCCGTTGGAGGACGGTACTATGGGGGAACGCGGAGGCGGCGGGATTGCGTATGAAAGAGACGGAAGCGAACGGCCATTGACGGAAGATGAGGTATTGGAGAGCCTGAATGATCCTGAGGTGGTCTACGAGGACGACGGTAAGGTCTGGGTATATTATTATGATCAGAAGATTGAGATTACCGATCGGTTTGAAGACGGGGTATGCTATGTGGAGGTTTCAAATGGCGACAAAACGCTATATATGACGATTAAGTACAAGGATGGATGGTGCTCCAGCCCGCATAAGTATCAGAGTCCGGCTTCCTTTAACTAAATCAAGGGGCTGTCTATGGAAAAACGGACAGCCCTAATAATCAGACGTTGTCATATTCGACACCCCTTTCGTCCCCCGCATCATCTTCCGTATCTTCTGTTTCCTGACTCCCTAAGGGCGATCCCTCCGTTTGAAGCCTTCTTCGCAAGAAGTTATCATCACGCTGCTTTTCTGCTTCGTCCTGGGTCTGACGGATTTTTTCATCCATCGCGTCTTCTCTGGTACGCATATCCAACATGACCTGCAGTTCATTGCACAGTTGCCTCTCTTTCGCCTCTTTCCTAAGCAGGCGGCTATTTAAAGCATCCATCCTCTTATTTTCTCGGTCGAACTCCTCCGGCAGAAGTTCATTCTGACATTCCTTCATCCGCTTCAGCTCAGAGCGTTCAGCCTCCTGGTCCAGAAAACCAAAGGTATCCTGTAATGTCTGATGTCCCTGCTTGTGGATAAGCATTTTCATGTTTTTGAGAAATACAGCGCTCTTTTTGGGTCCGGACATCTCGTAGAAAAATGCCTGATTGTGAAAGGGGACCTCGGACGCATATAGCTTTCTCCGGTCGTTGTTATTAACCTTTTTCATGGTCGATGGGTCCAGATGTTTTTCCTTCTCTGTATGCACGGGAGTACCAGGAGCCTCAAAAGCCTCCAGTGTCATCCCCTCCTTATCAAGTCCCCGTTTTCCATCCTTCTTCACATAATCCAGTTTCCCAAAAGAATTTTTAACTTCATAGACCTTGCCGTCCTTGTCGTTTCCTATGTCTTTACAAGTCTCCCTGTGCAGAATCGCCTGTCCGGATTCCCATCGTTCCTTCTTCTGTTCGTCTTTAAAATAAATGCCCATATTCTCCATACTCGTCACGGCTGAGTTTTTTACCGCTTTTTTCCAGCTCGTGGCTGACTCCTTTCAGTATCCGTTCCATGGTAAGCAGCGGTTCTTTTTCTTCTGCGGCAAGAAAACTGGCATAGATAAGAGAATTCTTAATCATACTGCCCGACACATCAAACTGCTCTGCGAGAAAATCAAAATCAATATCCTCTGACACTGGCATTTTAGACGGAATCATAGACTGCCACATCTGCCTGCGCAAATCAGCGTCAGGCAGCGGGAAATCTATAATATCGCTGATGCGCCGCCTAAATGCGCTGTCAAAATTCTGCAGGTAGTTAGTGGCAAGGATGCTGATACCCTCATATTCCTCCATTTTCTGAAGCAGAAACGCAATCTCCATATTGCTGTATTTGTCGTTGGATTCCTTGATTTCGGTTCGTTTGGAAAATAGAACATCCGCCTCGTCAAAAAAGAGGATCGCCATGCTTTTCTCTGCCTCCCCAAAGATACGGTTCAGCTTCTTTTCCGTTTCGCCAATGTATTTGTCCACCACGGAGGGCAGCTCTACGCGGTAGAGCTCCATTCCAAGCTCGGCTGCCATAACCTGTGCCGCCATGGTTTTTCCCGTGCCAGGCGGTCCGGCGAAGATCATAGATATACCGTTGCCGTAGGCTGATTTTTTAAGGAACCCCCATTCTTCATAGACGAGCTTCCGGTTGCGAACCCGACTGACGATGTGGGAAAGGCGCTGTTTTTGTAGTTTAGGGAGAATCAAATCCTGAAATCGATAAACGCCCTTGATTTTTTTTGCATATTTATCCAAAGAGTGAGAAGAAACGTGCAGAACGGCTTGCCGCAGATAATCCGCAGTAATACGTCCATTTCCATCACTGAGAGAATATGAGCTGGCAAGCGCCAGTATTTCTTCCATTCTGCCAGGGAGAAAATTATACCTGTCGAGGAAATCTGTCCGGTCTTTTTCACATTCCCAGGGATACGCAAGAGTCAGGTTCTCGAATAATGCCTTGTCGCCAAGGACCTCCTCTGTATGGATGGAAAAAGGAAGATATTGCCGCAAAAGGGAATGGGGCAGAGAGATTTCACGGCGTCCGCCCAGAAGGAAAATGGTTTCCTCATCCTTAAGCCAGTGAAGGAGGGGAGCCAGATCTTCTGACTCATCTGTCAGTTCGATTACGTACATTGCGTGGTGTAGCAGACATTCCAGACGCATTTCCCGAAGCTGATTTTCCGTCTTAAGCGTCTCGTAGGGAATCACGGCAAGGCTTCTGTGTGACTGGGCGGCAAGATAAGCGTAGTTCAGCTTCCTTCCGCAACCCTTTTGACCCTTAATATATATCAGTTTTTTGCCCGAAATTTTGTGAAGGCAGTTCTCAATCCTTGGATATAGACGGATGCCTGAGCCAAGGAAGGGAAGCGCAGCCCCCGCCAAATGATACCAGTCCATGCCGGCAATATGCCGAAGGTCTGGTATGATTCCGCACAAAAATGAAAAGAGACGGGGAGAAATCCTAATTTGGGAGAGAATGCCTCTCTCATCCCACTCCTTTTCGTACAAGAGGCAGGAGGAATGATAATACCATTCTGCTTCTGCGCAGAAGGCGTTCCACAAGGCAGGACTTAAATCCTCTCCGCATAGTCCTGTATACAGCGCCGCTGCCAACAGCATCATATCCTCCATCTCCAAACGCGCGGAAAGCGACAGATAGAGAAAAGGAGAAAATACTTCATGGTCAGCGCTTTTGGCGGCTTTTTGAAGTAAATTCTGAAATGTTTTCAAGGGGTGAAATCCGTCCTGCTTTTTACGTGAAGCGTCTCCCCATCTCACCAAATCCTCCAGAAATTCCTGGTAATTCATATATAATAAATATTTGTCCGGTTTCAAATCAAACATGAGCCACAATCTCCTGAAAACTGCTGGTGAAATCCAACTCCAGGTCTTCCTGGTATAACTTCTGTATCCGGTCGTACTGCTGCTTTGCCTCGGCCTGTTTTCCGCTTTTATATAAACTGATAATGAGCTGCCTTACAATGTCCTCATTATAAGGGTCTGCCTCTAGGATTCTCTGGAAAAACACAACTGCGGCTTCGTGCCGGTTCTGGGCGGTTCTTTTGGCGGCGCCAGAGCGAAGTATGGTAAGATATTGATTTTCCAACTCCTTTGCCATACCGTAGGACCACAGATAACCGCTGTTTCCCATATAACTTCCAGTATAAAGCTTTATGATCTGTTCGGGGTTATTCTCACACGCCGATAAATCTTTCATATACGCATTTAACTGTGCCAGGTCAGAAGCTACAAGCTGCATATTTAAAGAATATTTTTTGTTTTCATAGGAAATCAATTCGTCCAGCCCTTCCGGAACAAATGACTGACGGATGCTGTAAAGGGTAGTATGAAACAAAGCAATAGCGCTTTTCATTCCGGATTCCGGCCATAAAAGCTCGATTAGGACTTCGCGGGAAACGCTGTTTCCCTGAAGGTGGAACAGGTATGCGAATAATTCCCGCGCCTTCTTGGTGCGCCATTTCATCTCTTTACCGTCTTTGTCAGGCAGGAATACACAGAATCCGTCCAGGCATTGTATTCGGAGTTTTCCGGTTTCTTTCTGACTTTTGTTTGGACGATCCTCCTTTAGGGAAATAAGATGGCGGGAGTCCACAGTATTCCTGTGGATGAAATGTATCTCCGTCAAAATTTGCCTGTGCTTGGAGGAGAGGTCCAGAAGCCCTATCTTATTTTTCTGTAAAAAAGTATTTCCTGTGCGGGATTGTTCGACTGCTTTGCGGTAATTCCCTTCATCCCAGGACAGGACGGCAAGCATTTCCCAGGCAACCGCAGTCTGTAATGTCTCGTAGTCCGAGTTTTGAATGATTTTCTGTGCGTTTCGTTCTGCGGTTTGGTAATCGGCGGACTGGTAGGCTGACTTCATGTTCTCTGCAAGGATACAGTTGCGCAGAAGAAATCCATCGGGGATATACTCAATCTTAGGAGTTTGCTCTAAAGCAGGCGCTGAAGGCTGCGTCTGGGTCAGTATTATAAGTACCTGCCAGGCGGTATGTAAAAACGTATCCTCTTGAAAACGCACCCCTTTTTTGATTTGTTCATTAATCGGCAGGAGAGCCTCCTCAAGCTGGTGCATGCAGCACTTAATCTTGACCTGCTCAGTCAATATTGCCTCTAAAGTCTCGTTCCAGACCATTTCTCCATCCTGCTTCGCCTGCTTCAGATATACGTCCGCCTGCAGAAGTTCTCCTGCCCTTCGCTTGGCCGCTGCCGCAAAAAGCAGAACTTTCTTATAATCCTGTATCCGGTTTGCTTCGTAAAAATCTTTTCCTGCCTGTGCGATCTGCTTGTTTGCCTCTGTAACATGCCCAAGGGTCATTAAGTATTTCCCGTACATAAACCTTGCCTTTGGCGTCAGCTCGCAGCGGTTTGCCTCCAGCAGAGAAAACCACCTTTCAAGAGTTCCGTAAAGCCGTTCCTCCAGCATGGAATCTCCGGAGACCTCGATGACTGCCTGGACAATGTCAGACGCATTTCCACGGCAGGCGTACTCCGCCGCCTGAATCTTGTCGTTGGTCTTTAAAAGAAAATAAGCGGCAGACCGAAGGGCCTCCTGCTGTTCTTCAACAGTCGCCTGGGACAGCAGGAATCTCTGAAAAATAGAGTGGTAGCGGTACAGGCTGCTTCCCTCCCCCAGTGTTTGGACAAACAGTTTTTCACTGACAAGATAGCGAAGCATACTTTCTGAATTATAAATCGCTGTCACCTTGTTGCAGATAGGGGGAGTCATATAGTCCAGCACAGCCGTTTTCTTCAAAAAAGTCTGGATATCGAAGGGCAGCATTTTATATACCCGCGTCATAAAATAGTCGGAGACCTCCAGCTTGTCACAGATTTCTTTCAGGATTTCTACGACAGACCCTTTTTTTCTCTGTTTCAACTGCAGCATGATCTGTGCGATTCCCACAGGCCATCCTTCGGTACAGTCATAGATTAATTTTGCACATTGTCCGGCGTCTTCACCTATATCCCCAAGCATCCCTGCGATTTCCTCCTGCTTGAATTTCAACTCCTCCATTCCGATGCACACGGCGCGACCGTTTTTTGTGTATTTATCAAAAAAAGGGGGGAGAGAGCGTTTTTCCACGATAAACAGGCGGATTTTCTGTTCCATTGTCTCGATTAAGATATCTATCAGATTGAAGATGTCCGGATTCGTAATCTCCTGAAAATCATCCAGTATTATGTTTAAGAAATCAATTCTTTCGTCCAGCCATACCACGAGCTGCTCCATGACAATATCAATATTTTCCAGAAGGGGTACGGAGAAGTTAAAATCCTCTTCCGGATTGCCCAGTGAGTATTGGACTGATTTCGTAAAGTTTTGAATAAAGGACATTAGATCATTGTCTGTATCACTGATATTGTACCATGCGCTTTTCCCTGAGAAACGCCGCACGTAGTTTGCCAGAGCCTGCGTTTTTCCAAACCCCGCCCCTGCGTTAAGGAGGATGATGTTCTCCGGCAGAGATGAAAGAAGGGCGTCTGCCGTCCGTTCCGTATATCCTTTATCTACGTTTGGTATTTGGATTTTGCTGTTTTCATTCTTCATCTGTGATCAGTCCTTATTTAAAATTTGCCCAACATTATATACTATTTAAAAATATATACTGATTTAGACACCAATTATGAGGATTTTACACCAAATTTGCGGTGCAGAGGGACAGGTTTAGCTTGATAGCATTTTTTATAATAATTTGTCGAATTGTTTAGAAGTTTGTTTAGTGTCCTGTTTTATACTTGCATAGAGAAGTGAAGTTTTTAACCAGGAAAGGAGGTAGCCGGCATTAGCAGTATAAAATGCGGCTAATGTTGGGAGATTATGGCTGAATATTTATCACCAGGCGTATATGTAGAGGAATTTGATTCGGGCGGAAAACCGATGGAAGGCGTTGGTACAAGTACAGCCGGATTCATCGGACTAGCGGAGAGAGGGCCGGCGGAAGGGGTTCCGCAGCTTGTAACCAATTTTGCAGATTTTAAGAGGAAGTTTGGCGGGTATCTTTCTGAAAATGAGTATGGGGAATATCGGTTTCTGGCTTATGCCGTAGAGCATTTCTTTGTAAACGGCGGCTCCCGCTGTTTCATATCCCGTGTGGCTCCCAGCGACGCAAGACCGGCGCATGCAAAGACTCCGGCAATGGAGTCGGTTCTTCGGGTGCGGGCGAAGAATCCGGGAATGTGGGGCAACAGCATGAGCGTTGTCGTAACGCCTGCGAGCAAGGCGAAGACACAGATCTTAGAAGAACTTGAGACGGCAGACGGCAAGCAGTATTCGGTAAAAAGCTCTGTGGGCTTCAATGAGGGGGACGTGGTTGTATATAAGGACATGACAAACGTAGTATACAACCGTGTCGTAAAGAGTCAGGACAATATCATTGTATTTGAGAAGGAATTTGAACAGGATGTTGTGGACAAGAACCTGCTTCCAACCAAGGTGATTTCTACCTGTGAGTTTAATCTGGAGGTGAAGTACGACGACATTGTAGAGTTCTACGAGAACCTGTCCTTTAACGTGAACATACCCAACTACGTTGAGAAGAAGACTGCAAAGTCAGACCTGATTATTGTTAATTATATCGGCAGCAGGAAGGCTGAGGTAATGTCTCCGTTTGATGAGATTGCCGGAGAGGATCCGGAGAAGGCGTTCTGCGTTATCCCATTAAAGGGCGGCAGTAACGGCTCTGTGTCCAATATCAGCGCGGCAGATTTTATCGGTGTGGATAAGGGCGCGGGCAAACGTACCGGTATCCAGTCATTTCTGGATAATGATACGGTATCCATCATGGCGGTTCCGGGCGTGGTAGACCCCAATGTGCAGTTGATGCTGGTTGCCCACTGTGAGAACCTGGCCAGTCGGTTTGCGGTTCTTGATATGCCGAGAAACGCAAAGAAGATGGACGACATCATCGGCCACAGGGAGATTGTTGACAGCAACTATGCCGCTATGTACCATCCGTGGCTTGAGGTTTTCGACCCGCTGGATAAGAAGAACATGGCGATTCCGCCGTCCGGCTCTGTGATTGGAATCTACGCGCGAAGCGACAATTCCAGAGGCGTACATAAGGCGCCGGCAAATGAGACGGTGCGGGCCTGCGTTGGTCTGGACTGTCAGTTTAACAAGGGCGAGCAGGACATCTTAAACCCGAAGGGAGTAAACTTAATCCGTTCATTCCCAGGACAGGGAATCCGTGTCTGGGGGGCGCGTACGGCCAGCAGCGACCCAAGCTGGAAGTATATCAACGTCCGCCGTCTGTTTATCTTCATTGAGGAGAGCATCAAGGCGAACACCAACTGGGCTGTGTTTGAGCCCAACGACGAGGTTCTGTGGGTACGTGTGAAACGGACGATAGACGTATTTTTGACAGGACTTTGGAGGTCAGGCGCGCTGGCAGGCTCGGCGCCGTCAGAGGCATTTTTCGTCAACTGCGGCAGAAATACCATGAGCCAGGATGATATTGATAATGGAAGACTAATCTGCGTGATTGGTATTGCACCGGTTAAACCGGCTGAATTTGTAATCTTCAGGATTTCACAGAAGACGGGCGATTCTATGTAAACGCGATCTAAAAATAATTAGTCAGAAAGGAGTGTAGTGAGGAGATGGCAAGTACTCCATATGGAAAGTTTAGATATAAGGTAGAAATTGACGGCCTGGAGGCAGGAGGCTTCTCTGAGGCATCCGGCTTCGACGCGTCGATTGACGTAATCGAGTACCGTGAGGGCGACATGGTGCAGACGCCTATGAAACTCCCTGGCCTTAAAAAGTATGGAAATATTACGTTGAAGCAGGGCGTTGCGGATTCCATGGTGATGTATGAGTGGATGATCGCAGGCGTGGAAGGCGAGGTAGAGCGCAAGACGATTACCATTACGATTCTGGATGAGACGGAGACTGCGACTGCCTCCTGGCAGGTAATCAATGCATGGCCGGCGAAGTATACGGCGCCGGATTTCAATGCGACTGCTTCAGAGGTTGCCATTGAGACTCTTGAGATTGCCCACGAGGGAATGACGAGAGTTTCATAGAGATAAAGCAGAATCAGAATTGTTAATGTTAAAGTAACATGGCTTTGCCTGCGGCATAGGTTGTACCGCAGGCAGGGCCGGAAAGTAAGGGTAAAAGACGGATGTTTGAAACAGAATTTTCTTTTGTACTGCCTAAGGGTTATATGGACAGGGACGGCAATCTCCACAAGGAAGGAAAAATGCGTTTGGCGACAGCGGCGGACGAGATTATACCTCTCCGTGATCCAAGGGTGCAGCAGAATCCCGGATATCTTGTGGTGATCCTTCTTTCCCGTGTAATCACGAGCCTGGGGACAATGCCGGCTGTGGATACAAAGGTAATCGAAGGACTTTATACGCCGGATCTGGCATATCTTCAGGATCTTTATGAACGCATAAATCAGGCGGAGGTTCCCGTCTACCGTACCGTTTGCCCCCACTGTGGGGAGGAGATTACTGTACCGATAAATTTTATGGAAGCCGGACTATAAATTTGTATCCGGCGGACAAAATCTACGAGGAAGCGGCGTTTGTGGCCTATTATGTGCATTGGAGCAGGGACGAGGTGATGAATCTCACCCATAGCGAGCGAATTCGCTGGTGCAAAGAGATTTCCGAAATCAACAGGAAGATTAGCCGTGAGCCGCCGAAGAATGACATTTTTAAGATTTAAACGAAGATGCGGTAGATAGAGTGGTGAAATAACATGTCAATGCAGGATAATCTTGCGAAAAGTACAAAATTTAAGGTAATTTTAAACGGTATGCCCCTGGGCTTCTCAAAAGTGTCGAATATCTCTGCCACCATGGAGTTCGAGACTGTGGTGGAGGGCGGGGTGAATGACAGGGTTCATTATTTGCCGAAGCCCAGACAGTCTATGGATAAACTGGTGCTGGAATACGGGATTGCCAGCGGAGAGCTTACCCGAACTACCCTGACGGCGGGATATGAGCTTACCAAGGGAATTATCATTATGGTCATGTCGGATTCGGGTATGGTTCCTACTGCCACTTATCAGGCAAATTGGGGAATCGTGACCAAGTGGGAGATTGATACTCTGGATGCGACCAACAGTGGGCTGCTGATTAAAAAGATTGAGATTTCCCACAATGGGTTGACGGAGACAATCAATAAGATTGGATTATAAGGTGAGTGCAATGTTAAGGCTTCGAGAACCATTTTCAAGAAAAGTACGGCTGCATATCAGACAGGATTTATTACAACAGTTGTGGGACAAGTATGTCCCGTCGGCTTCGGCGGAGTATGAGCGCATCCAGTTAATCTATCTGGGCGAAAAGGACGGACAGGAGACGGGGCAGGTTCGTCGGGTCCAACTGCTGGTCAAGCTTGTGCTGCACAATAGGATGATACGGGCAGGGCTTTCAGGTTCTCCTGTGAAAACGATAGCAGGGCAAAAGCCTATGGAAAATAATCTGCGGCGTTTGGAAAAATGTTTTCTCACACAGTTGAGATGCTGTAACCTGACGCTGTATCGGAATGTGAGCAGAACCATAACCTTACTTAGACAGGCGGAGGAGGACGGCAGGCGTTTTAAAAGTTGGCAGAAAGAGAATCAGACGATTGAGAGACAGTGGAAGGAATATCGGCTGTGTTCTGCTTTTTGTTCTGATATGGAGAATTTTCTGACAGAATATTCTGCGCAGGCGGCTCGGACGTTGGAGAAGGAATTGCTTCTTGCTATGACAGAAAGGGAATATGGGCTTTTGGCCAAAAAGCTTGACAATATGGCAGAGTCTAAGGAGTTCATGCTTCAATATATAGACGTAATGAGGGAGGAGGAAATCCGCCGCTTATGGTTACAGATGGAAGGACTGGCACAGCAGGAGGGCAGTCTTGTCGTAGACTTTGGAGATGGGCAGGCAGACAGTATTTTCAGAGAGAAATTTTCAGAGGTTCAAAAGCGGTATGAGCGTGAGGTTGTCAGAGGATTCTTTGAACAGGCTTCTTTTATAAACAATGAAAACTTCTATCGGATGCCGGATGATATGGAGAAGCTTTCGGAAGAAAAGACGTATCGCTTATCCGATATTATGCAGATGATGGAGGATGTACAGCGTCGGCTTTTTGATCAGAAGGAGAGGATAAAACGGCGGGAGGTTTTGGCGTTTGAGACGTACCGAGAGTTGTATCAGGAGGCTCTTAATTTAGAAGATGTTGTTTCACAGAAGGATAAGAGGCAGCGTTATAAGTCGCTTGATTCAGTGAGAGCTGTACCACAAAGCCAGGAGGACATAATATGGCTTGTGGAAGAAAGGTATCGGAAGCAGCGTCAGGGAGAAATGAGCCAGGAGGAGCTTAAGAATATCTGTGAATATGGCAGAATGTTTATTAAGCTTCTAAATTCATTCCCAGAACAGCAGAATGATAAATTGGATTTGTTGTTTAAGGAAATTAATCGGCAGATGGAGATGAAGGGGCAGGGGCTGGAAGCATTTTCTGTGGAATGGAGAGAGAATGATTTGCAAGATCCCCTGAAGGAGCAAAGAAGCCGTGAGATGTTAGAGCAGCTCTTTGAGCTCAGTGAAGATAAGCGGACAGAATTCATCAGAAATCTGGCCGACGTTATCCATATCTGGTATCAGGTCGGTACGTCTTTACAGGCTGCAGAACCGGAAACTGTAAAGGGGCGGTTCTTGCCTGAAACTACAAGGCTTGAGGATGTGTCCGTTCAAGAATTGTGGGAGTGGGGAGAAGCCTTGATGGATGTGGATATGGCATTTTTGGATGAAAAAAAAGAACCCATATCTGAGGAGAAAATAATATACATTATTGATGCGCTGAGAGAGTTCTCTATATCTCAGGGGCTTCACGGTGAGGAGCAAAGAGACAGGGAAGATGAGCTTTCTGAAGTTATGCGTCTTCAGCGGACGCTGTCTTTTTCGGAGGGGACGGATGAAGAAGCAGGGCAGTCTGCGACAGAGTCAGAGAACCAGGAGGTATCCCTGCCGGACAGGACTAAGAGAGACGAGGCGTCGCCTCAGAGGTTGTGGGAATGGGCAGGGGCGTTATTGTTTTATCCAAAGACCGCCGCATCTTTAGATACGACAACAATAGACGAGAGGTCGCAGACCGATATAATACGCCGTCAGATAGAGATATCCAAAGACCGGAATAATCTTAGACAGTTGATCAATCAAATCACCCATGTGCTGTCGGTGGAAGCGGATATAGAGGAGATATCTCAGCTAGACTATGCAGAAGGTCAGGCCGAAACGCCGACGGTTCAAAATCTGCTTCGCTATATCCAAACTCTGGACGAAAAACAGTATGGGGTTTTGGTTAGAAAATTATCACAGGTTATAAAGGTTCAGAGTATGTTGTCTCATAGCGATGGTTTGAGAGAGGAAGCAGTAGGAGGGCCGGAGCAGAAGGACTTTTATCAGAAGTTGTGGGAATGGGGAGAGACGCTTTTATTTTATCCGAAAGCTCAAGGTTCTTCGGAGGGTGTGCCCATATCAGGAGTCATGGGCCAGGCTTCTAGGATTTCTTTCGACGACGGAGGACGAAAGGAGGAGGCCGCAAAAGAGCCGGAAAAGATGAACAGGACTAAGATAGCGGAGAAGTCAAGATTATGGGAATGGGGAAAGGCGCTATTGTCTTATCCAAAGGCTGCCGCTTCGTTGGATGAGGAAATGATATCAGAAGCCAAGAACCAGGAGTCCGGAATTTTCTTAAATGACGGCATAAATGAAGTCATGTTATCAGCAGAGGACAGAAATCACGAGATACCGCAGACAGAGGTAATCCTCCGTCAGATAAAGATATCGAAAGACCGGAGCAATCTAAGGCGGCTTATTAGTCAGATTAACCATACGCTGTCGTTGGAATCAGATACAGAGAAGTTAGTTCAGCTAGACTATGCAGAAGGTCAGATTGAAATGCCGATGATACAGAATCTGCTTCATCATATCCAAACTCTGGACGAGGAGAAGTATGGAGTCCTGGTAAAAGAATTATCACAGGTTACAAAGATTCAGAGCAGTAAGGCAGGGGAGTGGGGAGAGGCATTGCTTGATGCGCCTGACGTGCCTGAGCATAGGCAGGAGTGGAAGAAGGCTTATGAGGCTTCAGGTTCCGCTCAGTCGGCAGATTTAGAATATACAGGTAAGAAGGACAGTGACAGAGATTATCTTCAACAGATGATACATAAGCTCAACCACATGGCTTTATTACCTGGGACATCAGAAGTGCAAAAAATATCTGAACTCAACGAGGGTGAGGATATAAAAAAAGTAAGGGATGGATATGCCGGGCGAAGCGGTTGGCTTTTACATAAGGGCGATCAGCTTAAGCAGCCTCAGGTTCAGAATTTACTCAGTTATATTCATGGACTGGATAAAGAGCAGTACAGAATTCTTGTAGAAGAATTGACACAGATTACAAGTATCCAGAAAAAATTGTCTGCCGGAGAGGAAAAGGCGTATCCAGATGTTTTGAAGCAAGTACGGACGGAGCAGGAGCCGCCAGTATTGACATATCCGGAGTTGTCACAGCGTATTTGGCAATATGAGACAGGACGTCGCAAGACAGAGCTTCTGAATACAAAGCTCACTGGGGCAGATATGGTTATTCCGGTTGAAGCGTTTGCTTCTATGGATAAAGCTTCTGAGCCTGACAAGGCTTTGCCAGAGAGAAAACTAAGGGCTTTCCAGATAGGTTATCCTGCCTCTGAGCTTGCCTATACCGTTCAAAACCCTGATACCTCCAGAGAAGATCACCAGAGAACCGAGATGCGTCTGCAGGAGGAGAATACCCAGATCAAGTCAGCCCAAGAGCAGCTTGGAAGAAAGCTCACAGAAGTAGAAAAGCAGTTAAGGGGTTTTGAGGGGGCCGCAAAGGCGCGGCAGGATGTGAGGTCTTTGGCAGACCAGGTTAAGAGGCAGCTCTACGAGGAGCTTCACGTAGAGAAGCTGCGCAGGGGATTAATCTAACGCGCCACATTTTTTATAAAGGGGAGGATTCTTTATGGGACTTACGAAGGCGAAGCTGGAAATTGAAAAAGAAGTGGGGATGAGCATTATAGAAGTGCTGTTCAACCCTTCCGAGTACCAGTTGACAGACGGAGCGAGCTATTCCGAGAAAAAGATACCTGGCCTTGACGGGCCAATTCTCCAGTATATTTCCGGAGACGCAACAGAATTGTCGCTGAACCTTTTTCTGGATACTTACGTGCCGCCGGCAGCATCGTCGCTAATCTCCTTTGGTACGCCTAAACAGTCCACGGATGTTTCAAACATTACGAAGCAGATTGCGGATGCAACCTCCATTGACGGGAGTATGCACCGTCCTCCGAAGGTGACCTTCAGATGGGGGTCGCTGAATTTCCAGGGAGTGGTGACGAAGATGAACCACACCTACACCATGTTTACCGAGAGTGGGATGCCGGTCCGCGCCAAGGTGAGCCTGACCTTTAAATCCCTGATATCGCTTAAGGACACGAAACGGAAGTCTCCTTTTGAATCACCGGACCGTACCAAGTACCGCACACTCCGTCAGGGGATGGGGTTGTGGGATATTGCCAATATGGAGTACGGCGATCCGGATATGTGGAAGGTGATTGCCCGTGAAAATGGGATTCTGAATCCCTTGGAGGTAAGACCGGGGCAGGTGGTGAAGCTGCCCGCTTTATAGCAGATTCCAGGCTGGAGGGAGAATAACAGATGGCAAAAGTTACTATGTCAAGTCTGGCGGCAAAATATAAGGATTTCATGGTGCCTGCACTGAAAGTCAAGGTTGGCGGCTTTGATGTAATCGGTGCCAGCGAATATGCCGTGGAGTCTGTGGAGGTAACGCTCTCCCAGACTGCGGCAAGCGCGGCTGTGATTAAGCTTGTCAGTGTATATGATTTGGAAAAGCGAAGCTTCGTAGGTGATGTCAGATCGGATTTTATTCTGGGAGAGCTTGTGGATATCGAGATGGGGTACGGGTCGTCCCTGACCTCTATGTTTTACGGGTATGTGGATGAGATTACCTATGAGCTGTCAGACAGCCCGTCCGTACGAGTGACGGCCGTGGATGTCCGCAGAATGATGATGGGAAGTAAGAAAAGCAATATTTCCCATAAAGTTATCAGTTATTCCGACGCGTTTGACGAGGTGGTGAAGAAATATAAACCTGCCTATAAGTCTAAAGATGTGGATGCGACGGAAAAGCTGGAGGGAGAGTGTATCATCCAGAACGGCAATGACTATGAGTTCATTACCGAGGAGTTGTGCCGGAAGGCAAACAGAGACTTTTTTGTACATGCCGGAAAGCTTTATTTTAAGAAGATAGACGCAGAGCTGTTTTCCACCGTGGAGATGGAGTGGGGGCAGGATTTTATTTCATTTCAGAGGCGGGCTTCTTTTCAGGACGCTGTCATCAGGATTATGGGACAGGATACGGACAAGAAGGAGGAGGTATCTGCAGAGGTAAAGGTGAAGTCGGACGACAGCCAGAAATCGCTGGTACAGAGTGAGAATACCCAGATGGACGCCGCCGTGGAGGATAACAGCGACGCGAAGAAGGTTGCCGAGCACAAGGCGGATGAGATGAAGAAGCAGGCGCGGCAGGCAACAGGGGTGTGTATCGGAGTTCCGGAAATTCAGGCAGGCGGGCGTGTGAAGATTAAGAAGGGCGACGCTAAACTGATTGACGGAACCTATGACATCATGGAGGCAAAACATTCTTTTGGAAGTGACGGTTATCGGACGACTTTTGAAGTGGGAGGCTGGACACGTTGAATTTTTATGATGAGCTGCTGGATAACAAATCAGAGGATAAGACTTATCCGGAGATAACGGCGCCGGGGCTGTTGAATGCGATTGTGAAGGAAATCTGGGATAAAGAACATCAGGGCATGATTAAGGTGGAGTACATGATGGGGGAGAAGGATAAGAAGACTTCTGACTGGGTACGGGTCATGACCGGATACTGTGGCAACGGCTTCGGCAATTACTGGCTGCCGGAGATTGGGACAGAGGTTCTGGTGGGCTTCATCCACGGCAACATGAATATGCCTGTGGTGCTTGGATGTCTGTGGAACGGCAAGGACAAGCTGCCGGAGGGTGCTGCGGATGAGAAAAACGAGACGAAAACGGTTATCACTAAGGGCGGGCATAAGATTACGTTTACGGAGACGAAGGATAAGGAGAAGATTACAGTCAATACGCCTAAGGGTCTGGAGATTCTTCTGGATGACGAGAAGGAAGCTGTTTTCATACAAGACAAGGGGAAGGATAACAGCCTGTCCATGGACTGTAAGAACGGCGCCGTGACTGTGAAAGCAAAGAAGGAGATTTCTCTGGTGATTGGGACAAAGGAAGTGGTGAAGGCAGATGCCAATACGGTGAAGGTGGCCTGCGGTACCGTTCAGTTGGATGCCCAGCAGAGCCTTAAGCTTAGCGGACAGAGCACGTCTCTTACAGGAAGCAGCGTGAAGGTGAAGGCGGACGGTGAGCTGGGGCTTCAGGCATCAGGAATGGCACAGCTTAAGGGCAGTATGGTGAAGATTAATTAGGAGGCGGTCAGTTATGGAAGAAATGGGAGGCGTGAAGGCATTTCTTGGAACGGGATGGAAATTTCCTGTGGGGATTGACGGCGCTACGGGGCGGATTCAGATGTCCTCCAATGAGGACAGCATCCGCGAGGCTGTGCGTATCATTATCGGAACCAGGAAGGGAGAGCTGCCTATGCATCCGGATTTCGGCTGCGGAATACAAGAGTATGCGTTCGAGACGGCGGATTACACTACGCTTTATTCCATGAAATCGGAGATTGAGCGCGCGTTGATTCGATGGGAGCCGAGGATTACGGAGATTGAGGCTAAGGTCAGCGACGAACGGATTGACCAGGGAATACTGACGATTCAGGTAAACTACGTGGTTCGGGCGACCAATAACCAGTATAATCTGGTGTACCCGTTTTATATCAATGAAGGAGAGTAGTTTGTTATGGATATTCCGCAGATGGAGAAAATGTCGAAGGAGGACATTATCGGCTATATGAGAAACTGTGCGAAGCAGTATGTACCGGAATGGAGGTACGACGAGGAGAAGCCGGATGCAGGGACGGCGCTGGTGTCCATTTTTGCCGATATGATGTATGACAATATCAAAAAATTTAATATGTCCGTGGCGGGAGATCTGTTTTCTTTTTTTGACGGGGTAAATGCAAAGCTCTATCCGGCCAGTCCAGCAGAAGGGTTTGTGGTTTTCGCTTTGCCGGAGGGGCTCGTCAGCGAGGCGGAGGTGCCTAAGGGGACGACGCTGTTTGGCCAGGGAGAGGATGAACAGCTTGTGTTTGAGACGCAGGAGGAGGTTCTGGTCCGGACCATGGATATTGAACGGATCTTTCTTGCTAAGCCCAAGGAGGATGAAATCTATGAGCTGTTTTGCAGGCAGAGGGATTCCGAAGCCTCCTTCTTTCTGTTCAAGGACGGAGTACAGAATCTTCAGAGACATCTATTGTTCTTTTGCTTCGGGCAAGAGCTTGAGATTACAAGCTATGCGGATGTCAGGCTTTCCTTCGTGCCGGAGGGCGGAAGGAAAGAGGAGGATCTTAAGGAGGCGCTTCTGGATTCGTCGCGGATTCGTTTCCGCTATGGGAAAGAGGAGGGATTTCGGGATATCACAGAGTACACTTATGAAAATGGCAGTCTATGTTTCCAATTACAGGGGAGAGAAGCAGGGTTTTCTCCTGTGGAGGAATATGGCTCTATGTATGTGCTCTCGGCAGAGATACTGGATGCGGATTTCTTCTCCGGCATTTATTTCCGTGAGGTTAGCGTCGGAACACAATGTCTGGGGCAGAGACCGGAATTCATCAATGTAAACGGGACTGACCAGGAGGTGGAGGAATTTCTGGCATTTGGGGAGAGGCCGTCTGTGTATGATGAATGTTATATCGGAAACGGAGAGATTTTCGGCAAGGCAGGCGCGCGAGTCCGTATGGAGTTTGACCTGGATTTTGTCAGAATCCCTATCGAGGAGGCAGCCTCTGGTATGAAGATTTCATGGAAACGCATTATGCGGAAGAAGGAGTTTGTACCGGAGGAGGAGTATGATATTACCATCCGTGAGGTTATCTGGGAGTATTACAATGGCTACGGGTGGAAAAGGCTTCCGGTATCCGGAGAGTACAGGGATGTGTTTGCGGTTGACAAAGAGCTTCGGGGCGTGCGAAGGAAGATGGAGTTTACCTGTCCGGCGGATATTCAGCGCGCGCTTGTGAGTTCGTCGGAGAATTACTGTATCCGTGCAAGGATTATCCGGATGAATAACGCCTTCAAGACAAGAGGGGCGTACATTGCGCCTGTGGCGGGGAATTTTTCCTTGAGTTACAGTTATTTTGAACATCCGATTAAGCCCCTGATGATGTTCAGGGAGAATAATATGGAGTCGGCGGTTCACGGTGAAAAGGAGATGCAGCGCGCCGGCTTTGCATTTCCGGCCTGTGAGGCAAGGACGGAGGAACGAAAGACCTTGTATTTTGGATTTGCACAGCCTCCTGTGGGCGGGCCTTTGAAGCTTTTGTTTGTCATGCATGATACGGTGCGGGGAAATCTTACAGGGCTTAGATGGGAGTATCTGTCAGAGGAGGGGTGGAGAGAAATGCATCCTGCCGACGGGACGGAGGGCTTCGCCCATACAGGGCTGATTTCCTGGTATGGCCGTAATGACAGTAGGAAAGGCGAGCTGTTTGGGGAGAACCTGTACTGGCTTCGGCTCAGTGAAGGGGACGGGCAGAGTCAGGAGGTAAAACCTAAGATTGAAGGCATTTACCCCAACGCTACCAGTATCCTTGGAGTGGAGACGGTAGAGGAGGCGTTCTCTCTTGCGCCAAGGGCAGAGGAAAAGGAGATACGGCTTGCCTATGGCGACCTCTCAAGTCTTGAGGTACGTGTGTTGGAAGGGCCGGATTACCGGCATAGCCTTGAGGAAAAGTGGGAGTTGTGGACAGAGGTGGAGGAGCTTGCCTCGGACAACGGAGACAGGAAGGAGTATACGGCAAGCTGGCGTGAGGGAAGAATCACATTACCCAAATACATAGGAAGCGCAAAGCCTAATGAGTTGAACGAGATTGAAATCCATGTGCGGTACACTCATTGTCAGGGGGCAAAAGGAAACGTACTCTCCGGCGGCATCGACAGGCTTGATAGAACCATTGGCTTCATCAATACGGTGTTTAATCCTATGGCGACGGTGTGCGGGCTTGACGGCGAGGATGTGATGGCGTCGGTGGCCAGAAATGCCAAGCTTTTGCGCCATGGCAGGAGATGCGTTTCCGCCGAGGATTATGAGGATATGGCACGGGAGGCGGCGCGGGACATCCGTAAGGTAAAATGTTTTGCGGGCTATGACGAAAACGGCAAAAGGCAGGACGGGGCTGTGACCCTTGTGGTGCTTCCCGCCGATTACGGGGAGAGCGCTTACAGCTTTGAGCGTACACGCAGGAGAATCTATCATTATCTGTCAACGCATATGGACCAGAATATCGTCAACCTGGGACGGTTCCATATCGTGAAGCCAGAGCTGATACGGATGGATGTGAAGGTGGTCTTAGAGCTTATGGAGGAGGGGGAGATTTTTGCAGCTACAAAACGGGTGCGGCAGGAGTTAGAGCGTTTCCTTAATGCGCTTCACGGTAATTTCTACGGGGACGGATGGGAGATTGGCGTGCTTCCAAATAAGAACCAGATCATTCATGCCTTGAAGCAGGTGGAGGGTGTGAAGTATATCAGTCAGTTGTCCCTGCGCAAGTACAGAAGCGGACGGTTTACGGAGTATGAGGTCAATGAAGAACGGCTGCTGCCATTTTACCGGCTGCCTAAAAGCGGCTTTCATGAAGTGGTGGCAGATTTTCGATAGATTAGGGATAAGGGTGGATAGGAAATGTTCTATGATTTGAAGCTGGATGACAAATCTTACCAAGAGATAGAGGCAGATGCGATTTTTCGGATACCGGCAAAATGTCCGGACTGGACCAACTATAACCAGTCTGACCCTGGGATGACGCTGATTAGCCTGCTCTCCTGGCTTGGGGAGATTCAGCAGTACCATATCAGCCAGATTGGCGGATGGAAACGGCAGAAATATCTGAAGCTTGTGGGAATTAGCATGCTTCATGCGAAGGCCGCCTGCGGAGCCGTGAGCGTGGAGGCGCCGGCAGGCTTGTCCGGCAGCCAGTTTACGCTTCTTAGAGGGACTCGTTTCTTTGCCGAAAATATGATATTTGAGACGCTGAGGAAAGAAGTGCCCCATCCGGTCAGGCTAATCGGAGCCTACATCCTGAACGGGGAGGTGCCAAAGCAGTATTTCAACATCGGCAATGACCTGGAAAAACGGATGCGCCTTTATCCCTTCGGGGAGGAGCCCCAGGCGGGGAACCGATGCTGCTTTGTGCTGGATCGGCCTTTTGATACCAGAGGGCAGACCGTGGTTTATTTCCATATACGAACGCACTATGAAGTGACCCGCAATCCCATCTGCAAAGATTTTATTCCCCTCTCAGAGCTTAAGTGGGAATATCAGTCCAAAAACGGGTGGGAGGAGTTGCCGGTTGATTTTGATACCACCTATGGTTTATTGCAGAACGGAAGAATTGGCTTTCATTTACCGAAGGAAATGGCGTTGGATAAGGAGTATGGGGCATGGCAGATTCGCGTGACCCTCATGAGAAATGATTATGATGTGGCGCCTTTGATTCAAAATATATATTTTAATGAGATTGAGGTGCGGCAGCATCATTCCTACTGTGATTATGAGGATTTTGAAGCAGATGCGGTTGTTTCCCAGGGGGAGGAAGGAAAGTATTCGGTTAAAAGTGGGATGTATCTTGCAAAAGTCGGGCAGACAGAGCTATATGTCAGAAAAGACGACGGTTTTATTCCGGTTACAGTGGCGGGGAAGGAATTGGCGCCCGACGGTGACGTCATCATCTCTTTTTTCTGGCAGACGGAAGGGGAGGCTTGTCCAACTTGCCGCCTTGCCGCCTATGAGAAGGAGTTCTTTTCCAAGCGGCTGGTCGGCGTAGGCAAGGGATATGCGAACCAGGAGTACCGTCTGGATATTCCGAATCTGCTGTATGATGAGTTCGAGCTTATGGTCTGTGACAGGCAGGACGGGAGATTTTATCCATTTCGGAGGGTGGAGGATTTCAATGACTGTACGCCTGAGGATATGGCGTATGTTTTGGAGATTGCACAGAACAGGCTGTTGTTTGGTAATTGCGAAAACGGGATGGCGCCGGACGGGGAGATTCGTCTGCTGCGTCTTCGAGTGAGCAGCGGGCAGGCGGGCAACATCAAGGCGGGGAGGATTCGGAAATGTGAGGAATATCCGACGCTTCTTGTCCGCCAATACCGCGAGACTTACAAAGGAAGGGACGATGAGACTGTGGAGGCGTGTTATAAACGCCTGCGACGTGAATTGAAGAAGATTAACAGGGGTGTTACGTATTCTGACTATGAAGAACTTGTACGCCAAACGCCGGGGCTTTTGATTAAGGACTGCAAGGTGGTTCCTGTAACGGCAGATGGGAAGGAGCGAGGTTCCATTCGGGAAAACGAGATTGCGATTGTGGTACGTCCCTTAAGTTACAGGAAATTAGATACGCGGCTCAGTCTCCCATACAGGAAAAATCTTGAGCAGATGCTTGAACAAAGAAAGCTGCTCGGTACCTCCATAAGGCTTTTAAATCCAGAGTATGTAGGCATTGCTGTTTTTGCGGAGATTGTGATTCGGCCTCAGTTTACCGATGCGGAGGCGATGATTGAGGAGGCTGTGAGGGCTTACGTGGACGACCAGTCGTGGGAGATTGGAAAGCCGGTGTCCGGCAGCGTGTTGTATGGAATTATTGATATGCTGCCCTGTGTGTTGCAGGCAAGGTCCGTGTCCGTGGAGGCGCAGGGACGGGGATACCGCCATCTTGTGAACGGGGACGTTAAGCTTCCGCCCAACGGGCTGCCGTATTTGAAGGAGACGGATATCCGGATTTTTACGGCAGGGGAAACTGAGATATAGAAGTGAGGCGATAAAGTGGATCAGCTTAGATATTTCGTATTCAATAAAAGAAAGGATTATGAATCCGGATACAGGAACGGGATTCAGATTACCGCAAAGGGAATTGCCCTAATGGAAGGGGAGTCTCAAAACGGAACATTCATTTCGCGTCTGCTTGACAGCGGGGAGGAAGAAAACCAGTGGCACAGGGCGGTGATTCAAAGCGAGGATTATGGGGATGATTCCATCAAGTTTTATATCTACTGCTGCGACAGGGATAGGGTTGCAGTGGATGGACGTATCCGGCTGTGGGAGGAGCTGATTCGCGATACAGAGGTTCCCATTGAGAAGAAGCGTAGGGTAATGGAGCCATATCTGGCGCATATCGTACAGAATCCCTCGGATATCCTTTTGTATCACGCCAGGGGGAGGTATCTGTGGATAGAGGTGCAGTTATTCTGCCAGGCGGGGTTTCTTCCTGAGATCAGTCATATGAAGATCTATGCCGGTAACCGAAATTTTCTTTCCTATATGCCGGCAATCTACCAGACAGGGGGAAGGGAGGATTTCCTGGGCAGGTTTCTCGGACTGTTCGAGTCGGTCTACCAGGATCTTGACGAGAAGATCGGGGATTCAAAAAGGCAGCTTGACCCTATTGCAGCTTTGCCGGAATTTTTACATTGGCTTGCAAAATGGGTGGGAGTTTCTAATGCACATCTGTGGCAGGAGGATAAATTAAGGCTTCTGCTTCAGGGAATTGTGAAGAAGAACCTGATTCGCGGAACCAGAGAGTATATGGAGTATATGGTAGGGACATTTACGGGAGAGCGACCTTTCTTTCTGGAGTATTCAGATATTGAGCGTTACAGGAAAAATCCTGTTGCTTACCGTTGTCTGAGAAAATCGTTTGCGTATGGACCCTATGAGGTGAGTGTGTTTGTACGTGAGCAGGCAGTCTCCTCCCTTCGAGAGCAGCATGCTTTGAAAAGAATGATTGAGGATATGAAGCCTGCGCATATCAGGGTGCATCTGGTCATCCTGCGTCCGGGGATTTACCTGGGGCAGAATGTGTACGCGGGGGTAAACAGCATGCTTGTGACTTACGAGCGTGCGAATCTGAACGGAGTATCTGCCATCCCGTCTATCGTGGGCGAGGCAGAAGCCAAGGCAAAGGAGGAATGATAGATATGAAGAACTTAAAGAGCTTTCCATTTGAGAGAAACCGTTATTTTTATGGGAAGCTTTTGTCTGTGGAGGACTTTGAGACAGAGCAGAAATATTTTAATGATAAGCGCAGGACCATCAACCGTTTCCTTTTTGGCGCTGGCGTAGTCTGCGGGCTTGGGGTCGTGGAGGTGGATGACGAGAGCATTTCTGTGGAGAGAGGTCTTGCCCTGGATTTTGCAGGGCGTGAGATTGTGCTGGACGAACCAGCCATCCGAAAAGTGTCGGAATTGGACGGATACGGCGGCGGAGAGGATACGGGATTTTACTATCTTTGCCTGGAGTACCGCGAGGAGGCTGCAGAGCTTATGCATAACGTGGCGGGGACGTCGGGAAAGAACGGAAGTGAGTTCAATAAGTATAAAGAGGGATACCGCCTTTATGTAACCCAGGAAGAACCGGAGAGGGAGATTTCTACTCCTGCGAGTTTCTATGAGGAACGATGCGAGGTTTATCATGGGCAGGGAATCCGCGTGTCCCAAGTGATGCCGAACTTTCTGGAGGCAGGGAAAGAGGCGGTCTTAAGAATTGAGATTGAACATTCGGGACAGCAGGAGTTTTCCTTTGAGTATGAGTTAGAACTGGCTTTTCTTACCAGTGGGGAAGGAAATCGGGTGCATGTCCGCTTTGGAGATGAGGACGGCGTCAAGGATAAGAATTACCGGCTTGAGATTCCGCTTAAGGCGGCGGGCGTTTTGGATGTACAGGCAGAGGCTTCTATGGTGGAGGGAAGTTTTAAACTTCTGGCAGGCGGCAGGGAGTATACAGGCGCAAGGCATTGCGTGAGCCGGGCCTATGTGGGCGGTATGGACATATATGAAGCGATGCAGGCAGAGTATTACAGGACCGCCATGGATTTTATTACAGGAAATACGTTTCAGCAGGGGATTTATCTGGCGAAGATTTTTGTGGTTCGGGCGGGCGACGTCTGCCTGATTGAGAGGATTGAGCCGCTTCCCTTTGACCAGAAGATTATGCACTGTGAGATTGCGTCCGCCATGATTGGAAAGCTGTCCGAGGATGTAAGGCGGCTTATGGAGGATAAACGGCAGGAGATTGAGAATCAGAAGATTCAGAGCGAGGAAAAGCCTCTAAGGGCGGCCTATGGAGAGATGGTGTTTGAGCTTGGAAATACCCGTGGGGGAGAGGTGCTGTATTCGGATGAGATTGTCCATGGTCTGGGATTTGGCTCGGTTACGATTATGCTTGGTTATGAGGTGGACGACGGCTTTGAGGACGACGCCCAGATGATGTTCGGGGACGCGTCTTTGTTTGAGAGCAGCCACGGGTTCGTGGGCTCTCTGGGGGCGAAGCTGATGCCGTCGGAGGGGACGTTTGAGATTGGGCTTAAGGTCTTAAGAAATGATGATGCGAAGCAGGTGCGGGTTCACTGGACGGCCCTTCGCAATGAGATACGCAGGCCGGAGTCTGCCAAGAAGAAGCATATTTTCATCCAGCCGGATAACCCCAATGTATTCGTTGGGGAGAGCGTTGTATTTACCGCCGTTCTTGAGGGCTTCACGGATGAGAGGCTGAAATGGACGGTGAGAGATGCTGAGGGCGGCGTCATTGACAAGAACGGAAAATATACTGCGCCGGAGACGGCAGGGATTTATCATATTATGGTTTCCAGCGTGACTTATCCGAAGGTGCAGGCGTCTACCTTTGTGGTGGTGCGGCAGAAAGAGTGAGGCGGATATGATAATTAAGTTTCAGGATATGCAGTATGAGCTGATTTCCAAAATCAAGACCACGGTTTCCGGCAATATTGATCTGTATCTTGCCTGCGATGTGAAACGCAGGGAGGAGGGGCTGTATACAGTGGCCTGTGTAAGGGACATGGAGATTGCCAGGAAGCTGATTATGGTTACGACCAAGCAGAACGTCAGCCTTTCGTTTCGGGATCTTCATGCCAGCTTTAATGCGGACGGCAAATATTATGTCATTTTCAACTATGCTCAGGGCAGGACGCTTCAGCAGGCGTTGGAGGATGGCAAATTTAATCTGCGGGAACGGCTGCAGATTATGAAAAACATATTTGCCCAGATATTTCTGTTGAATATGCCGGAGTGTTTTCTGTATGAGGCTTTGCGCAAGGAGAATATCATAGTGGATGATTCTCTGGGGGTGCGGTTCAACTACTTTTTTACAGAGATTGACTATTACTGGCAGGTACAGGAAAAGGAGCTGATGAATCGGGTCAACGGGCTGGTGCATGAGCTGTTTGCCCGCGAGCTTGAAAAGAAAAGCTCACGTGAGCTGATGGAATTTGCCTTGGATTTGGACGAGGGATGCTACGGGTATCTGTGGGACTGTTATGTGGCTTATGACGAGGTCTATGAGACAGTGCTTGCAAAGACCGAACAGCGTGAGCCGGAGCCGGGGCGTATCTGGTGGCGGGCGTGGGAGAAGCTTAAAAAGTTTTTTCCCACAATCAGGACGGTGCTTGCGGCGGCGTTGATTGTGTCGGCGGCCATTTATCTGCTGTGGAATCTTCCTAATCCGGCGCTTACGGATAACGGAGTGACCTTCGGTCAGATTGGTACGCTTGAGATTAAGGAGAAGGCAGATAAGCCGTAGTATAAGGGTAAGGAGGTATGAGATATGCAGGGCGGTCTGATCGGGCGTACAGCCAGGAGGCTTTCCCATATATTGATGGCGCCGGTTCAGGTGGTGATCCGCAAGGCAAAGAGGACAATCAGTCCGGATTCCTTTGCCTCCAAGGTCATAACCGATGTCCGTAAGGGGATTAATCAGAAAAAGAATAAAAAAGAGCGAGTGATTGGGGATTATTATTCCATTGGGAAATATTATGTACTGAAAAGGATGGTATTCTTCATTCTGCTTGCTGCGCTTATCCTTCCGGTTCTGTATATCAAGCTTGTGCATCCGGTTTTGGTATCCCATTTCTTCACCAAGACCATGGTGGTCAATTCTTCTGACATGGTGGGATATTCCGGTAAGGTTGAGCTTCTGTCCGAAGATGAAGGAGAGTTAATCTTCAAGGGTAAGATGGAGGATGGAAGAATCAACGGAAACGGCAAGCTCTATACCTATTCAGGCGCGCTTTTGTATGAGGGGAATTTTGAGATGGAGGCGTACTCCGGCGAAGGAGAGCTGTATTATGAGAACAGCGAGACTCTCCGCTATAAGGGAACATTTCTCCTGAACCAGTATGAGGGACAGGGAATGCTCTATGACAAGGAGGGTAACCTTCAGTACAAGGGCGACTTTAAGAACGGTCTGTATGAAGGGAGTGGAACGCTGTATTTTCCAAGCGGCCAAAAGGAGTATGTGGGAACCTTTTTAAAGGGCGAGATGGAGGGGCAGGGAACCCTCTATAACGAGGAGGGTAATGTGATCGCCACGGGAACCTTTGAGAACGGGGAGCCGTTGCTTTCAGAGGTGGTCTTGACGGACGAGGCAGGCAATGTGGTCTATGAAGGGACGGTCAATACGGACGGCGAGTATGAAGGAGAAGGAAAGCTCTATGAGGACGGAGTCCTTGCGTATGAAGGTGATTTTGTAGACGGCAAGAAGACCGGCGAGGGAACCCTCTCCAATGACAAGGGAGAGACTGTGTACGAGGGCGATTTTGTTGAGGATAAATATGAGGGAGAAGGAAAGCTCTATGAAAGCGGCGCGCTTGCATATGAGGGCGGCTTCGTGAAAGGAAAAAAAGAGGGGGACGGTGCCTCCTATGACGCCGAAGGAAATGTGGTCTATGAGGGCGAGTTTGCCAAGGATGAGTACGAAGGAGAAGGAAAGCTCTATGAGGACGGTATCCTTGTATATGACGGCGGCTTTTTAAAGGGCGAGTATGACGGCAAGGGAACCCTGTTCTACGATGAGGGCGCATTCATGTATGAGGGCGCGTTTGAGAAAGGAAAAAGAGAGGGGCTTGGCAAGGTCTATACCGGCAAGGGAGACATTGTGTATGACGGCAGTTTTAAGTCGGACGTCTATAACGGAGAAGGAAAGCTCTATGACGATAACAAGGTGCTGGTAATCTATGACGGGACTTTTGTGGATGGTCTGTACCAGGGGGCGGGGAAGCTGACGGATTCCGAGACGGAATCGCTGTTGTATGACGGTGAGTTTTATCAGGGACAGTACAGCGGAGCAGGGAAGCTATATCAGCCTGCAACCGGTGGATTAATCTACGAGGGAGGATTCCTTAATGGCCTGTATTATGGCCCTGGGAAGCTGTGGGATGAGTCGGGGAATCTTCTCTATGAAGGAGACTTTATCAACGGTCAGTATTTCGGGCATGGCGTCCGTTATGACCCATACTCCGGAATGGTTCTGGAATCCGGACAGTTTAAGTATGGGGTGCTGACGCAGCCGGACCCAGCCGAAAGCGTTTTCGGGGGAAATACGGGCTCTGCGAATCAGACGTCCCCGAATTGATTCCTGAAATTGATAAAAGGAGGGAGATACTTTGGCAGATTATACGAAGATTGCGGATACGGGAAACGGCATATTGGCGTTGCTTACGGAAGCTCTGATTCCGGAACTTTTGAACAGTCCGGACCAGATTGGCCTGTGTTCTCCCGATGAGCACGGGGACTATGCGGTGGGAGTATGGCTTTATGACGTGAAGGAGGATTCCTCCATACAGGCACATGAGATGGCGAATATCGGAAGGAATACACAGCGGTATCCCTCTGCTTATCTGACTCTTTACTATATGATTACCCTCTTTTTACAGAGTGATTTGAAGTATCGGGCCGTACAGGAGCATCAGATTATGGGAAGGATTATTCAGGCATTTCGCGATAAGGCGGCTCTTAATCCAGACACATTTGCGCCCACAGGTGAGTCAGGAGGAGCCAACATCCGTTTGCAGATGCGTGAAATGAATATTGAGGAAAAGGTGCGGCTGTGGACTGTGCCAAACGCGGCATACAGGACGTCTCTGTTTTACACGGCGGGGCCGGTGGAGATTCTATCTACCAGAAAACGTTCGGTAAGGCGCGTACAGGAAATTGACTATCGTTTTACAGGAAAGGACAGGTAGTATGGTATTACAGGAGACAAAGATACGGCTGTCCAAAGTGGTGCGGCTAAGGGATGCGTTTACTGGCGAGCTTGTGTCGGCAGGAATAGAGCTTCGCTCTCTGGCAGGAGGAGGGGTGGAGAAAAAGGGGGAAGGATATTTCCTGCTTCTGGACGTGGGAAACGACGAATTTCAGATTGAGGTCAAGTCCCCCGTCTACCAAAGGCAGAGGCTTGTGCTTAAGGCGGACAGAGGGGAGGTTGTTAAGGAGATACTTCTTTACCCCTCTTTTGCTTATCCCTTTCGTCAGGGGACAACTTCTGTGCGGGGCAGGGCGAAGCCAAAGAGCGTACTTAAGTTTCATTTAGGGGACGCTCAGGCCGGATGCCGGATGATTGGCGACTATAAGAGAGGGCAGGAGGAAATTTCCTTCTATCTGAAAGGTAAAATTCAGAGTGTGTTCTGGTATATCCGAAAGAAACAGAAGGAGAAGGGAGAGTATTTTTGTACAGAATACCCAGAGGATGAGAGCGAGACGTACAGGCTGAGACGTCCGCTTAAGGAGGACTACCAAAAGAAGGATTCCGTCATCTGTCCGGCGCAGGAATGTATTGCGGATGAGGGCGGTGAATTCTATCTGCTGCTTGCAGATATTCCAAAGGATACATGTATCCTTAAGTATTCTTGTGAAAGTGAAGGCAAGGTGACAGACGGAGAGGCAGAGATTTTTAAGGGGCGGGAAAACTATATCCTGCTTTCATAAGCAGAAAATTCAAGGAGTGAGGATTATGGGATTATGTGTGACGGGAGGCGCGTCTATGACCTGTTCGTTTGGTATGACGCCCTCTGTATTAAATGTCCTGCCGACGGCAAAGACGATGTCGGCAATGCCTCTGGCGACGATTTCGGATAATATTCCCTTTGTAAATATCGCGCCTTTTGGGATGTGCCAGAGTATGGCCAATCCTATGGTGGCGGCAGCAACTGCGGCGGCTATGGGTGCATTGACGCCTATGCCCTGTACGCCGGTTCCGGCAGGCCCGTGGGCGCCGGGGGTTCCCCAGGTGTTGGTGGGAGGCAAGCCTGCCCTTAATAACCAGTGTAAGCTGACTTGCGCCTACGGGGGAATGATACAGTTTACCAATTCAGGATGCCAGACGGTGCAGTTGTAGGACAAGGGAATGAATATGAGTAGAAAAAATTTATATGGCATATGGGGAATCCTGGCTGCCGCTGTTATTATTTTCGCGGCGGCGAGTATGTTTGGGAAGACGATTAAGATTAATTATATCGAGCAGATACATTTGCAGGACGACTATCTGTATTATGTGGATCGGGATGAGGGCGAAAAGCTTCGGATTATCCGGTCAAACCCTGACGGCGGACAGGGGGAGCTGATTGTATGCCAAAAGCATGTGCGTGAACAGTACCGAACCATCCGTCAGATTTTTTTTGATGATGCAGGCGAGGCATACGTACTGTTGGAAGAAACAAACGTGGAATCATGGGACGGTGCGGGCAGTAGAATCTATCGGTGTGACTTCGCAAGGAGAAGGCTTGCAGAGACGGATTATGACTTGACGGAGGATAAGGCAAAATACGGGCAGATTTCGGTACAGTGTATCCGAGACGGAAAGCTTTATTATATCGGTATACCGGAAACGGAGAAAGGATCGGCGCCGGCTTCCTTATTTGCCAAGGACACACAAGGAAAGCGGGAGCTTTTGGACCAGGTGACACTGGAGTACCCACATCTTAATTCGCAGTTTTTCTTAAGCAAGGAGAATATTCTCCTGTGGATGAATTATGTAGGAGAGGTGTTCGCTAAGGAGGTGGGGACGGAGAGTTACCTTGAAATTGAAGGAGTATCTGGCAGGAGTGGCGTATTCAAGAGTCTTTCTGATGACGGAGAGAGGGCGTATCTGCTTGACTATAAGGCAGAATGTATCCGAAGCGTTGACCTGGCGGACGCGACTTCCAAAGTGGTGTTCTCGGCGGAAGAAATCCGCAAAAAGTATCCGGACTTTACCTTCCAGCAGCTTCAATGGCCGGACTGCACCCAGACGGGCTTCTGTGCAGGGGTAGAGAATGAAGAAGGGAGAACTTCCGTCTGCACCTATCAGGACGGCGTCTATCGGGATTATGAGGAATGTACCCTTACCTCCTCGACAGTCATGTACAGGATGCGGTGGGTCTATGCCGGTATTCTTCTTGTGGCGGCGCTTCTGTGTCTCTACTGGATTGCGTGTATGAAATACCATGTCCAGACCATCTTAGTACGGCTATGTGTGATTTTCCTTCTAAGCCTCCTGGTTATGGACGGATTCCTGGAATACTGGATTGAACAGTCCATGCGTCAGCAGTTGGAGTCCAACCAGACGATAGCGCTGTCAGCTCTGGGAAAAATTCTTCGGGAGGATATTGTACATAATATCGAGACGGATGCGTATGAATTCCCGTCCGGAGACAGAGCTTTGCGTGTAAGCCATCCTTCTGTTGGTAATGGAAAAGGATTCGGAGGGCTGTCCATATATGTGTACAGTATTTTCCATGCAGACGAGGAGGGACATCTGTATGTCAGCGAGTCTATGTCGGAGTACTGCGGCGTTCCTGTGGAGTGGATGTATGGTTCAGAGGTCATAGATGCGATGTATCGTTCCTATCAATCAGGTGAGATTGTGAACCAGAGTGATGAGAACCGTAATGGAAAACGCAATAATCAGTTCATTCCATTGGTATTGAGCGACGGGACGAAATATGGTGTGCTGAGGGTTTCCGGTGATGGGAACATACAGGATTACCAGATTTGGTATTATCAGTGGAATCTGAAAAATGCCTCCTCCACCCTTCTCTTAGTTCTGACGGTGGTTCTGATGGTGGTGCTTCATATCTTCCTGCAGCCTCTGAAAACCCTGAAGGAATGTGCCTTAAGGCTCGCGGCGGGGAATCTGGGCGTAACCGTTGCCGTACACGGGCATGACGAGGTGGCGGATATATCGTCGGCATTTAACCAGATGTCACTGGAGATTGCGAAATACGTGGAGGACATTCGGGGGATATCGGATGGCTACTATAAATTCATTCCGGCGAAAATCCTGGATTTGTTAGATAAGGAGTCCATTCAAGAGGTAAAGCTCGGCGACCAGATGACAGGAGATTTTACGATTTTATCTCTCCATGCCATGGATTACCCCAGGCATAAGGTTTCGTTGTCGGCTGAGCAGGTGTATACAAGGATTAACCGTGTCCTGTCCCAGTTGGTTGAGCCGATCAACAGGCATAATGGGGTAGTCGAGCATTTTGACGATATCGGGCTGTCGGCGTTCTTCACGGTCAGCAGCCAGGAGGCTCTTGACGCGGCCATTGAGATTCAGCAGCTTTTGGATGAACGGATGCCGGATAAGGGCAGGACCATTGCTATCAGCTACGGGCGTGTGATGATTGGCGTAATCGGGCACGAGCAGAGGATGGAGGCTACCGCCATCTCCGCACACTCTGAATTGGCGAAGATGCTTCGATTAAGGGGCGGCAAATACGACGCGCACATATTGATTACGCATCTGGTCTACGAGCAGATACCGGATTTCGACGAGCATTATCATGCAAGATATCTGGGGAATATTTACCTTTCCGCCAGCCATGCTTACGAGCGTGTCTATGACGTCTATGACGGGGATTCAGAGGAGGAATTTTACTACAAGGAGTTGACAAAGGAGATGTTCGAGAAGGGTGTTGGGCTGTTTGTGGCAAGGAGGTTCTATGAGGCCAGGCTTATCTTTGTGGAGGTGTTAAAGCAGCACAGGAAGGATAAGGCGGCAAAGGAGTATCTGTACCGGTGCGATCGGTATTACAAGATGGCGGAGGATGAGGAGAAGGAGACGGTTATAGAGATCTTCTGACGCTGAGCTTTTTAGAAACGAGGTGAAATGAGAATGTTGGATGAGATTTTAGAAAATAAGGATGATGAACCCTTGGAAACCAGTGATACGGAAAACGAGGGAACGGATTCAGAACCGGATGTGGACGAGAATGTGAAACATATCCCTATTGAGGAGGACAGCGGATTATCGGAAGAAGAAACATTAAACAGTAGCGCGGGATTTCCGCATGTTGATCTGCAGATGGATTCTGACAGCGACGAGTCTTCGAAGAGTGAGGAGGAGGACTTAGAGAATCCCCCCAGTACTGTGGAGGCGAAGCCCAAAGCGCAGGGTGAGCAAAGAGAGGGAACTTCGGAGAACGAAGGAGGGAAGAATAAAAGCAAAGTTTATATGGACGGGCATGTGATTGTCCATCCCCGTCTGGAGGATCTTCCAAAAGAGGAAACTCCGGAGAATGAAGGAGGGAACAATGGCGGCTCTGAACACCCCCACCCCCAACCGCAGCCGGAGGCGCCAGAACGAGGCAATTTAGTAAATGAAGAAATAAACGAAGACTTGCGGGATATGGCCTTAGAAAACCTGGACGAGAATCAGGCTGCAAGACGCGGGGAGAATCAGGACAGCAATTTTGACAGTCTGAAGGATTTAAAGGCATTGAAAGAAAAAAAATCGGACGAAAATGGCGAAAACAACGATACTGATAATACCGGCGATGCAAATGAGATGTTGAAAAAGGTTCTCGAAGCCAGAAAAGGGAATATTTACGCGGCAGTTGTGCTGGCAAAGGGACTGGAGAGGAACGAATCCAACCCATTGGCCAGCGGCAGGTTCTCTCGTTTTATGAATTCTTCTAAGGTAGATAGAATCTTTGACGCCAACAAATTAGGAATGGGTGTCAATGGAATAATCTCTACCTTTGATGAGGATTATGCCAAGTCCAAGGTCGGAAACGGGATTTCACTGGTGGTAAATCTAATCGGCATGGTGGGTTCTCTCCGTGATTTGGCGAAGAAGATACGAGCATTCCGGAATTCGCCCAAATTAAAGGATGCGCCTGATAAAAAGAAGGATATCGTAAGGAATGACACATTTGCCGTAATCGGTATGGTTGCCGATGCCGCTACGATATTGCTCAGGGTCTGCGGGATTGCCAAGGCCATTGCGGGCCTCGCGGGGCAGGGCAAGAGCATGTTTGCAAAGGTGACGGGGTATGTTTCACAGGCTCTTGGCGGCCTCGCGCAGATTGCGGGTCTTTCCACATCTGTGAATCAGATGCTCAAGTTAAAAGACCAAATGAGCAAAACGAAAGCAGAAAGAGAGGATGCACGTAAGGATTTAAATGATCTTATCTTCAAATATTATAGTGACACGGGGGGATCAGATCGGACGGCTCTTGCATTGGATATGTTGGAACGGGACGATATCCCAGAAGAAGATAAGGAGATAGTGGTCAGGTATCTGATGCTTGACAGGAAAGTCGGAAAAATAAACGCGCAGGTGCGTAGCGGAGCATTTGGCCTGACTACTCTTGCTACGGGCCTGATTTCCACCATAACCGGAAGTGTAAACTCAGGGCTGAATAATTTTGATGAGGAAACGGCAACCGATGAGCAGAAAAAGCGGGGAGACGCCGCAAAGACTGCAAATAAGGTTGGGGCGACCCTTGCGAATTCTGCCGTTATTCTCGGCGCCTCCAAGAATATGGTCGGGGAAATCATCAACAAATCGAAAAAGCCTTCCAGTGTTGAATCGGCTCTTGGAAATCGGGCAACGGGAATCCTGAATGAACTCAAGGACGAGAAGTACGGCTTGAAAGGGATTGCGGCTTCATTGGCGCACGATCCGGGGGAGAAAGAAAAAAATAATGCGAAGGCTGCATTGGGGAAATATGCCGCCGCAGATAAGAATCTTCAGAGCCTTGGCGTGAATTATGGGGTGCTTTTAAAATCAGCCAAGAAAAAAGATTTTGAGCAGGCTTTAATTGCAGGGATATAGTTCTTTGACTGAGAATGGATGGTGTAAGAATGTTTTCTGGGCAGGAGGAATATTTTCAGAAGCTTTTGGTTCTGGTAAAAAAGGAGATTGGCCTGTATACAAAATATGCCGTGCGCCTCAAGGAAAACGGAGGAATCCGGCATATCTACAATACGAAACTATTCAGGGACGAGCTTTCCAACGTGATGGAGGATGCGTTCGCGCATATGGACCGGAGGTCTTACGGCATGGAGAGGGAGGCGCTCTTTGGAGAATGGCAAAAGTTCCATGATGAGGCGTACCGTACCATGAAGGAGGGCGGTGTGTTTCTTGCTTTTGAATATATGCTCATAAAGCTTGGCTTCAATGCGTTCCAGAAGTATATCGCCTGCCTTGCCATGGCGCCGGAGTTGAACCGAGAATTTGAAAGGATGTATAGCTTCTTACAGGACGACCTGGCGTGGAGGTATCCTTCTCTGGATTTGTGTATCAAGATGTACACTATGGATGAGCAAGAGCAAAATACCCTTATTCATCAGACTTTTGCCTGCAGAGAGTTGTTATGCTGCGCCTTTGGCGCAAAGCCTGCCACCCAGGAGAGCGAGCTGGCATGGCGGTTTAAGCTGCGGGAAAATCTGGTGGAGTATATCTTCTTCCATGAATCGGATTTACAGGGGAGAAAGGGAGAGTATTGTCTGAAGTTTTCGGACGGGGAAACGGAACCGGCGTGCAATATTAACAGCCGGACTGCCAGGAACCTTGAGCGCCGTATTCGGGAGGCCGACTCTCTGGTGGACGAAGTCCGCCTTCTTTTCCTACGGGGGCCCTTTGGAAGCGGAAAAAAGCTCCAAATCAGCCTGGCGGCAAAGAGGCAGGGATATGCGGTTTTGTTTCTCGATATGAATGGACTGGTACACAGGAAGACAGATCAGATGCAGGAAATCGCCTGTGACGCGGTGGTTCGGGCATTGCTTAGTAACGCGTTTTTGGTATTCGTCCACTGGGAAGCAGTCTGGAGGGGAGAAAGGAGGAACCGTCAGGCGGCGCAGGCAATGCTTAGGAGGGCGTCCTTATTCTTTAGAGACGTGTTCTTTACTGTGGAAGAAGGGGCCGGGGAGGACGTCTTAGAAGGAGAATATCCAGACGGGTACAGAACCGAGGAGTTTCGGCTTCGCTTTCCTTCTATACAGGAGAGAAGTATGCTTTGGAGGACGTTTCTCGCACAGGAGGGCGTGCAGGTAGAGGAGGAGAAGGTCTGTGATACGTTGGCAGCGCAGTTTGATTTTACGCCAGGAGTGATACAGGAGGCTGCAAGATTGGCGTGCAGAAAGGCGGCCGTGAAGGGGGAAGTAACGGTTGGGACGGCATATCTGTATCAGGCATGCCAGCAGAAGATTTCCCATAAGCTGGGGGAACGTGCCAATCGGGTCAATGCAGCGTATACCTGGGATGACCTGGTGTTGGAGGAGGGCCCGAAAGAGCTTTTGCGTCAGGCGTGCGGGCAGATTACCCAGCGGGGCAAAGTCTATGAAGAATGGGGATTTGCAGATAAGATGGCATATGGCAGAGGAGTTTCTCTGCTCTTTGCGGGGCCTCCGGGAACAGGAAAGACCATGGCGGCGCAGGTGCTTGCAAGGGAGTTGAATCTTGAGCTCTATAAGGTGGATCTTTCCGGCGTGCTGTCTAAATATATTGGGGAGACACAGAAGAACCTGCGTGAGATTTTCGACGAGGTGAAGAAAAGCAGGAGTATTCTTTTCTTTGACGAGGCGGATGTGCTGTTTGGTAAGCGGGTGGATGTTACGGATTCCAGGGATATCAGCGCCAATGCCCAGACGGCGTATCTGTTACAGAAGATGGAGGAGTACGATGGGATTACGATTCTTGCCACGAATCTGATGCAGAATTTTGACGATGCATATAAGAGAAGGATGAAATATATTATCCGGTTTACATTTCCACAGAAGGAACAAAGAGCTAAGCTCTGGGAGAAGGTGTTTCCGTCGAAAATGCCCTTGGAGGGTGATATTGACATTGACTATCTGGCGGATAATTTTGAGCTTTCCGGCGCAAGTATTAAAAATATAGCGCTCAATGCGGCGTTTCTTGCGGCTTCAAGACAGGAGGTCACAGGGATGGCCCATATTATGACAGCTTTGCAGCAGGAATATGAGAAGTCAGGAAAAATACTTGGAAAAGCGGAATTGCAGGAGTATTATGTATATAAAGTATAGAGAATGGAGATAAAGATGAATAAAGAAGAATTAAGAGAAGGCTTAAAGAGGCTGTACGAATATGTAAGCCCCTTGGATTATAAGAGCGTGTTTCTGGAGGAAGGGAATGGGGTTCCTATGGATACGCTTCTGCTTGGCGTTACAATGGGGGAGGAACTGAGTATGGATATCTCTTGTAATTTTGCCCATGCGCCGGAGTTTGGGGATATCCTGCATTTCTATGGGGAATTGGATTTGGAGCCGCTGCTTGAGGAGAATCCGGATGCCTTTTCGGAAAGAGTCATCCTTAAAATGATTAACGGGCTGAACAAGAGCCTGCCTATTGGGCAGATTGTTTACCTTACGGAGGACAGTGCAGGAAAATCTCAGAAGGTTATCGGGATTCGTTATACGATGCTGACTGGGCTTTCGGGGGAGGACGAGCTTAGGAAATGCGTCAGTATTATCGAGATGCTGATGAATATCTATGAAATCCTGTGCAGTACCTTGTATCTTTTGTTGGAGGGCGATTCTCTGGAGAAGGCGATGGAGACGCTGTCGAGGATTTTGGAGGAAGATTAGAAGAATGCTCTATGTAGTTGATATACTGCATAGGGCCTTTTTAGTAAGATAAAACACGTAATATATAAATAAGTAAGATATAGATTAGTAAGATATAGTTGACTAAAAAATTGCAAAATGATATATTATAAATGTAATATTTGTCTATTGGGTATAGTAGATTGGAGGCAGGAGTATGTTTATTGGCAGAGAGCGAGAGATAGATTCCCTGAACCGATTATATATGTCTGGAAGGTTTGAGTTTGTAGTCATCTATGGACGCCGCCGTGTGGGAAAAACAGCGCTGATTAATCATTTTATCAGAGATAAGAAAGCCATCTATTTTATGGGAGTGGAGAGTAATGACAAGCAGAATCTCGAAAACTTTAGTAAAAATATTTTGGAATATGGGACAGGAATTCAGGCGGATACAGCTTTTTTGTCTTTTCAGGCCGCGCTTCAGTATGTGTTTCAATTAGCAAGGAACGAGCGACTGATTCTGGCGATTGACGAGTATCCCTATGTAGCCCGCGCCTCTGAAAGCCTTGCTTCCACGCTTCAGCTTTTGATTGATCAGAACAAAGACAGTTCTAAGTTGATGTTGATACTTTGCGGCTCATCTATGTCCTATATGGAAGATCATGTGCTGGCATATAAGGCCCCTCTTTATGGCAGGCGGACGGCACAGATGAAGCTTCTGCCCTTTGAGTTTGCAGATACCTGCCGGTATTTCAAAAGCTTTTCTGATGAGGATAAGGCATTGATTTATGGCATTGCAGGAGGGACGCCCCAGTATCTATTGCAGATGGATGACAGACTAAGCGTGGAGGATAATATTAAGAATACATTTTTAAACTCCGCATCTTCTCTTTTTGAAGAACCTGAGAATCTGTTGAAGCAGGAGGTTCGGGAACCGGCGCTTTATAATGCGATTGTGACGGCCGTTGCGACGGGCGCTTCCCGTATGGCGGAAATCTCCACAAAGGTGGGTGAGGAAACAAGCGTCTGCGCAGCCTATTTGAAAAACCTGACAGCATTGGGATTGATTCAAAAAGAAACGCCGTATGGAGAGAAGATGTCTCGAAAATCAATTTATAGGATTGAGGATAACATGTTTCGGTTCTGGTATCGGTTTGTCCCTGAGAATAATTCCATCATTGCCCGCGGGGCGTCAGAGCTGGCATATAAGCGGATTGAGCCCCATTTGTCAGACTATATGGGAAAAGTATTTGAAGATATATGTAAGCAGTATCTTTGGAAATTATTGTTGGAGGGCGAATGTCCCGTTGAATTTAGAGAGGTTGGCCGCTGGTGGGGGAATGATCCGACTACCCGCAGACAGACAGAGATTGATATCATGGGAGAACAGGATAGAGATACGGCGCTGTTCGGCGAGTGTAAGTGGACGAATGAAAAAATAGATGTGGGAGTATTAGAAAAACTGGCGGGGAGAAGTAAGCTGTTCCATTACCATAAAGTGTATTTTTATCTGTTTGCAAAGAATGGGTTTACTAAGGGGTGTATTGATCTCGCGGATAAGATGGGAAACGTATTGTTGGTCACATATGAAGATATTCTGAATGTATTGTTTAAAAAGTAAAATAAATGTATTGACAAGAAAACTTGGCGTACTTATAATTAAAAGTGACAAGAAAACTTGACAATTTAAAAAAGGAGGCGCCATATATGGATAGGGATGAAGTTTTGCGCAGAGTACAGGATAGGAAGCCAAATCAGATGGATGAGATGGAAGCAGATATTTTGAATAAGGGCTGTAAGGTGGGATTAATGGTAGGTCTTATAGCCTGTCTGATTGCTATGGTTACAAAGATGCTCGCAGATGTGCCATACTATGATGTATATGCAATATATTGCTTTATGGCCGGCGGACAATGGTTCTATAGATGGGCGCGTCTTAAAAGGAGACATGATTTATGCTATGGAATACTATGGTGTATTACGGCGGCAGGGCTCTTCATCGGCTATTTAGTTGAAATTTTCTGATGGTGGCTGTATGGATACAGAACTGATCTTGAAAAACAATTTAAAACAGGCAAGGCTGGAAAAACACTTGTCTCAAAATGAACTTGCTAAGCTGGTAGGTGTATCACGCCAGACAATCAGTTCTATTGAGACAGGTGTATTCAATCCGACTGCAAAGTTAGCATTAATTCTGTGTATTGCGTTAGATAAAAAATTTGAGGATTTGTTTTACTTCTAAGTATATACTATGATTGATTACATAGCGATGTGTTAGTAATCATCTGCAGGATGAACTGTCCGTGCTCTTGCCTAAAAATTACGCTGGAGTGGGTCTGTCTGGCAAAGGAGAGGATACTTTTGGTTCCAATGCCGTGTTCAATCCCTTTCTGTGAAATAGGTAGCCCGTCTTCATCAAATACAATATCTGTGCTGCATGTATTGGCAATCTCCATGAGATACTGACTGCCATTCATGCGGCTTTTTAATTTGATACAGCGCTCAATGGATTCATTCCGGCAGGCAACTAGCGCATTATCGAGGGCGTTAGCAAGAACTACGGAGAAGGAGGTAGAATCAATCGTATCTTTCGGAGGCGCTGTGAAATCAGCCTGTACTTGTATACCTTCGTTCTTGGCAGCATCCAGATAATACGTGAGTACAGAGTTAATGATATAGTTCTGGCAGTAATGAGGCGTCTCGCTTTTTAGCAGGGCATCCTCTAAGCCGGACAGCAGGTGCTTGGCATCCTCCATGGCGCCGTCCTTCAGACAGGAATTCATGATAATGGAAAAATGCCGGATGTCATGGCGCAGTATTTTCAGCCTTTCTTCCGATGTAAGGATATTCTTGGCCTGCTTCTCCATAGAAGATACCTGAAGCATCAGGAGCTCCTTTTCGTGGGAGACCATCTGAAGCTGATATTGGCGCAGAATACTCTGGTAAACTACGAAATAAACTATAATCATCAGTACCAAAAGTCCATAGATGTATACGACCCGTATGGGCTCCCTGATATAATAAAACGGAACATTTCCAATTAATTCAATCAGCGCGCAAAAGCAAATCGGAATCAGAGAAAGCGAACCCCAACCGATATGTACGGTTCTGGTCAGATTCAGGAAGGGTTTCCTTAAATACCGATATTCCAGATAGATTACGATGGAATAGACGGCAATAAGGAGAAGGAAATAGGTAAACTGATTGCCATGAAGCAGAGTATTCAATAATAGGACGGTCATGGCAAATATAAGAGAAAAACCCACCTGCGTTGCATAGTTGAACACAGACTGTGCGGGGGAATTGCAGTCCATTTTATAAGCCAGGGCAATGGCTGGCAGAGAAATCGTAAAAAGCATTACCTTCGTAAAGAAGAAATAACCAAATATAGAAATGATTACCCAGGAGGACATAAATACCCATACAAGATAGAACCCGAATAATGTAAGTATTTTCCGAGCAGGATATTTGAATGAAGTAAGGGCTGTCATCATACCCAGGGTAAAGCAGGTAATTAAAAGTATCTTAATGGAATGGGCGATCATATTGTTTTCAAGGAAATTTGACAGGGTCATGGCTCTTTTACCTCCTGAAGCCAGTAATCGATATAGCGTTGCCGTACCTTTGCGGCGAATGAGCGTGCAACGGGAATCTTGTTTCCAGTAGTCAGTGAAAGAAAACCGGTGGTAAGGCGGCTGGAATAATCCAGATTCACCACAAAGGAGGTGTGTGTCTTGAGGAAATTTGGCTGTTCCAGAACCGGCGCAAGAAACTGGTTGAAGCCGGAACGTAGATACAGACTTTTTAAATGTGTGCCGTCAGCAAGATGAAGATGGCACACATGGGAAAGCAGCTCTGCATAGACAATAGTATGCAGAGGTATCTGCCGGATTCCGTCGGACGTCTTGAGGAGAAATACATTATTTTTCTGCTGCTCATAGCGATAGGAAAGCTTGTCAAGCACAGGAAATAAGTTGTCCTTAGATACCGGTTTACAGATATAGTTAAATGCGAACAGACGGAATGCGTCAGGATAGTAATCGTTACTTGAGCTTACGTAAACGATCAGCGGCTCTGCAAGCAGTCTGGTAAGCTGTTCACCCAGGCTGATACCTGTCATATCGGGCATGAGAATATCAAGCAGAAAGATATCATAGGCTTCCCCGCCTGAAACAGAGTCGAGCAGATTATAAGGTGAGCGAAATGAATGTATTTTGATCTCCGGATGATTCTGATATTGACACCATTCTTTAATTGTCTCCGAAGTTTTAGCAAGGTCTGTACTATCGTCGTCACAAATGGCAAGGCGTAACATCTTATGTACCTCTTTCATCAAAATTAAGGGATACCCCCATCTATCCAGACATGGCTCAGGTATTTCGAGCTGACAGACTGTCCATCCATGCAGCCTGTCTGGATAGATGTATGTGTGAGGGGTAAGATTATTATAAGATTTTTATGTCGTGATTTCCATACCATGGGATAAACTGTGGATTTTTGGGGACAAACAGAGGCCTACAGATCTGTTTTTTTGGTGCAAAATCTGTATAATTGATGTAAATTCCCAAAAAATGGGGAACTTTAACTAACATAAATAGCAGCGCTAAAGAGAGGAGAGTTTGTGTGAGTGAAAAAAAGAAAAAGAAAACAGGAATAGAGCTTGTGCTGATTTCCCTGGTGGTGCTATCCATAGTCCGGCAGTTTTTCCTGGGAAGTTACCATAATATGTTTTTGGGGATTTTGACATTAATCCTTTTTATGGTGCCGCAGTTAATCGAAAAGATGGTGGGAGTTACCATTCCTGCAGGTTTAAAAGGTGTAATCCTAATTTTTATCTTTTCGGCAGAGATTCTGGGAGAGATCAATGCATTTTATATCAAGATCCCTATCTGGGATACCATCCTACATACAACCAATGGATTTCTGATGGCGGCAATCGGTTTTGCGCTGATTGACCTCTTTAACAGGAGTGAAAAGTTTTCCATCAAGATGTCCCCATATTTTGTGGCATTTGTAGCGTTCTGTTTTTCTATGACGGTTGGAGTAGTCTGGGAATTTTTTGAGTTCAGTATGGATTGGTTCTTCCACACAGATATGCAGAAGGACTGGATTCTGCCGACAATCAGCTCTGTGAAGCTTGACCCCTTGGGGGCCAACAATCCCATACAGGTAACGGTGGAGTCCCTTGTCGTAAACGGCGAGGAGTGGAATTTTGGCGGCTATCTTGATATTGGAATTGTAGATACCATGAAGGATTTGATTGTAAATTTTGTGGGAGCAGTTGTATTTTCCATTATCGGAATCATTTATTTGAAGCAGAGGGGTAAAGGAAAGCTTGCTTCGTCGCTGATTCCACAGGTAAATGAAGCATACGGGGCAGATGATAAGAAGGAGTCAGGTGTTGATGGGCAAAACAGTAAGAAATAACGTATATCTAATTTTATTCTGCTGTATCATCGGCGCTGTGGCAGGAGGGGTTATCTGGGCATTCCTGAAAATTATGTCTCTTGGGATTCATTTCCTGTGGGAATGGCTTCCGGCCAATTACTCTATTCCGTGTTATACATTGCTTGTGTGTACCGTCGGCGGAGTGTTAATCGGTTGTTTCCGGAGGAGGTTTGGAGACTATCCAGAAGAACTTGATACCGTGATGGCAAAGGTAAAAGCAGAGAAAACTTTTGATTATTCCAATATGCTGGTGCTTCTTCTGAGTGCGCTTTTTCCGCTGCTTTTAGGAAGCAGTATCGGTCCGGAGGCTGGGCTTACGGGCGTAATTGTGGGACTTTGCTACTGGATTGGGGATAACCTTTCGTTTGCAAGGCAGAATGCGAAGGAGTATTCTCAGGTGGGAGTGGCCGTGACCCTTGGCGTACTGTTCCGTTCGCCTCTGTTCGGCGTGTTTGCGGTGGAGGAGGAGAACAAAGACAAGGAGATTATAACGCTTCCAGCAACGTTGAAGGTATTCCTGTACGGTCTTGCCGCCGCGGCAGGAACCGGATGTTATATGCTGTTATCAGATATTTTCGGGGCAGGTCTTGGGGCGTTGCCGTCTTTTCCGGAAATGGAGCCAGAGCTTTGGGATTACCTGATGCTGGTTGTGTACATTCTGCTTGGCTGTGTGCTGGCAAAGTTTTATTTCCTTACGCATCTGGCGGCAGAGAAGGTTTTGACAGGGCTGCCTGTTATCTTGAAAGAAACGGTGGGCGGTGCCTGCCTTGGCGCTATGGGGATGCTGATGCCTGTGCTGATGTTTTCAGGCGAAGATGCAATGGGGGAGTTGGCCGCAGATTGTGAGATGTATGCGCCGCTGATTCTTGCCGCCATTGCATTTTTAAAGGTGCTGCTTACGAATGTCTGTATCCAGTCAGGTCTAAAAGGAGGACATTTCTTTCCAATTATATTTGCAGGGGTATGTCTCGGTTATTCCGCGGGGGCGATGGTGTTTGGGTATAGCGGGGGCCATATGGTATTTGCCGCGGCAACTGTGACGGCTTCCTTGCTTGGAGGGATTATGAAAAAGCCTCTGGCTGTGACTGTATTGTTGTTTTTGTGTTTTCCGGTCAAGCTGTTCCTATGGATTTTCCTTGCGGCAGCGGCGGGGAGTATGTTTTGTTCAAAGCTTACGGGCTTGTTATTGCCTGCATAAGCGGGTTGTAATAATAAAATAAATTTCAGGAGGATTTTATTTATGAAGATTTTTTCCATTGTATTTGGGGTGTTGATTGCGATTTGTGGGTTTTCCTGCATATTCACTCCGTTGATTACGTTTCTGGAGGCAGGCTATTTTCTGGTGATACTGCTGTTCGTCTATGGGACGGTAGGGATTATCCGTTCTGTTTCCAATAAGACTTACGGAATTGATTTTGTTTTTGATATCCTAAGCATCATCCTGGGTATCGTGATTCTGGTTGTGCCTGGTCTTAAGCTGATGACAGACGGTATGCTGATTTATCTCATGGCGTTTTGGTTTATGCTTCAGGGGGTAATCAACATCTTTCAGGCGTTTAGGCAGAAGAAGATCACAAAGGGTATGGGATGGGTATGGACGCTGACGCTTGGAATTCTGGGGGTGTTGGTAGGTATCTATTCCGTGGTACACCCAATGGTGCTTGCGCTGACCTTTGGAATTCTAGTAGGAGTCTACTTTATCGAAAGCGGTATCAGCATGATTGTTATGGCTCAGTATATCCAGGGAGATGAAGAATAAAGGGTAGCCAAGGATGAAAGCATGGAAGCGTTGTTATCGTGTTCTGAAGCGGACGGGGACCTTGAAGATTTTCGTTAGCTTCCTCGTGTTCCTTAGTGGGGCGGCGGCAGTATTGGCAGTGGTAGAGCCTGGGATTGATACCTGGGGCGATGCTATGTGGTACTGCTTCGTCGCTTCTACCACGATAGGGTTTGGCGACATCTGCGTTGTTACCAGAGCCGGCCGGATTATAACGGTGCTTGTGTCAGCATATGGGATTCTTATGACGGCAATGGTGCCTGGGGTTGTCGTGAGCTATTATATGGAGTATTTGAAGGTGAGGGAGAAGGAGACTATTTCAGTTTTTCTGGAAAAGTTAGAGAGACTGCCAGACTTGTCTGACGACGAGCTTTTGCAGTTATCCCAAAAAATACAGGAATTTGAGAATAAAAGATGAGAAGGTACAGACGTCGGAAATATTGTTCGGCGTCTGTATTTTTATGCGCAGACCTGTGCAGATGAAATATGCCGCTAAGGCGGTGCACAGGTCGCGCGGCGAGTAGGGAAAATGAATCTTCCCTACTCGATTATGGTAAAATTGAAAATAACTATAAATAGGCACGCTTATCGACATTAACGATTGGACAGAGATTTTTCCTGCTAATATAATAAAAAGTAGTATGTCAGTACACTGGTATTGCAGAAATGAGGGCAGATGTGCATGAAGGATAATTTCGATATAAATGTCTGTTATAAAAAAGTATTCAGGATGTTGGGGAATGAAGGTACGATTGATCAGATGGTAAATGATATTGCAGAATACACCAATACAAGGATTACCGTCATAGATATCGGAGGAAAGATACTTTCTTCCTCGGATGAGAGACAGGACGGAGGGTATGAGAACGGCAGAAACTGGAAAGAGCATCTCCTGTGTTTGGCTGCACAGTACATTGAGGCGCAGAAGGAAGAAGCACTGGAGGATTCTATGCTGATTGAGGAGGGGGAGGGCTTCAAGGCAGTCAGCAGGATTATGGTAAAAGGCAATACGGAAGGATTCAGTATTATGGAGACGCAGCCAGACAAGGAGCCTGCCATTGCCACAGAGCAGTTATTATGTCAGGCCAATGACATTCTCTGCCAGGCCCTTGGTATTCTGATGGAGCGTTACGGCCACAGAGTCTATTATCATGCTTCCACACTCCGACGTATGATAGCCAGAAGTTTTTTTGATGAAGATGCGGGAAATGTATTAAAGATTAGAGAGATTCGGTCTATGTACAATACATATGTGCTTCCAGATTTTATAGTAGCTGTTTTAGAGATGAAGGATTATCATATGTTCCAGCTACAGAAAGCGGCAAATAGTCTTGCAGATGAATTCCCTGATTCATTTATCTATATTAAAGAAGGCAGGGTGTATGTGCTGTTTTCTGGGGTACAGGTGAAGCATCAAAGGAACATGATTGGCTCCGTATTAGAAGAACTATGCGGCGAATACGGTTTTAACTGTGGGATGAGCGAACCCTTTGACGATGTTGAGCTGGTGGAAAAGAAGCATTTTCTGGTGAGGAAGGCCCTTGAGATTGGAAGGGCGTCAGAGCCGGAGAAGGACATCTATATGGAATACGACTACTATATCCAGACGGTTTGTTCATGTGCGGTATCCTATATAGGGAGAGCAAGGTATTTAGAGAAAGAGCTTCAAGAGCTGAAAAATGAAGATTGCATGAAAGGAACTTGTTTTTATAATACATTAAAGGAATATCTTTTAAATGGAAATAATGTCAGTATGACATCGAAGAAACTATTTATCCACCGTAATACTATGATCTATCGGTTAGGGAAGATTAACGAGATTCTGGGGGTGGATATTAATGCACCGTCTGTTTCACAGCGGCTCATGCTCAGTATTATTTTGCAGGAACAGGAACGGGTGAACTGAGCATTGTGCATGATGCATAATGAAAAGTTGAATGTTTGTGTTAAGAATAATTGTTTTTTGTAGAAGGAGTGTGGTAGAATAAGGGTGTTTAGGTAAGAGGAGAGCATTATATGAATATTATAAAGGAATTGCCCGAAATATTCGAGGAATTTGCAGAGCAGAAGAAGCAGTCGTTTTTACTTGTGAAGGAGTGCAAAGATCGGCATATTCCGGTTATTGGGGCGTACTGTTCGTATTTTCCAAGAGAACTGGCTGCGGCGATGGGTGCGGTTCCCATCGGGCTTTGTTCATCGTCGGAGGAGACGGTAAAGATTGCAGAGACGGTGCTGCCAAAGAATGTGTGTCCGCTGATTAAGTCCAGCTATGGTTTTGCCATCTCAGACAGATGCCCGTATTTTCATTTCTCAGATCTGGTAGTGGGGGAAACTACCTGTGACGGTAAGAAAAAGATGTATGAGATGATGGCGGAATTTAAAGATGTATTTATTATGGAGCTTCCGAACATACAGTCCGATAAGGGGCTTAAGCTGTGGCGGGAGGAGATTATTCGCTTGAAGGATTACCTGGAAGATAAATTTCAGGTTGTGATAACGGATGAGGACGTCAAATTAGCAATTCGTCAGGAGAACCGCCGCAGAGAGGCATTAAAGAGACTATATGAGGTGATGAAGTTAGAGCCGGCTCCTGTTATGGGAATAGACCTTTTGAACGTCTTGTACGGAAGTAAATACCGATTGGATAAGGATGCGGTTGTGGAGGAACTGAGCCTTTTGACAGACAGGATACTGGAGGAATATGAAAAGAATCCGAAGAAGAAAAAAAGGCCCCGTATATTGGTTACAGGATGTCCAATCGGCGGAGATACACAGAAGCTTGTGAGGGCAATCGAGGACAACGGCGGTGTGGTTGTCGCTTTTGAGAATTGCACTGGTGCAAAAGTGCTTGATAAATTAGTGGACGAGGAAGACCCTGATATCTACGGTGCAATCGCAAGAAAGTATTTCTATATCGGGTGCGCCATTATGACGCCCAATGACAACCGGATTGAGCTGCTTGGCAGGATGATCGATGAATTTCATGTAGACGGTGTGGTAGAGATGATTCTCTCAGGATGCCACTCCGTACATATGGAATCCATCAGTGTGCGTAACTTCGTCAGCGAAGAAAAGCATATACCATATACAGACGTTGTTACGGATTATTCAGCGGGGGATGTGGGACAACTGAATACGAGAATATCGGCATTTATTGAGATGCTTGAGACACATTAAAAATGAGACTGTTTGGAAAAGAGAATATCTTTTTCCGGCAGTCTTTTTTTGTCGTACAGAGAAAAGAATCAGGGATATTTATAGATAAAATATATGAATTATTGTCATTTATAGACAGTATCTAACAATTTGTGCGCGGTGCACAATCGGTATAGAAAATATTGGAATTGTAGATGATGAAATCTTGATAAATATTTATTAGAATATCAAAAGGATTGTACGAGGAGGGAAGAAATTGATTGAGATAAAGAACCTAAAGAAGATCTGGGAGGACGATGGAACCAGCGTTCTCGAAGATATCAACCTGACAATCGAAGACGGAGATATCTACGCGCTGGTAGGACGAAGCGGAGCAGGCAAATCAACGCTGCTTCGTTGTATTAATGGTCTGACTTCTTATCAGGGCGGCAGCCTTACGGTGGATGGGTGTGAGATTAAGGACTTAAAAGATAAGGAGTTAAGAGAGTTCCGAAGGCATGTTGGCATGATATTCCAGCATTTTTCTCTCCTGGAGAGGGAAACGGTGTACCAGAACATTGCACTTCCTATGCAGTGCTGGAAATATTCAAAGGCGGATACGGATAAAAAGGTTAAAGAACTGCTTGAACTGGTAGGCTTGTCGGATAAGATGAACGCCAAGCCAAGGAACTTAAGCGGAGGACAGAAGCAGAGAGTTGCAATCGCAAGGGCGCTGACTATGGAGCCGAAGATACTTCTATGCGACGAGGCCACGTCTGCACTGGACCCTAAAACCACAAACTCAATCTTAGAGCTTCTGCTGGAGATAAATAAGAAGATTGGGATTACCATCGTCATCGTAACTCACCAGATGGAGGTGGTGAGAAAAGCCTGCAATAAAGCCTGTATTTTAGAACAGGGACGAATCGCTGACGAAGGGACTGTGAGGGATATTTTCATCAAACAGCCCTTATCCCTAAGAAGGCTTCTTGGAGAAGAAGAAATCCGTCTTCCGGCGCAGGGACATAATATCCAGATCGCTCACATGGTAAATGATATTCATGACGGCGAGCTTTTTGGAAAAATGTCTAAGGAGTTAGATTATGTGTTCCCTATCCTGGACGGAAAGATTCAGGAATACCAGGGTGACCATATGGGAATCTTTGTAATCAATGTAGACGACGCTCATCTTGAGACGGTCACACGGTATCTGGATGAGCGCAGGATGAACTGGCGTAAGATGAGCGTAAGAGAGCATGGGCAGAAGGGGGGAGAGAAGTAATGTCATTAAAGAATTTTACTTTTGCACAGATCTGTCAGATGATCATTGTACCTGCATTTTTTGATACCTTAAAAATGCTTCTGATATCAGGAATCCTGTCAACTGTATTTGGGTTTGTATTCGGCGTGATTCTGATCATAACAGAAAAAGGCGGGCTATATGAGAATATTGTGGTGAACAGACTGCTTGATTTTATCGTAAACACCATTCGTTCTTTCCCGTTTATCATCTTGATGGTTTCAATCATACCATTTACGAGGCTGGTTGTGGGAAGCTCTATTGGAGATACGGCGGCCCTTGTTCCGCTTACAGTAGCGTGTACCCCGTTCATGGCGCGTATCTTCCAGAACAGCTTTAAAGAGGTGGATCCCGCATTGATTGAGGCGGCGCAGTCCTTTGGGGCGTCTAAGTGGCAGATTGTGTTCAAGGTTATGCTAAAAGAGTCTGTACCTTCAATTATCTCCGGACTGTGTCTGGCGATTATCAACCTGTTAGGCGCTACGGCCATGGCAGGCGCGGTGGGTGCAGGAGGATTGGGAGCAGTTGCCCTTACATATGGATATCAGAATTTCAATCAGGAGATTATGTATACAATCTGTGTGATTTTGATTATTCTGGTTGCAGTCATACAGTATTTTGGGGATTGGATTTACAAGAAGCTAAAGTAGAAAAGCACAGGAATAAAAACGGGTAAAAGCCTGTTTTTAGATAAATATACATATAACAGGAGGCTATCATGAAGAAAAGACTATTAAGTACCTTACTTGTGGCAGTACTGGCAGGAGCTATGCTGGCAGGATGCGGGAAATCCGAATCAGAAAGCGGCGGGAGCAGTTCGCCAAGCGAAGAACAGGGCAGTTCTGAGGGCGGCAGCTCTGATGAGAAAAAAGAAGTGATTAAAATTGGTATCCGTGCGGATATGGTGAATCAGTTAGAATCAGTCAGGGCGAAGATCGAAGGGCTTGGATATACGGTGGAGGAAAGTGTATTCGATGACAGCGTGCAGCCGGATGTTGCCTTGGCAGAAGGAAGCCTTGATATGAACTGGTATCAGCATGGTCCGTATCTTGAGAGCTACAATGCAGAGAACGGTACAGACCTTGTGATGATTGAGCCAAAGACCTTTTATCCATTGTTCGCTATGTATTCAGATAAATGGGATTCTGTTGATAAACTTCCGGACGGGGCAACCATAGGGCTCTGTAATGATGCGACCAATCAGGCCCGCGGATTAAATATGCTTCAGTCACAGGGGCTGATAGAGCTTGATGAAGCTGTGGAGGTTCCTACAATGTATGATGTAAAAGAGAATCCCCATAACTTTGAATTCATTGAAGCTGAGATGTCGGTGCTTCCCCAGTCATTGGGTGATGCAGACGCAATCTGCCTTGCAGCGGGACATATGGTAAACGCAGGGCTTTCCGCAGAAGGATATCTGTGTCAGTCCGACGATAATGATGTATATGCGGTTGGTTTTGCGGTAAGAAGCGAGGACAAGGACGCCAAATGGGCCAAAGAGATTGCAGAAGCCGTACAGTGTGACGAGCTGGCAGAATATTTTAAGACGGAAAAGGCAGGCACACAGATTCCTTGTTGGGAATAAAAGAGCGGCAGACAGAGTATTTTAGACAGTTTTACATTATAAGGAGAGGGCAGGCGCTTGCTGCCCTTTTGTAGTATCCAGAGATTTTTTGTGAAACAGTCTGTGAAGATGAAAAGGAGGAGGCGCATGGAATTAGCCGCGATTACCCTGTACAAAACACTTGTTATGGTAATCCTTGCGTTGACAGGTGTTTTTAGTTATAAGCTTCAAATTGTAGATGAGGAAATGAATAAGAAATTATCAGAGCTGGTGCTGACCCTTTTCACGCCCGTTTTGCTATTTACTTCATTTCAAAAAGAATTTTCAAAAGATTTACTGGCAGGGCTTGGAATATCGGTGCTTTTGTCGCTTTTGTCCTTTGGCGTTATATGGCTCATCTGCAAAGGCGTTGTATGCAGGCAGGAGAAGGATTACGCTGTGGTGGAGCATATTGCCTTGATGTATTCAAACTGCGGTTTTATCGGGATACCGATGGCTCAGGGGATATGGGGCGTTGAAGGTGTGTTCTACATGACGTCTTACGTGGCGGCCGCCAATTTTCTGTTATGGTCCCATGGGATTATTGTCATGTCTGGAAAGAAGGATATAAAGTCATTGAAAAATGTATTTACATCACCGACAATCATTTCGATTGTCTTAGGCGTCATCTGCTTCTTAGCAAAGGTTCAGATTCCTGCTATGATAAAAGAACCGATGGATATGATTGCAAATATGAATACGCCAATGGCAATGATGGTTGCGGGAATCAACATTGCACAGGCTGACCTTGGGCGTACCTTTCGGAAACGCCGCCTGTACTGGTTAAGTTTCGTGAAGCTGATTGTCATGCCAATGGCAATGGCCGGCTTATTTTATCTGATTCCTGTGACAGATGAAGTAAAAACAGTCATGATTCTGGCCACATCCTGTCCCGTAGGAGTGACAGGGAGTCTCTTTGCGCTTCGATATGGAAAAGATGCTGTGTATGCATCCGAATTGTTTGCAATGTCAACGATTATTTCAATCGTTACAGTGCCGTTTATGATGTTGTTTTGTTAAGAGCTGTGCCAGAGTTGTGCGGCTCATCACGAGAGGAAGGAAGATAGATGATGGAATTAATCAGATTGGAAATGACCCCAAAGGAAAGGAAGCTTGCTTATGCCAGAGGGGAGGAGGTTGACCGGATACCAACGTCTTTAAGCGCGGGTGAGACTGCCCCGCCTTTATATGGGATTGATATCAGAGACTATTATTTTTCTGCCGATGCAATGGTGGAGGTTGAGACTAGGTTGGCAAATGATTTTCAGGCGGATAATATGGGGGTGGGGCTTGGGCTTCGTACGCTGGTGGAGGCTCTCGGCACGAAGCTTATATATCCTCGGAAAAATGTATCTTATATAGCAGAGCCAGCCCTTAAGTCGTTTGGGGATATTGAGAATATGGAATTGGTAAATGTGGAAAAAGACGGACGGTTTCCCATTATCATAGAGGCGTTTGAGAGGCTTCAAGCACAGTTTGGAGAAGAAAGAATTCTGGGAAGCGGGCTTGCAGGGCCCCTGACCACGGCGGCGAGCCTGATTGGGACGGAGAATTTCTTAAAGGCAACTATAAAGAACAAAGAAGGCGTACATCGCTTACTGCAGTATAGTACGGACTGTATTATTAAGTGCTTAAAAGACCTGAACCGGAAACTGGGAATAGGCTTTATGCTGTCAGAGCCAATGGCAGCGCGTAACCTGTTGAGTAAGAAGCAGTTCAATGAATTTTTCCTGCCATATCTTAAGCAGGCTGTAGAGCGGATGAATGAATTCCAGGGAGGGACTTCAATCCATATCTGCGGGAATACGAAGGACCGATGGGAGGAGGTGGTTGAAGCAAAAGTCAGCGGCTTCTGGGTGGATAACTGTGAGAGCTTAAAGGAATTGAAGGAAGCCTTTGGAGACAGAGTTGCCATCAGCGGAAATGTCATACCTGTGGAGGTGCTGCGGGATGGAACCCCAGAGGAGATTGCAGAAAATGTTCGATTCTGCATTGAGCAGGCAGGAGATAATCCCTGTGGCTACAATCTGTGTCCGGGCTGTACCACACCAGTGGGTACGTCAAAAGAGAACATGATTGCTTTTATGAATGCTGCCGCTATTTATGGGAGGGGAGCAAGAAAAGGATATATGCCGAAAGGTATAGAAAAAAACTATAAGATTATTTAAAATATTTATTAGGATAAGTGAAGTATCTATGATACCATAGACATAGTAACATAGTCTGAAAGAATAAAAGCTTGTACAAAAACAGGCTGGGAGGAAGGATATTGGCGAAAATTAAGGATTTTCAATGTACATATGACAATTCTGCCGGAATCAGCGGCGAGGTGACGAAAAATTTAGGACTTACGTTTCCGGAGGCGTATCTTCACTGGGATACCATGGCGGCTCTTTCCAAAGCATTGAAGGAGTTCGACAAGGCGGCGTTCTGTGAACTGCCCTTCTGCCATACGGTAGAGGCGGAGGCAATGGGCGGCATTGTTAATTATGGAAATGAAGTGGCAGGCCCTAGGGCTAAGGAGTACATCTGTACAGCGCCGGAGGAGATTTTGAAGCTGCCGGCGATTGATTTTTCAGCGGGTAGGATTCACCAGGTTCTGCTGGCTTGCAAGGCTTTGGGGGAAGCGGGAGAGCATGTGGTGCTTTTAGTGTCAGGACCGTTTACTATACTGAATGTACTGATTGATGCAAAGCATGTGTTTAAGGCAATGCGCAAGAAGCCGGAATTAATGAAGGAGGTCTTTTGGAAGCTTGGGACTGAGATACTTAGGTTCATGGAGGAGGGAAAAAAATACGGGGCAGAGCTGATTAGTTATGCGGATTCCTCCGGCGGTGTGAACATTTTGGGCCCGAAGCTTTCGGAACAGGTGGTGGAGGATTTTACATACGAATTCATTCAAAAGGCGGCAGAACTGGCAGACGATAAGACGATGCTATTGCTGTGTCCCAAAACGACCTTTGCTCTGACAGGTACAGGAAAGGCCAGATTCCGCGATATAAAGCTTTCTCGTCCGATGTCGTACGGGGAGGGATGTATAGAGATGGTTGGAAAAGTAAAGGTGGCGGGGCAGATGTGTATCAAGAATGTGGGGTACCAGTTGGAGAACGGGATATTTAAAGAAGTTGTGTTTTAATTCTAAGAAGAAAAAAGTAGGAAAATGTGCAGGAGGAATTTAAGATGAGTTCAAAAGAGGAACTGTTAAAGCGTCTCTCGGACGGAGTCGTAGACATGGAGGAGGATGACGTTGCCGAGGCGGCTAAGGAATATTTGGATGCAGGATATCCGGCATTTGACGGGATTATGGAGGGACTGGTGGACGGCATGAACCGGGCCAGCGAGTTATACGAGGCAGAGGAGTATTTTGTGACGGATGTTTTATTGTGCTCTGACGCTATGTATGCGGGACTTGATATCTTGCGTCCTTATCTGCCGGAAACCTCAAATGAGGAAAAGGTGACAGGAGTGATTGGAGTGGTTGAGGGAGATACCCATGATATTGGGAAAAATCTGGTAAAAATTATGCTGGAAACAGCAGGTTTTCGGATGATAGACCTTGGAAGGGATGTTCCGCTGGACAAATTTGTTGAGACGGTGCAGGAGGAAAATGCTGATTTTATCTGTCTGTCTACGCTGATGACCACTACCATGGGAGGAATGGAGACGGTAATTAAGCTGCTTGACGAGGCCGGACTGCGAAAGAAAGTAAAGGTGATGATCGGAGGAGGCCCCATCTCTCAGAAATATGCGGACCGGATTGGCGCGGACGGCTACTCTCAGAATGCAGTAGAGGCCGTGAAGCTGGCGAAGCGTTTGCTGAATATCGCTTAATAGTGTCCAACAAATATATTAGGAGTGAAAAATGCTGACACCGAAAGAAAGATTAAGAATGATTATAGAAGGGCAGCAGGCGGACAGGCCTGCCTGTATCTGTCCTGGAGGAATGATGAATATGGTGACCTCTGAGCTCATGGAGAGGGTCAAGGTCTATATGCCAAAGGCGCATAAGGATGCAAGGATGATGGCTGACCTTGCGAAAGCTGTGTATGAAGAAGGCTGCTTTGAGAATTACGGGGTTCCCTTCTGTATGACCGTAGAGGCGGAGGAGATGGGCGCAAAGGTTGATATGGGAACCTGTGTGTATGAGCCTCATGTGACAGGGTATGTGATTAATTCCGTAAGCGAGTATCGTCGCCTGCATCCTGTGGATGTGACAAAGGGCAGGGCAAAGGTGGTGCTGGACGCCCTTCGTATCTTGAAGGAGGAGACAAAGGATGTGCCGATTGTGGGCAATCTGACAGGGCCAATCAGTACGGCAAGCTCTGTGATGGAGCCGGTCATATTTTATAAGGAGTTGCGTAAGAAGAATAGGGAGGCCCATGACTACATGGAATTTATCACAGAGCAGTTAATCGCCTTCGGGCGGGCGCAGATTGAGGCAGGCGCAGATGTGATTGCAATCTCGGACCCAAGCGGCACTGGTGAGATTCTGGGGCCTAAGTATTTTAAAGAGTTTGCCGTAAAATATATCAACCGGCTCTTAGATGCCCTTCAGGATGAGAAGATGGGGACAATCGTACATATCTGCGGACAGATGAGTCCGGTGTATAAGGAGGTGGACGAGGTGAGAAGCAGCGTCTTGAGCTTTGATTCCGTCGTACCTATGAAGGAGGCAAGAGAGCATCTGAAGGACAGGGTGCTGATGGGGAATGTAAGTACCTATGCGCTGGAATTCGGTGATCCCGACAGGGTGAAGCTGCTGACAAGAAGCTGTGTGAAAAGTGGCTCCGATATTATTTCTCCGGCGTGCGGCCTTGGGATGAAGTCGCCGCTTCGGAATGTACAGTCAATTTTGACGGGTTTGACGAATGCTGAGTGAGGTTGTGACAGATGGCAAAGATTAAGATTAGGCAGACTGGAAGGGAAATTCAGTGTCAGGATGGGACGAACCTTCTGGACGCTCTGCTTGAGGCTGGTATTTTTGTAGATAATCCCTGTAATGGCAAGGGAATTTGCGGGAAATGTAAGGTGAAGGTGCTGTCCGAAGGAGTGTCTGAAATGGCGGCTTCCAAGGAGAGACTCTTAAAACCAGAGGAGATTGAGGCGGGAGTACGCCTTTCCTGTATGGTGGAAGTGACAGGGGATATGGAAATCGGGCTGCTTTTGAAGGAACGAAAGCATAAGGTGTTGACAAAGGGTTACATGCCTGAGTTTGAGAGAGATTCATTTGACGGCGGGTACGGTGTAGTCATTGATATCGGAACAACCACTGTTGTTACGGCTCTGATTGACCTTAAGACAGGGGAGGAGATTGCAAACGCTTCTATGATTAACGCGCAGAAGCGTTATGGTCTTGACGTACTAACAAGGATTACGTATGAATATGAGCATCCAGATTGCGGAATCCATAGACTTCAGGAGGCGCTTGTGAATTCCATCAACGGTATGCTTGAAGAAGTGTGCCTGAGAGCTAAGGTAAGCCCACAGAAGATTCGGGAAATTGATGTGGCGGCCAACTGCACCATGATGCATATGCTCTTAGGCGTTGATGCCAGGGCCATTGGACGTTCCCCGTATAAGCCGGAGTTTACAGAGGCGAAAGAGCTTTTAGCAGGTGAGATTGGAATCAATGCAGCAGAGGATACCAGGTTGTACTGTCTTCCTCAGGTATCGGCTTATATCGGTGCGGATATTGTGGCGGGCGCTTATGTGTGCGAGCTTGAAAAGGAGAGAGGAAATGTACTTTTCATTGACATCGGGACTAATGGAGAAATCGTTCTTGCAAGCAGGGGACGGCTCTGGTGCTGCTCGTGTGCAGCGGGGCCTGCGTTGGAGGGTATGAATATCAGCTCTGGGATGCGTGCGGCAGAAGGGGCGATTGAGGAGGTTCAGATTACAGAGCAGGGTATTCATTATCAGGTAATCGGAAAGGCAGAGCCTGTGGGTCTGTGCGGCAGCGGAATCCTGGCTGTGGTGAAGGAGTTGCTTCGCACAGGGATTGTGAAAAAGACCGGCGTTTTTGTGAAGAAGGAGAAGTTAAGCGAGCAGGATTACCGATATCCTATGATTCGTATGGATGGGACGAAGCGGGAATTTATCCTGTGCGAGAAGCCAGAGATTGTGGTTACCCAGGGAGACGTACGCCATGTGCAGCTTGCCAAGGGGGCGATTCTGTCCGGCTTCCTAGCCCTTCTTAAGAAAGCGGGAATCCGGATGGATGAGCTTGACAAGGTTATGATTGCCGGACAGTTTGGCGCGCACCTGCCTGCCGAGTCCTTAATTGGAACGGGAATCCTGCCAGGAGAGGTAGAGGGAAAATTAGTCTATGTGGGTAATTCCTCCAAGACGGGCGCCTATATGGCTCTGATGTCTGAGAAGGTGAAAAGAGAAATGGAATTGCTGGCCGGAAAGATGGAGTATATGGAGTTGGCGGAGACGGAGAATTATGAGAGAATATTTGCAGAGAGTATGATATTCCCTGGGTAGCCGTATTAGAAAAATAGAATGGGTATACCCAAATTGTGAAGAAGGGTGATTATATATGGACAGGATTGCAGGTTTAAGAGAGTATATTCAGACAGAGGAATTTAATGAAAAATTAGAAATTCCCCTCAATGAGCAGATCGAATGTCATATGCTTGCACAGGGAGAGTACAACATTAATTATGAATTCCGGCATCCAGTGTCAAAGAAAAGGCTGCTTCTCAGGGTGAATACAGGAAGCCAGATGCATTTAGAGGATCAGATTGGCTACGAATACCATGCTCTGAGATTATTGGAGAGTTCAGGAAGAACTCCGCGGGCAATCTATGTGGACGGAAGTAAAAAGTATCTGGATTATGGAGTTATGGTAATGGAGTTCCTTGAAGGACATGCCCTTGATTACCGGAAGGAGATGAAATACGCGGCTCAGTGTCTTGCGGATATTCACAGTGTTGCGGTGTCAAGGGATGACGGTCTAATTATGCCAGAGAATCCCCTTCAGGCAATCCTGGATGAATGTCATGAGATGGTGGAGACTTACTATCAATCTTCTTTAGGCCATATCCAGAAGAAAAAAAGGATAGAGGGGCTCTTAAAGAGAGGATGGCAGATGTTAGAAAAGGTTTCAAAGTATGAAGGATACAGATGCTGCATTAATACAGAGCTGAACTCTGGTAATTTTTTAATCAATGGAGAAGGGAAGAACAACTATCTGGTTGACTGGGAGAAGCCTTTGTATGGCGACCCTGTGCAGGATTTGGGACATTTTCTTGTACCGACAACCACCTTCTGGAAGACGGACGTTATTCTGGACAAGGAAGAAATACAGCAGTTTATGAGGCAGTATAAGGAGGCCTCGGCGGGCAAGTATGATGTGTCAGGAATCGAAGAACGTTTGGGTCTTTTTATTCCGATTACCTGCCTTCGGGGCATTACTTGGTGCGCCATGGCATGGGTGCAATATCATGAGCCTAACCGTCTGATTCGCAATGAAGGGACATTTCGCAAAATAGAAGCCTATTTGTCGGATGGATTTCTTGAGAAAATAGAGAATTCATTTTTTTCTTGACATTTTTTAAATATGGAATTATTCTTAATATGTCACACAGGGGTGCTTTAAATGGCTGAGATGTATGCAAAGCATACGGACCCTTAAAACTTGATCCGGGTAATGCCGGCGTAAGGAAAGGAGAACTTCATAATGTCACAAATTAATTCTGTCACAGGCAGGAGTACGTCTTCTGTTGTCAAAAAACTCGTTTTTTCTGCTATGGGAATCGCGCTTGCAATGGTCACCTCCTACATAAAGGTATGGGAGATGCCTATGGGCGGTTCGGTCACACTGTTATCCATGTTGTTTATCTGCCTGATTGGTAACTGGTTTGGAGTGGGCTATGGACTTCTTACTGGAGTCGGATACGGCTTCTTGCAGTTCATTGTTGATCCGTATATGATGTCAATTCCCCAGGTGCTCTTTGACTATCCTCTTGCCTTCGGTGCACTGGGCTTGTCAGGGTTTTTTAAGGGGCGAAAATACGGGCTTTATGTAGGTTATGTTGTAGGCGTAGTGGGAAGATTCGTATTCTCAACGCTGTCCGGTGTGTTCTTTTTTGCAGCCTATGCGCCGGAGGGGATGAACCCATGGGTGTATTCCTCTTTGTACCAGGGAAGTTATCTTGGTGTGGAAGGGATTATTACGCTAGTTATCATATCTATACCGCCTGTGGCTAAGGCATTGGATACCGTGAAGCGTCAGGCCATTTAGATATTTTTAGAAAAGCTGTCAGGAAACGCCATTTTCTGATAGCTTTTTTGCTTTTAAACATAATATATTTATAAAAACTATAAAAGAGTATATATATAAATATTATTGATTAGACGAGCATATCCTCTTATGATAGTATAGAAAAACAGACAGAAAGTGTCTAAAATATTAACATTTTATGAATCAGGAGGAAAGAAGTTATGAGAAATTGCAAAAGGTTTCTCGCAACGCTGCTTGCGTCAGTGATGATGTTGTCACTTGCGGCATGCAGCAGCTCAGAACCTGAGGAGAAGGAACCGGCGGCCAGACTTCAGGGAATGTGGAGAGCGAGGATGCAAGGGATGAACAGGCGGAAGCAACATCCATGGATGCCGCAGAGTTTCAAAAGAAGCTAGATAAAGATGGATAAGAAAATAGAGCATAAAAAAAAGAGTTGGATAGGGAAGGCAACGATTATACTGTTGTTTGCACTTGCAATACTGGCGTATATGTGGATTCCCTCTGTGCACGAATTGTACAATGAGATTGCACGAATGTTTACCAGCGGCGATTTTACGGTGGTGAGGGAATTTGTGGAATCCTACGGCGCTTATGCGGCGGCAGTATCGTTTGCGCTGATGATCCTACAGTCTATTGCGGCGCCGCTTCCGGCTTTTCTCTTGACTTTTGCCAACGCCAATCTTTTTGGATGGTGGCAGGGTGCAATCCTCTCGTGGTCAAGCGCAATGGCAGGAGCGTCAGTCTGCTTTTATATTGCAAGGATTTTAGGCCGTGACGTGGTGGAAAAGATTACCAGCAAGGCAGGTCTTCGGCAGATTGATGTTTTCTTTGAGAAGCATGGCAGGTTAAGTATTCTGATTGCAAGGCTGCTTCCGTTTATTTCTTTTGACATTGTAAGCTATGCGGCGGGACTTACATCCATGTCATTTGGGAGTTTTTTTGTAGCGACAGGAATTGGCCAGCTTCCGGCAACGATTATCTACTCATATGTGGGTGGTATGCTGACCGGAGGCGCGCAGATGTTTGTAACAGCCCTTTTGATCCTGTTTGCCCTATCTGCATTGATTGTGCTTTTTAGACAGCTTTATGTGGAACGGCAGAAGAAAAAAGAAGAATAATTTTTACTTTTGAAGGAGAGAATTTCATTATGAAAAAGAGATTTTTAAGTGTATTATTAAGTATGACAGTAGTAACGGCTCTTGCTGTGGGGTGTAGCTCCGGCTCAGATAATGCAGCAGACAACACTCAGGAGAATACTGCGGATGAGCAGAAAGAGGATAAAGCTGCGGCAGACGATGAGACAGGAGATACGGCAGACGTAGAGCCGGTAGAGCAGAGGACGGTTTATGTTACGCCAAAGTGGGTGAAAAGCGTTATAGATGGAAATCAGGCAGGCTATGAGGATGCAGTAGTTGCAGAGGTTACTTACACCGGTGCGCTGGATGACAGCGAGTCCTATAAAAAGGGGCATATTCCGGGAGCAATCCTTGTAGGGGATACAGAGGTTGAGGATGCGGAAGGAACAGAGGAGAAGCCCTATAATCTTCTTACTCCAGAGGAAGTTGAGTCGTATATGCTTTCCCATGGTATCACCAAAGACACGAAGGTAATTCTGTACGGCGAGGATATTTCTGGCGTGGGCCGTGTAGCGTATGCTTATCTCTGGGCAGGCGTTGAGGATGTCAAGATTTTGAATGGCGGTCTGAGCGCATGGGAGAAGGCAGGATACGATTTGGAAACGGATGTCAATGAAGGAACAAAGGCAGATAGCTTTGGAACGACGGTTCCGGCACATCCGGAATTTTGGGTGTCCATTGAGGATGCGAAGGACAGACTTGAAAATGATGACAACTTTAAGCTTGTGAGTATCCGGAGTGAAGACGAGTGGCTAGGAAAGTCAAGCGGCTATAACTATATTGAAAGAGGCGGAGAGCCGGAAGGCGCCGTATGGGGCAAAGGCGCCCAGACTGCAGTTGACGTGGCTGATTTTACAAATGCAGACGGAACAGTGAAGGATTTAGAGGGCTTCAAAAAGGTATGGGAAGACTGTGACTTTACGCTGGACAACCATCTTTCCTTTTACTGTGGCACAGGCTGGCGTGCGACGGTTCCTTTCTTAGTGCTTTATGAAAATGGATATGATGATATTTCCGTGTATGACGGAGGATGGTATGAGTGGCAGATGAGGTCTGATTATCCGGTTCAGGTAGGAGATCCGGCAAGCGACGACTGTGAGCACACCACTGTGGGAGAGCTTCCGACTGATAAGGCGGCGGCAGAATAATCAAACAGGGAAGCAGAATTTCAGGGCATGTTTTTAAGCATGCCCTTGGTGATTTTAGTAAAAGAAGTGGAGAGGCTATGAAAAAAGTACTATATATAATCTCAGATTTGCTTATAGCGGCATTACTTGCAGGGGCATATATACTTCAGTATTTTGCGAAGCGTAAGTTAGGAATGAATCGCTGGATTGTGTTTAAGATTTCTAAAGTAAAAGAAGTCCTGCCAATCGAGACGCTAAGATATGCGGCTGTGGCAGTTGTGCTGGTGTTGGTAGTCCTGCTTGTCATCATGTATGGAAGATTAAGGAAGGAATGTAAGAAGATTGTTTTCTACATGGTGATGGTATCGGTTCTGCTTGCTGTATTTTACCTTGGGTTTACACTCTGTTTTTCCCAGGAAAAAATTCGCGCCTATTATCTTGCGCTTCCACTGATTGGGCTGGCGAATGTGGTGCAGATTTTAAAAACCTTTACGGCTATGAAGCTTTGTAAGACCAGTAAGCCATGAAAAAATATATCAAAATCATAACGTTTGTAGTTATAATTATATTAATACTGGCATTGAATCATCATTTCGGGTGGTCTGTCTATCTGTCGGATGAGAAAAATCTGATGTTCCTAAAAAAGACGGTGGAAGAAAATTTTCTGTGGGCGCTGTGTGTCTATATTGTCCTTACCATTTTCGGCTGTGTCGTGCTGGCATTGCCGGGCATTACCTTTGCTGTTGCGGCAGGGATACTCTTTGGTCCGTTTATGGGAATATTCGCGTGTCTGACGGCTACAACCCTTGGCGCTATGCTTGCGTTTCTTGTGGGGAGGTTTTTCCTCAAGGAATCCGTTAAACCTATGCTTGAGAAAAACAAGCTGTTAAAAAAACTGCTGTTTTCAGAGGATGGCAAAAGTGATATGCTTGTGCTTATGATTACAAGGATGGTTCCGCTTTTTCCTTATAATCTTCAGAATTTTGCCTACGGGATTACGGATATTGGGTTTTGGAAATATTCCGTATTAACGTTTGTTTTTATGCTGCCAGGAGTGTCCTTTTTTACCATCGGTTCGGCAGGGCTTACGGCAGAGGGAGATAAGTGGAAATATTTTCTGACTGCGGGTATTCTTGCGGTGTTGGTTACGGCAGCAGGAATTCTGCTTCAGAGAAGATTTCTTGGAAATGTGAAGGAGGATGCAGAAGGGGAGTAGATGAAAAAGGCAATCATTTTATTTACCAGAGCTCCTGTACCGGGGCAGACAAAGACAAGGCTGATGCCGTTTTTATCGGGGAAGGACTGTGCGGCTGTGCACAGTGAATTCATCCGCAATGCATCCTGTGCATGCCAGGGGGTGGACGCCGACCTGCTGGTATACTATACCTTGCCGGACCAAGTCCAATCGCCCATAAAGGATAAGCTTTATGGAGAGCCCTTGGCATATCTTATGAAATTGGTCAAAGGCGCCAAGGGTTTTTATCCCCAGAAAGGGGAGGGCTTGGGACAACGGATGTGTCAGGCTTTTGAAGAAAGCTTTGGGTTAGGATACGAGCGGGTGCTGCTGACAGGAACAGATATCCCGCAGATAACCGCGGATATTTTCCGGCAGTCCTTTGAGAATTTGGAGGACTGTGACGTTGTGGTAAATCCTACCGAGGACGGCGGTTATTATCTGATAGGACTTAAGGCTGCAAGAGACGATATCTGGGATGTGGCCCATTATGGGACGAATACTGTATTCCAGGATACGCTCTGTGAGCTTGAGAAAGCGGGGCTTCGTGTCTGTGTGGGACAGGTGCTAAGAGACATTGATACAAAGGAAGATTTGATGGCGTGGTACGGCGCTGACCGGTGTATCCACTGTGGGGCATGTACGAAAAGCTGTGGCTTTCTTGAAAAATATGGAATTGATTTGGCAGGATTTGCGAAGCGTCCAGAGCTTGCCTATTCCTGTTTCTTATGCGGCCGGTGTAAGGCTTTATGTCCAAAGGATATCGACGGAGCCCGCATTGCGCTGCTTATGCGGCAGATGCGCTCAGACAGAGCTTCCTATAAAGGGCTTTTGTGGGAGAAAAGCCCGTATAAGTTCGCAAATTACCGGAAGGGCAGGAAAAAGTCAGTCCTATTTCCAGGGTGTAATTTCATGGCCTTTTATCCGAAGACCACAAAATATCTGGAACGCCTTATGAGCGCATATGATATAGGGACAATCTATGACTGCTGCGGGAAACCGGTTTATGAGCTTGGACTTAAGGAGGATTTCAATCAGAAGCTTGACAGAATCAACTCTCGGCTGAAAGAGCTGGGAGTGGAGGAGTTCATCATTCTTTGTCCCAACTGCTATCATTTTTTTAAGGATAAGCTTGAGATTCCCATGGTGACCATTTACCAGAAGCTTAATGAGCTGGGCGAAGGACAGATGATAAAAAGGGACAGGTTTCCCATCTACTATCCATGTCCGGACCGAGAGAAAAAAGAGATGTTCCATGACCTTAGCCAATATTTGGCGGGAGAGCTTACAGAGCCCTTTGGGAAGGTTCAGTGCTGCGGGCTTGGCGGCTGTGCAGGCGTGAAGGAGCCAGAGCTTTCAAAGGAAATGGCAGAGTCGGCCAAGAAGTACAGTGATGAACTGTATACCTACTGCGCATCCTGTATCAGTAATTTCAGGAGAAAGGGCATGGATGGAGCTTATCACGTTCTGCCTTTGATTTTAGGGATTGAGGAAAAGGTCCCTCTTGGGATACAGCCATTTATGAATCGTGCAAGGAGAAAATTATTGTAAATGAGGGTTTCAATCATTATTCCGGTTTATAATGAAGAAAAGACGATACGAAAACTGCTTCGGACTCTTGAGCCTGTGAAGGAGAAGGCGGAGATTCTATTTGTGGACGGTGGGAGTACGGACAGGACCTTGAGTTTGCTCCCAGAAGAATATAAGGTGGTAAAGGGGCCCAAGGGACGGGCATGGCAGATGAATCTGGGGGCCGAAAAGAGCAGGGGAAACGTTTTGTTTTTTCTTCACTGTGACAGCGAGCTTCCGAAAGATGCCATTGAGCAGATTGAAAGGGTTATGAGGAAATACCAAGTGGGATGTTTTGGGATTGCGTTTCATTCTAAAAATATCTGGATGAAATGCTGTCAGATTATTTCCAACCACAGGATAAAGGACAGAAAGGTCATGTTTGGAGATCAAGGTATATTTATCAGGCGAAAGCTGTTTTTTGAGATGGGAGGCTTCCCGAAGTTACCGATTATGGAGGATTACCAGTTTTCCCTTACGCTTAAGGAGATGGGGGTTAAAATTGGAATTGCAAAGAAGAGAATCTATACTTCGGACAGAAGATTTAAAGAAGGGGGAAGGCTTAAGGTAATGTGGAAAATGAACCGTCTGCGTGCAATGTACAGGAGAGGCGTGGAGATTGAGAAGATCGCAGATTTGTATAGAGATGTCAGGTGATAAAGAAATCAGGAAAAGGAGACAGAGCATGAAAAAAAGAATCGTTGCATGTTTAATGACAGCAATTATGGTGCTTGGACTTGCTGCCTGTGGTAATAATGCCAAGAATGAGAGCAGGGAAGGCGGTGAAAAAGAAGAACAGGATTTGGGGGATATGACCTTTGATGAGCTTAAGGAGGCGGCAAAGGGAAGTACTGTAACCTTCTATGGATGGGGAGGGGATGAGCTTCTCAATGAGTGGCTGGATGATGTGTTTGCGCCTGCTATGAAGGAGGAGTATGATATTACTATGGAACGCATCCCCATGGACATTGACCAGGTGCTAAGCCAGCTCTCAGGTGAGATTCAGGCAGGCGAGAAGGACGGAAGTATTGACATGATCTGGATTAATGGTGAAAACTTCCGGTCTGCCAGGGAAAATAACATGCTTTATGGACCGTTCGTGGAGAAACTCCCCAATTTTATGGAATACATTGACACAGAATCCGAGGACGTAACTTTAGATTTTGCGTATCCAATCGAGGGATACGAGGCTCCTTACGGAAAGGCGCAGATGGTTATGATTGGGGATACTGCGGTGACGCCTAATTTTCCCCAAAATACGGATGAGCTTATGGAGTTTGCGAAGAATAACAAGGGAAAAGTAACCTATCCGGCCCTTCCGGACTTTACGGGAAGTGTATTTGTAAGAAATGTCATCTACGAGATCTGTGGCTATGAGCAGTTTCTTGATATGGAGGCAGATAAGGAGACGGTGAAGAAGGCAATCGAGCCGGCTCTTGCGTATATGAGGCAGTTAAACCCATACCTGTGGAACGAGGGGAAGACATTTCCAGATTCCTCCACTACAGTGGATAATATGTTTGCAGACGGTGAACTTGTACTTAACATGACCTATGATGCCTTTGGCACTTCCATTAAGATTGAGGACGGAACCTATACAGAGACGACCCAAGCCTTCCAGTTTGACAAGGGAACAATCGGAAATACAAACTTCATGGCCATTGCGGCCAACTCCGGAAATAAGGCGGGGGCTATGGTGGCAATTAATGAGATGATGTCACCGGAAATCCAGGCAGACCGCTATGATACCATGAAGGTGCTTCCGGTGGTGGATTATGATAAACTGTCAGACGAGCAGAAGGAGGCGTTTGACAAGGTTGACCTTGGAAAAGGGAATATTCCACAGGATGAGCTGTTATCCAAGCGACTTCCGGAGATGCCTGCAGAGCTAGTTCCGATTATTGAGGAAATCTGGTTAGAGGAGGTAGTGGGGAAATAATGCAAAGGAAGCTGACGCCATATATATTGTTGGTTCCGCAGATACTATTGACAATATTGTTTATGATTGGTTTAGTAACCGGAATCACCCAGAGCCTTGGGGTGATTCCGGCTTTTGGGTTGACGGAGCCGACGATCATGTATTATAAAGAAGTTCTGACACAGCCGGATTTGTTGAAATCAGCGCTTTTCAGCCTCAAGATTGCGTTTTCCTCGGCGTTGTTGTCTACAGCGGCAGGGGTGTGGTTATGTGCATTGCTTGTATTAAGCCGCAGGACAAAGGGGAAAATGATGAGAATCGTACAGCTTCCGATTATAGTTCCCCATGTTGTTGTGGCTCTTTTTGTGATTAACATTTGTTCTCAGAACGGGCTTTTGGCAAGAAGCTGTTACTGCCTGGGAATCATCAGTGAGCAGCAGGAATTTCCAATGCTTATCTATGATTCCCATGGATTTGGGATTATCATTGCCTATTTGTGGAAGGAGATTCCGTTTATCGTTTATTTTGTGATTGCTCTGATGGCAAATATTGACGGAAAACTTGGAGAAGCGGCGGTGAATATGGGGGCTAATAGGGTCCAGACTTTTTTTCGGGTGACCCTTCCACTGTGTATGCCTACTATATGCAGCGGGTTTCTGATCATCTTTGTGTTTGCCCTGGGGGCCTATGAGCTTCCGTTTATCCTGGGGGCGACGACGCCGAAGGCTCTGCCTGTGCAGGCGTATATTCAGTATACGCACCCGAATCTTAGGAACAGGCCTTATGCGATGGCGTTAAACGGGATTATTATTGTGATTTCTCTGGTCAGCGCGTGGGTTTATTTTAGGCTGATGAGGAAAAATTTGAATAAACTTACAAATAAAAGATTAGGGGAATGAACACTGATAAAAGGGCAGTCGGTCAATGGTTGGAGATGAAATAAAAATGAAAAAAAGGAAAGCTACAGTTACAAATATGGTTTTGGTATGTTTTGTATTTATTATGATACTGCCGGTTTTTGTGTTGCTGTTGTGGACGGTTACAGAACGGTGGGCATGGCCAGATTTGCTTCCGCAGGTATTTTCTTTGAGGGCGCTTGAGGGAATCTGTCAAAAGGGCGGGACGCTTACAAGGATATTTCTTTCCAGTATTATGATATCTTTTGTGGTTGCCGTGTTGTCTGTTACGATTGGGACGCTGACAGCCAGGGCGTTGGTGCTGTATGAGTTTAGAGGAAAGGGGTTGATACATTTTCTGACGGTGCTTCCCTTCATGGTTCCTGCAACGGTTTTTGCAATGGGAATCCAGATTACATTTATTAAGATGGGATTAAATAATACAGTAATGGGTGTGGCAGTTTCCCATCTGATTTGTTCCCTGCCTTATGCGGTGCGCCTGATGATGGACGGGACTGCGGCTGTGGGGGACAGGCTTGAGGAACAGGCAAGGGTCTTGGGGGCGTCGGTGGTCCAGGCGTTTGTGCGCGTGACGCTTCCGCTTCTGGTTCCGGTGCTTTTATCTGCCTTCAGTATGTCATATATTGTGTCATTCAGCCAGTATTTTCTGACGCTGTTGATTGGTGGAGGGCAGGTCAAGACATTTACGGTGGTGATGGTGCCTTATCTGCAGAGTGGGGAGAGGAACATTGCATGTGCGTACAGTGTGATATTCCTTGGGGTTACGCTGGCGGTATTTGGGATATTCGAGAAGATTGCCGACAGATGGAGCCGGAATTTAGATACGGAATTTTATACGTAAACTGGCATGGAAGTGTTTTCGTGTATTTAGGAAGGTGTGGATATGGGCGTAAGGATTGGAGAATTGAGCGTATCGTTTGGCAGAACCAGGGTTCTTAACGAGATTAGCATGGAGATTGGAGACGGAGAGTTCGTGTCGCTTCTGGGGGCTTCAGGCTGCGGAAAGAGTACGCTGCTTAAGAGCATAGCGGGGCTCCTGGAGACGGAGTCGGGAAGTATTGAGATGAACGGGAAGGCTATGGACAATATTTCGCCGGAAAAGCGGGGGACTGTGATTGTGTTTCAAGATTTGAGGCTGTTTCCCCATATGACGGCGGGGAAGAATATTGCATTTCCCTTGAGTATTAAGAAGGTTCCAAAGGAACGGCAGCAAGAAACCGTGGAACGGCTTCTTAAGCAGGTGCAGCTATCAGGGTATGAAAACCGAAAGCTTCGGGAGATGTCCGGAGGACAGATGCAGCGCGTCGCTCTTGCCAGGGCCCTTGCGGCAGAACCGAGGCTTTTGCTCTTGGATGAGCCGTTTTCGGGGTTGGACGAGAGGCTTCGCATGGAGATGGGCGAGCTGGTGAGAAAGCTGCACCGTGAAAATGGGCTGACCACTGTGCTTGTGACCCATGATAAGCAGGAGGCTCTTAAGTTTTCAGACCGGATTGCGCTGATGAGCAAAGGGAGGATTCTACAGTATGACACGCCTCAGGAGATTTTTAGACATCCGGTAAACCGAGAGGTGGCTGAGTATTTTGGAAGGATGAATTATATCAGGGATGGTGAACGGGAAATCGAAGTCCGTCCTTTTGATATCCGTATCCTGCCGTCTGGGAATGACTGTACTGTGGAGGAGATTGTTTTCATGGGGGAGACTGTAGAGGTTTTGCTTGGCACTCCCCAGGGGATGGTGTATTGTGTGATGATGAGTAAGGAACTGGATGAGATGGGAGTTGAGGTTGGAGAACGTGTGGGATTTAGAGTTTTCTGAAAGGAATAAGATGAAGCACATTATATTTGACTGTGATAATACTTTTGGGGTGAAGGACTGTGATGTGGATGATGGACTTGCCCTTCTATATCTTCTTGGATGTAAAGAAGCTGCAAAAATCCATGGGATTACGGCAACCTATGGAAACAATCGCTTGGAGGTTGTGTATGAGACCATCCACAGGATGTTAAAAGACTTAGGGAGAGAGGATATTGCGGTAAAGCGCGGGGGATATGAAGCGGGAGACTATGACAGTGAGGCGGCGGATTATCTGGCAGAGATGGCCAACCGGCTTCAGGGGCAGTTATCTATTTTGGCAACTGGTTCTCTTACGAACCTCCAGGGCGCGTATGAAAGGGACGCTCATTTTTTTGAGAAGGTAAAGGAAATTGTGCTCATGGGCGGAATTACAGAGCCGTTGGTCTTTGAAAAAAAGGTTATGGATGAGCTTAATTTTTCCTGCGACCCTCTGGCGTCCTGTAATGTACTGAAATATGGGAACAATGTATCAGTGATTACGGGGAATCATTGTCTTAAGGTCTTGTTTACCAAGGAGGAATATAAAAGAGAGCTGTTTTCACGGGAGGAGCCTATTGCCAGATATATTAGAGAACGGACGGATTACTGGTTTGGGTATAATGAGGCGGATTATGGTATCAAAGGCTTTTATAACTGGGATGTAACGGCGGCTGTGTATCTGATGCATCCGGAATTGTTTACAGAGCAAAGAGGAAGATTTGCATTTTCCGAAGAAGATTTGAAGACGGGATATTTGCGAAAGACGCCGGAGGGTATGTGGCAGTGTAATCTTCCGGAGATTGGAGATGCAGAAGCATTTAAAAGAAATATTTATGATACATGGATGAAAGTTAAGATACCGGTATAAACAGTATATATAGAGTGTGTGGGTATTGCGCTATTCCTTTTTATATGGTATACTTTTTGCTAAGAATTCTAAAAGATGTTCATCTTTTATTTTCTGTCCGGTAGTTCACCGGATTACTCGCTGGTTATTTGAATGATACAGAGTATGAGGTTCTTAGCATCGAAGATTTTGCCATTAGCCGCAATGTAGAAATTTTGCTTCTCTATGCTTTTGATTTATGATATGATAAATCTATACATTGAAAGTCTTCTTAATCGGAACGGACGTATTCTGTAAATGAAAGGAGACTTTTTATGACTCGTACACAGAATGGAACGCAGACTGATTTTATCATGTCCCCGACAGTTGACGTATGTTTTTGCGGACTTATGGAAAATCCAATCGTTCGGAAAGGATTTTGTGCAGCTATTATGCGGATATCGCCGGATATGATAGGGGAGACTGAGTTATTGCCTACACATATGCGAAGGGAGAATGCCCACGATAAGCTTGGAATTCTGGATGTCCTGATAAAACTGAAGGATGGAACGAGGATTAATATGGAGAAGTTGCCAAAGGAATTAAGGACGGGGGAAGATATTGTAGACTGGATGCGTTTTTTGAACGGAAAGACCAGGGAGGAGTTTGAGCGTATGGCAGGGACGAGCGAATATTTTGGAGAAGCGTATGAAGCGTTACAGCGGTTGAGTGCGGACGAACGGAAACGTCTGGAATATGAGCAACGAGATAAGGCTTTGAAAGACTATAATTCACAGATGAACAGTGCGAGAAGGCAGGGGCAGAAAATTGGAGAGGAGATAGGAGAAAATGCAGGTATTCGATTAGCCTGTAAAGTATTGAATATGTATGAGCAGGGAAAATCTGCGGAAGAAATCGTATTGGCGTGTGATACGAGTGTAGAAAAAGTTCAAATGATTTTACAGAATGTAAAAATTGCAAAAGGATAGAGACTACCAAAGTAAAACGAAAGAAGCGAGAAGCCATATAGACAACGGCCTCTCACTTCTTTTTATCATCCTTTTAATCCGTTTAACGCAACCCCTGCCTCAAATTTTGACTGTAACAGAAGATAGAATATAAACGGCGGCAGGAACGTAATCACGGCACACGCCATGGAAAGCCCCACGTCCACATCATACTGCGCCTTCATCGTAGTCAATGCCAACGGCAGCGTACGCATGGTATCATTGGTAGTAATGATTAACGGCCATGTGAAATTATTCCACGCTCCGATAAATGTAAAAATCGAAAGGGTCAGCATGGCAGATTTTACCAAAGGCAGAATGACAGACCACAAAATTTTCAGGTTGGAGGCGCCGTCGATTCTGGCGGATTCCAGTAGTTCATCAGGGATACCGAGAATCGCCTGCCTCATAATAAAGACGCCGAACGCCGTAGGAAGGGGAAGAATCAGGGCTTTGAAGGTATTAACCCACCCCATTCCCCGAACCACGATGTACAGCGGTACCAGAATTACTTCGGAAGGCACCATCATGGTCAGTATCAATAACAGGAAAATCTTATTATTCCCCTTGAATTTCAGCTTTGCAAATGCAAAGCCGGCGGTGCAGCTCGTAAAAAGTGTCAGTGCCACTCCTGCAAATGCGACGATGACGCTGTTCAGAAAATAACGTCCGATGGTACCGCCTGAGAGAATGTTCTGATAATGGGCAAACGTTAAATTGGATAAGGAAAAACTGAAATCATATGCATTTAACGTACTTTTCAGGGACATCAGTATCATGTATACAAAGGGCAGGATACAGAGCAAGGCTGTAAAAAGCAGTACAACATTTCCAAATATATGTGATAATTTCTTCATTGCAGCCACCTCCTATATCTCTGAAGCTTCGCGTCTCATAAAACGCTGCTGGAACAATACCACCACCAGAACCATCAGCATCAGGACATTGGAAACCGTCATGGCATATCCGGCTTTGCCGCCCTTGAAGGTAAGCTGATAGGCGTACATTACCATGGTAGTGGTTGACATGGAAGGCCCGCCCCCTGTGGTGATGTACGCGATTTCAAACACTTGCATGGAGCTGATGACGGCCAGAAATGTGTTCAGAATCAACGTTGGCTTTAAAAGCGGAAGCGTAATCTGAGAGAAAATGTACCAGGAATTGGCGCCGTCCGCCCGTGCTGCCTCATAGTAGTTGTTCGGTATGGACATCAGGGAGGACAGGGTAATAATCATGTAATAACCCATGCTTTTCCAAACAATGATCATGGACAGGGTAATAATCGCTGTGGTACTGCTTCCGAGAAGCATAGTGGGGTCAATTCCAAAAAGGCCGAACAGGAAGCTGACCACAGGATGGCCGCCGTTTAAGATTGCTTTCCAGACGGTGCCGACTACAGCGCTGGAGGACAGTACTGGAATAAATAGCGCGGCCTTGGCGAATTTTCCCAGAAATGTATCCTTCCTGGAGGCAATCAGCGCGGCGAGCGCCGTGGAGATAATAATCTGTAAGGGGACTGCCATCACGGTAATCTTGACCGTATTCAGGATGCACAGCTTTAGCTTGTCATCCCGAAGTAATTTCTGATAATTGAATAGTCCGTTGAATTTCGCCGGCGTAATGATGTTGTATTTCGTGAAGCTGAAACAGACTGCAATGATCAAAGATCCTGCCACAAACGTAAGCAGGATCAATGATATCGGCGTGATATAAGCATAAGGCGAAAGAACGGACAAGATGTTCTTCTTTTTCTTCATTTTTTTGTCCTATTCTTCGTTATCTGCCCAGTATTCATCTAAGGTGTCATTTGCAAATTCAGCAGATTCATCCAATGCCTCCTGAACCTCCATCTTTCCTTCCATTATAGACTGGATGTGGGCGGCAAGGTTTTCCAGAATCTCACTTCCACAAGGACCCACCTGTAACGGGCGCCATTTGTCACGGTCCTCGGTAACGATGCGTTCCATCTTTGGATCGCCGTTGTAGCTCTCTGATTTAGTCAGAGGCGCACCAGGCGCTACTTTGTGGTATTCGTTCATAAACTCTGAGCTGCAAATGTATTTGATCAGGTTCATAGCAAGCTCTGGATTCTCGCAGGTTGACATAATAGACAGAGAATCGGCAGCGCCGAAGGTTCCATAGTCCTCATTTTTCAGAGAGGTCACATAATCCCAGTTCAAGTCAGGATAAGACTCTTTAAACATCGTTTCATGGGATTGAGAGGAACGGGTCACGCCGAAGGCTGCCTTTCCTGCGCCAAATACAGTGGAAAATGCATCCTGGCCAGATAAGGACAGGAGATTTTCCGGCATATAGTCTTTCAGGCTTAAGAAAAATTCGATTGCCTCTGTGCCGTTTTTGTCATTGAAACGCGCGCTCTTAAGGTCGTCTGCGTAAATGTCCCCGCCTGCCTGCCAGATGAGGCTGTAAATATAGGAATTCATCATATACAGGTTGCTCATGTTACCGCTGTTTAATCCTACGGCGTATCCATACTGGTCAATCTTGCCGTCTCCATCAGTATCCTGGGTGGCCTTCTCACAGATACGCGCAAAATCCTCCCATGTTTCAGGCGCGGTTTCCTCAAGGCTGTCCAGAATATCCTGATTATAGTAAAGGACAAAGGGGACGCCGGTAACGATCGGCATTCCGTATAATCCGCCCATCATCTCTCCTCGGTCTAAGTACAGATATTCATCATAGTCGGCGTCGTCTACCATGTCAGTTAAGTCAATGACTGCACCAGAGGAAATATAGGTTGGGTACATTTCCGCATACATATATCCGATGTCCGGACCTTCTCCTCCGCTGATGGCGGTAGACCATTTTTCTTCGTAGGTATCCCACGGAATCAGCGTTATCTTTACCTCGCAGTTATTCTCCTCCTCAAAATCTGCAAGCAAGGGTTTGAAATTGTTCTCCGTGTCGTCGTCCAGCGGCGGGAGCCACATTGTCAGGGTGGTCTTGCCGGAATCATCCTTTGAGTCGCCGCCTCCTTCGCTGCCTCCGCTGTTGCCGTTACCACCGCATCCGGCTGCAAGGGCAGCAATCATGGATGTACATAACAAGGTACTCAACAATTTCTTTTTCATCATAATCCTTTTCCTCCTCTGTGATATTTTACTCGATATCTTCGTGTACTATGTTTCAGTGTAAGTATATTATAGGGGGGGGGTATTTTCAAATTGATAAAAATTATAATTAACTTTATTAATAGGATAAATCTATAAATAGCATTGATTATTATGATTGTCTAATACAGAAATGATGTGATATGATAAGATTATTTGGTACAGGTAGGAGCCAATAGTTGAACAGGCGGATATTATATGGGAGGCAGGATATGAAGCTTCAAAAGCATAAGGCGGATCAGATGACGCCAATGGAGAGAAGGGCGGCGCTTAGGAAGGGACGGGACTTTGACCGGATTCCCTGCGTCCCGTTTATGGGTGAGTTCAAATGCGGTCTTTCGGGAGTCAGTGTATGGGATTTCTGGCATGACCCGAAGAAGATGGCAGAGGCAGAGATTGCAGCTTTTAACCGATATGGCTATGACAGGATTGTAATTGGCCCCAACACTAGAGGGATTACGGAAGCGTTAGGGGGAAGGTTCATCTATCCCCAAAAGGGGATTCCCTTTAGCGACAAACCCTTGATACAAGAATATAGCCAGTTGGAGGATATAGAGAGTGCGGATGCGAAGAAGAATGAGCGAATCCTGACATTTGCAAGAGAAGCAGAGATTATGGCAAAAGAAGCCGAAGGTATCGTTCCAATAGAGGTCAGCATCGGGGGGCCCTTTACCATTGCGTCGAATCTCAGAGGGGTTGAGCTTCTGCTTAGAGACTGCCGGAAATATCCGGAGGAAATTCATGGGCTGTTGAGGCTGATTACGGAGAGCCAGAAGTCGTGTATTGACATGGCGGCAGAGTTTGGCTTTGGAATAGCGATGGCAGATCCGGTTGCCAATCCGGCGCTGATTGGGCCGAAGATGTACGAGAAGTTCGTATTTCCATATACGAAGGAGATTACGGATTATGCCCTTCTTAAGACAAATGAGAGGGTATCCCTTCATATGTGCGGGAAGACTTATAGTATCTGGAAATATTTATGCCAGTATGAGTTAAACGAGTTAAGCCTTGACAATATTATTGACCTTGAGCGCGCTGTATTGGAATTGGGGAATGAGATTCCAATCGCGGGAAACGTGGACCCTGTGGAGGTCGTGATGAACGGCGGCAGAAAGGAAATCTGTCAGGCGGTAAAAAGTTGTATTGAGATTGGGAAAAAGGCAAAGAAAGGGTACGTGCTGGCTACCGGATGCGATGTGCCGGATACGACAGACCCGCTAAAGATTGACTGGCTGATGGAGGCGGCCAGGAAATATGGGAAAACAGGAGAGAGAACGATATGACGTTAGAAGAATTAATGAAGCGGATTCATTTGCCGCAGGCTGCATGTGAGACGCTTTGGGAGGAACGAATCAGCGAGAAGGAATACAAGGTCTGGAAAGACAGGTTCTATCAGGATATCAAGCAGTTTATCAGGGAATGGAAAGAAATAGATGAACGCCTTGCCTGGGCTTTAGAGTTCTATCTGAAGCTGGCAGTCGATACCTATGAAGAATACCAAAGGAAAGGGTACGCAGACCAAGTGTTTGACCAGACCTTCTACGACATTACAATCTGGTGCAATGAATGTTACAAAAAGCATGGAGTCTATGGTCTGGAGGAGCTCTGGTGGCTTGGGCTGTCGGTAAAAATGGGGTTATTCCGGCTTGGAAGGCTGCAGTTCGAGCCAATGCTGGTTCAGAAGGACATGAAGGGGGAGGGGCAGGAGATTTTGGAGGGGACGAAAGCGTTGAACGTACATATTCCCGCAGGAGAGCCCTTAGGGTATGAGGAATGTCAGGAGTCTTTTGACCAGGCATTAGAATTCTTCGGGGAGGAATACAGGGTGTTCGTCTGCGATTCCTGGCTTTTATCTCCTCATTTGCAGGAGATTCTTCCGGATACAAGCAATATCATCCGTTTCCAGAAGCTTTTTTGTGTGACAGAGGTTGGCTATCCATATCCTCAGGCAGAGCAGAGAATCTTTGGGGAGGCGCTTGAGGATAAGAGAAATTATCCGGAGGATACGTCGCTTCAAAGAAAAGCAAAGGAGTACGTGCTGTCTGGCAGGGACCTTGGAATCGGCGTTGGCTTTTTTTCACGTTAATGATATATTTATTTGGAGGAAATCTCGGTTCGCAAGATCGAGATTAATCTTGAGTAACTGATTTATGATAGAGATTGTCTATAAACAGACATAATATATTGATATTACTGATTTAACAACGAGAAATATTTGGATTATAATGTAAGAGAAAATTACAAAAGAAAGGAAATCAGTAGTATGAAAAGGAAATGGTTAAGTGCATTACTGTGTGCGTCAATGGTGGCTGCATTGGCTGCGGGATGCGGCTCTGACGCGGGGGGAGGCTCTGATTCAGGCTCAGGCAGCGGCGAGGCAAAAAGTGAATCTTCTGACGGAAAGACAACTCTTACCTTCTGGTGCCATGAGAATGAACCGTGGGTAAAATCTTACAAGGAGATGGCAAAGAAATTTGAGGATGCGAATCCAGATTACAAGGTAGAAGTTCAGGATTATCCCTTCAAGGTGTACAATGACAAGATACAGACAGCGCTGACGTCATCAACGGCAGGTCCGGATATTGTGGCGGTCTGGGGCGGAACCGCGCCTTCATTTATCGAGTCGGATGCATTGGCAGAGGTGCCGGAGGACATGGTAAAAGAGTTAGAAGAAGACTACCTGGCTCCAACCCTTGGAATTTACCAAAAGGAGGGAAAGTATTACGGCGTTCCAATGGAGTTTAACCTGGAATACGGCGGGATGATCGTCAATAAGAAGCTGTTTGGCGATACCCCTTATCCCAAGACATGGGAAGACTTAAGAAAGATTTCAGGGGAAGTGTCCAAGAAGAACGGCGACATCGTAGAGATGAAAGGGTTCGAGATGATGGATACGGACTCTCTGATCTGTAATTATCTTGCCATGCTTCTTCAGCAGGGCGGCCAGTACCTTAAGGACGACGGCTCTATTGATTTTGCCACTCCGGAGGGTGTAAAAGCCATGGAGGAGATTCTGGACATGTATAACAACGGAGAGTGTGACCTTGAGAATCTGACGGCAGGCGAATATTGCTACAATGATGTATATCAGGATAAAGGCTACATGGCGTCCGTGGGTTCATGGGCAATCGGCGAGGGGTCAGGCTCTTATGATTTGACCTACGGTGAGGATTACGAGTATGTACCAGTGCCGCAGTACGGCGAGCAGATGGCCTTTGCCTCCGAGACTGGATGGGGTATCATTATTCCTGAGAATGGCGCCAACAAGGAGGCGGCATGGGAATTTGTGAAGTTTTTCAGTGAGCCTGAGAATCTGGTACAGCATAATATTGCATGTAATCAGCTTCCGCCGCGGAAGTCTCTGTTAGACAGCGAAGAATACAAAGAGGCTATGCCCAATGTGACGTTCCTGCTCGACATTCTTCCAAGCGGACAGTGGATGGGACCGTATAATACATCAGATATGCGTGAGATTTTTAACCAGATGTTTATAGATTTGTGCCAGTCTGACAGTCCAGATGTAGAGGGCGCGCTTAAAGATGCGTCTGCTCAGATTACGGAAGGGTGCCAAATTAGCTACTCAATGAAATAAAGGATAATATAAGACGGCAGAGGATACGGCTTGTATTCTCTGCCATTTTTGGAGAATGGTATGAAAAATAATCGATTTGTAGCGATAGTGTTGGTTCCTGGTTTCCTGTTTTTGCTTGTATTTGTGGTGTTTCCTGTGGCGTATGGGTTGGGAATCTCTTTCTATGATTACAATCCGGCCAATTCTCAGAACCCGTTCACGGGGATTGAGAATTATAAACGGCTGATTCATGACGAGGTGTTTTGGATTGCCGTCAAGAATACGATTTTTTTCTGCGTTGCAGCGGTGACGGCGAATATTGTGATTACACTGTTTCTTGCTGAGATGATCTGTATCCTTCCGTCAAAATGGATGAAGACCCTGTTTCGGACAATTCTGTTTATTCCCTGTATTGCGCCTATGGTTGGGACTTCTACGGTATGGAAGTACGGCATCTTTGGTACGGATGGAGGCGCGCTGAACCGGATAGCCGGACTCTTTGGGGCCGCGCCGAAGAACTGGTTTCTGACCACATGGCAGTTTATGCTTCTGATTATTGTTTTTACATTATGGGCAGATATTGGATATAATGTGGTGCTCTTTACCGCGGGAATCGAGGGCGTACCCAAGGAATTTGAGGAGGCGGGCGCCATTGACGGAGCGGGGCCTGTGCGGAGGTTTCTTTGGATTAAACTGCCGCTTATGGGACGTACATTTGCATTTGTTGCGATTATGACTATGGCAAATTATTTTCAGATGTTTGCACAGTTTCGTGTATTTGCAGCCAGCGGAGGACGGAATGATTCTGCCATGGTGCTGACCAACTATGTGTACAAAATGAGTTTTGACAGCTTTGATATGGGCTATGCCTCGGCAGTGGCGGCGGCATTGTTTGTGCTGGTATTTGCGGTTGCAATGATTCAGAATAAAATGATGCGTATGGATTGGAGTTATGAGTAATGGGACGAAAGAAGAAATCAGTATATAAGAAATATCATTATGTCATTATTGTATTTCTGGTAGTATTTTCTGGTATTATGATGTATCCTATGGTATGGATGCTCCTGACTTCTTTTAAGAGCAATGCGGAGATTCGTACCTATCGGACGAAGTTTCTGCCTATTGAGTGGACGTTAGAAGGGTATCAGAGCGCCTTTGAACGGGCGCCGATTGCAAACTGGTTTGTGAACAGTATGTTTGTGACCGTCTGTGTCACGGCAGCGGTGATTCTCACCAGCACATTGATTGGCTTCGTATTTGCCAAGTATGAGTTCAGAGGGAAGAAGATTTTGTTCGTGCTTTTGCTGGCAACCATGATGGTTCCGCCTCAGGTCACCATGATTCCCAGGTATCTGATGATTCAGAAAATGCACCTGTTTAATACAAGGTGGGCGTTGGTGGTTCCAGGGCTTGTCAGTGCGTTTTCCATCTATCTGGCGAGGCAGTTTATTGCAGACATACCAGATAGCCTGTGTGAAGCGGCAAAGATTGACGGTGCAGGCCCGTTTCGGATTTACTGGAACGTGATTCTTCCTAATATCCGGCCTGCGATTGGCTCTATTGGGATTTTTACGGCAATGATGCACTGGAATGATTATCTGAATCCACTTCTGATGCTGAATGATATGGAGAAAATGACGCTGCCCCTTGGGCTTGTGATTTTCGATAACCAGCGGTCCATGGATTTGTCAGCGACCATGGCGGCGGCAACGCTGATTATGCTGCCTATGATTGTGATTTTCCTGATTTTCCAGAAGCAGTTTATCAAGGGAATGACCATGAGCGGGATAAAGTGATTCAAAGAAAAATAAAAAAATAAAAGAGAGGTAAGATTAACATGTTTATGCAAAAAGAAGTAAAGTACGAGATGAAGCTGTTAAGCTCTCTGGCCAAGGTGTTTCAGGATGAGACTCCAGTATACCGGCCTGAGTGTTTAAAGCTTAGCGCACTGTGGGGAGAAACGGTATCCTTCCAGGCAGCCTACACTGGCGACTATTTTATGCGCGAGCGTTTGGAGGTTAGAGTCCTATCGCCTATTGAAAAACAGGTTCGTGTAAGGACGGTTGAACAGGTTCCGGTGGGCCGTGCAACCAACAGGATCGTGGATGACAATTATCTGAAAACCACCTCCGGCCTGTATCCCGATCTACTGCGGGATTTGAAGGATAATAAGGTGATTGTATGCTCTCACCAGTGGAGAAGTCTCTGGATTGACGTGGAGGTGACCGAAGAAATCGAAGCTGGCGACTATGAGATTGAGATTCAGTTGGTAAAAGAAGCTGAGGTCGTATGTTCTGGGGTTATGAAGATTACGGTTATCCCAGCGGCGCTGCCTAAGCTTGGAATCATGCATACAGAATGGCTTCATGCGGATTGTCTTGCGGACTATTATCATGTAGAGGTTTTCTCTGAGGAGCACTGGAAACTCCTTGAGAACTATTTCCACGAGTATGTGCACAGAGGCTGCAACATGATGCTTGTACCCCTCTTTACGTCGCCCCTGGACACGGCGGTGGGACTTGAGCGCACAACCACCCAACTGGTGGACGTATACGTGAAGGACGGGGAATACCAGTTTGGATTCGACAAATTAGAACGTTGGGTCAAGCTGTGTAAAGCCTGCGGCATTGAATATTACGAGATGTCCCACCTTTTCTCACAGTGGGGGGCAAAGTATGCGCCGAAGGTAGTGGCGGTTGTAGACGGAAAGGAAGAAAAGATTTTTGGATGGCATACGCCGGCAGTCGGGGAATACACCAGATTTCTCCACAGCTTCCTGCCTGCGTTGATTGAAAAACTGCGGGAGTGGGATATTGCAGGGGTTACATATTTCCACATTTCTGATGAGCCAAGGGAAGAACATTTGGAGAGCTTTAAGGCGGCCAAGGAGTCTCTCGGAAATCTGCTTGACGGGTTCCATACCTTTGACGCCCTCTCAAGCTATGAATTCTACCGCCACGGTTTAATCGACAAACCCATTCCAGGAAACAATGAGATTGAGGAGTTCTTGTCCCACGGGCTTAAGGATATGTGGACATATTACTGTACGGGTCAGTTCTATGAGGTGAGCAATCGGTTTATGTCCATGCCGTCAGCGAGAAACCGAATTTATGGCTTGCAGTTGTTTAAATATGATATCGTCGGAATTCTGCATTGGGGATATAATTTCTACAACAGCCAGTTCTCCATTGAGCATATTAACCCATATGAGGTGACGGATTCGGGCAATGCCTTCCCGTCTGGAGACCCCTTCCTGGTGTATCCGGGAAGCGACGGGCATCCAGAGGAATCCATCCGGATGATGGTTCACTATGAGGCGCTTACGGACTTAAGAGCTCTTCGGCTTTTAGAATCTCTGACCAGCAAGGAGTATGTGATGGAGTTAATTGAAGGCGAGCTTTGCGAGCCTTTGACATTTAAGCGGTATCCCAAATCAGATATGTACCTGATTACCCTTAGGAACCGTGTGAACCGTGAGATTGGAAAGCGCATGTCAGAAGGCAAACAGGATTAACAGGAGAAAAACATGTCTGAGACAAAGATTGTAAAAACCACCTGCTCTACCTGCGGCCCATGCTGTGAGGTGGACGCATACGTAAAGGACGGTAAGCTGATTTCTGTGGAGGGTGCGCGCAACACGCCCATGCAGTCCGGCGGGCTGTGCGCCAAGGGAATTGCGGCCAGTCAGTATGTCTATAACAAAGAGCGCGTGCTGTATCCTATGAAGCGTGCGGGCAGGAAGGGCGAGGGAAGATTTGAACGGATTTCCTGGGACGAGGCGTATGATATGATTGCCGACAATCTCCTTCGGGTGCGTCGTACCTATGGGGCAAAATCAACGGTATTCTATGCGGGTTATGCCAAATGGTACCGTCCGGCGCTTTTGCGTCTGGCAAACGCATATGGTACGCCGAATTTCTGTACAGAATCCAGCACATGCTTTCAGGCGGCGGCCCTTGCCTGGCGTTCTCTGTACGGGAACATGATATGCAGACCGGACCTTAAGAATACAAAGACCCTCATCCTGTGGAGCTCCAATCTCTATCACTCGAACACGCCTATGAGCCCGATGTATCAGGATTTGAAAAAAAGGGGTGTCAAAGTGATTGACGTTGACCCGCGCCATACGGTGACGGCCCACGACGCGGATATTCACTTACAGTTGATTCCAGGGACAGACGGTGCGCTTGCCCTGTCCATGGCCCAGGTAATCATTGAGGAGAAGCTGTATGACAGGGAGTTTGTAGAGAAATATGTCTACGGGTTTGAGGAGTATCGGGAGTATGTACAGGAATTTTTGCCCCAAAAGGCGGAGAAGATTACCGGAGTGCCGGCAGAATTGATTCGCCTGGCAGCCAGAACCTATGCCGGAAACGGTCCGGCGGGCATTATGTTTTCAGCGTCTCCGGTGGTACACCATATCAATGGGGTGCAGAATTATCGGGCGGTGTTCTCGTTGATTGCCCTCACCGGCAACTATGATATCGAGGGAGGAAACCGGACACAGCCAGGCCCCTTTTCGCCTGCAAATGAATTTGGCAGGGTCAGGCGGTTTGACGGGGAGGAGGCCCTTGGACAGAGGGAGTTTCCGGCGTGGTTTGACCTGCCCTGCGACGAGGCACAGTGTATCAGGCTGGCTGACTACATTTTAGACGAGAAGCCTTACCCCGTTAAGGCAGTATTCGCCATGGGGCTGAATCATCGGATGTGGCCGAAGCCAGAACGGCTTAAATTGGCCCTTGAGAAGCTGGATTTCTATGTAAATGCAGAGTTGTTTTGGTCAAAGTCCTGCGATGGGGCCGATCTGGTGCTTCCGGCATGTACCTCTTATGAACGTGAGCAGGTGCATACAGGGGGAGGCGGCAGGTTCTTCTTCTCCAATAAGGCTATTGAGCCGGTGGGGGAGTCGAAGAACGATATTGAGATTATTATGGAAGTACTTCAGAGGATGAAAGTAAGAGAGCCTGGGATTGCAGATGAGATACTGGAGGGTGGATACGAGGCTTATATGGAGTATATCCTGAAGCCCTCCGGACTTACCCTTAGCGAGCTTAAGAGCCATCCCAAAGGGATGCGGGGCAGGAACCTGTATCAGCCTTCTGTAAAGACCTATGAGAAGGAGCCCTTTCATACCCCGTCCGGCAAGGTGGAGTTTAAATCCCTGATACTAGAGCGTTACAGGGACAGCCATGGATACAGCGGGCTGCCAAAATATGGGGATTACCGAGAGCATTGGAACGACTTTGGAATCGGCAGAGAGGAATATCCCCTGATTTTAAATACAGGAAGCAGGAAGCCTCAGTTGTTTCATTCGCGGTTATACCGGATGCCTTGGCTTGGAAGGATTGAAGATGTTCCACTAGTTGAGATACATCCAAAGGATGGAAGAAAGTACGGCGTTGCAGACGGGGAAAATGTCCGGATTACGTCTCCTGCCGGTTCGGTTACAGGGATTGCCGCTTACAATAACCAGGGGAAGCCAGGAGTCGTTTATATCTATCACGGAAGCCCGAACGGGGACGCGAATGAACTGATTCATAAAGATTATGTAGACCCCATCTCCGGATTTCCGGGCTTTAAGGGGTATTTCTGCAGAATCGAGAGGACAGGACAAGATGAAGATAAGGTTTGATGAAGAAAAATGCGTAGGCTGCTATGCATGCTATACCGCGTGTATCGCGGCTCACCATTCTCCTGAGGAGGAGGACGCGAAAAGCCACAGAGTCATTCAAAAGGTGGTTAAGGAGGATTTCCAGAAGAATATCTGTGTGGGCTGTATCCATTGCGGCCTTTGCATGGAGAAATGTCCGAAGGGGGCAATCTACAAAGAGGCGCGGTACGGCCTGATTCTTGTAGAGAAGGAAAAATGCGCAGGCTGCGGTGTCTGCCAATCCGTCTGTCCGAAGGGAGTCATCCATTTTGACGCAGAGGGCAGAATGGAGAAATGCGACGGGTGTATAGGGCGGCTTTATGAGGGAAGACAGCCCGCTTGCGTCAGAGTATGCTGCGTGGGGGCCATTGAGTCTAAACTGCCTGTCTTATAAAAGCTCTGTTGCGTCCTCCATGTGGTCTTTGCGGTAGCGGCTTGGAGAACATCCCATATACCGCTTAAATATCTGCCCGTAATATGCGGGAGAGGAGAAGCCGGTCATGCTTGCGATTTTGGTGACGCTTTCTCCCTCCCGCAGAAGCGGCAGGCTGTTCTGAATTCTAAGGAACAAGATATACTCGAATATAGTCATTTTCATATATTTCTTAAAAAAACGGCAGCATTCGCTCTTACAGATATTCACATGGTCTGCAATCTCATCCAGCGTAATCTCCTGAGAATAATGAATATGAATATAGGACAGGATGTCCTTAAGCCTTGTCAGGTGCTTCTGGGGCTGTTGTTCGCTGGCAGGAAGGGAATTGTAATATTGGTAAAGCTTCTGCCAGATGATGGTGAGAATGAGATGCACCTGCAATTCATAATCAGGCAAAGGCGTCTGCGAAATCCGATGAATATTTTTGATTTGGTCTATAATATCCTGGTGCCATTTTATCTCTTTTTGAAGCTTCAGGGAATGCCAGCTCTCGTTTGTAGTGATAAAGTCCACATATTTCGTTTGCAGAAGGCTGTTCTCATACCCATAAATAAATCTGGGATGGAAGGTGATGGAGAGATAGGTGCAGTCTTTTTTGTCTACCATATAGCCGGAGTGGAGAGAGTTGCTGTTGCCAAACAGTCCCTCGCCTTCGCACAGGAGATATTTCTTATCGTTTACCAGATATTCAATCTGTCCAGACATAATCCATGTAAGCTCAATCTCTGGATGCCAGTGCCAGGGGAAAGAATTCTGCTCATATGCCTGAATTTTTTCCAGGCTGATATGAACAGGAAATTCATAGTTTCCATGCTTCTTGATTTCTTTCTGGTCTTTTTCGGTGTGTAACTGCATAGCGAACCTCTTTTCCTCAATATACTGATAATATTCTCAAATATTCTTATTGTATCCACTGTCTTATCTCATTATAATTATAAATTAGATAAGGCAGATATGCAATGGAGATTGGTTATAAAATAAAGAACGGAGGATACGACTATGAAGGAAAAATTAATTCAGCAGTTCAAAGATTTATACAAGGGGGAAGGCGAAATCCGGTCTTATTTCGCGCCAGGGCGTGTGAATCTGATTGGAGAGCATACGGACTATAACGGAGGTCATGTATTTCCCTGTGCATTGACCTTGGGGACATACGGAATTGTGAGAGATAGGGACGACAGGAAGCTTCGGTTCTATTCGGCTAATTTTGAGAAGTTGGGAGTCATTGAGACGAGTCTTGACGAACTGGTTCCGGACCCGAAGGCGAACTGGACGAATTATCCGAAAGGCGTGATGTGGGCGTTTGAGAAGCGGGGATATAAGCTGAGCCACGGCATGGATATCTTAATCTATGGCAATATTCCCAATGGTTCTGGTCTTTCCTCCTCTGCGTCATTGGAGGTTCTGACAGGGGTAATCTTAAAGGATACCTTTGGATTTGACCAGGTATCTATGGTAGATATTGCATTAATCGGCCAGGATTCGGAGAATAATTTTAATGGCTGTAACTGTGGAATCATGGACCAGTTTGCCAGCGCTATGGGCAAGAAGAACCATGCAATCTTTTTGGACACCAATACACTTCACTATGAATATGCACCGGTTGTTCTTGAGGATGCGAAAATCGTAATTACCAACAGCAAGGTAAAGCATAGTCTGGTGGATTCTGCCTACAATGACAGGCGTAGCGAGTGTGAGACTGCGTTGAAAGAGCTTAAGGCTGTGACAAAGATATCCTCTCTTGGGGAATTGTCAGAGGAAGAATATGAGGCGCATAAGGATGCAATCAAGGATGCGGTAAGGCAGAAGCGGGCAAAACACGCGGTTTATGAGAACCAGAGGACCGTCCGTGCCGTGGAGGCGTTGAAGAATCAGGATGTGGAGTTGTTCGGGAAGCTTATGAATGCTTCTCATGAATCTCTGAGATATGACTATGAGGTCTCCTGTAAGGAGATTGATATCCTTGTAGATCTTGCTCAGGCAATGCCGGGAGTGCTTGGCTCACGTATCACAGGAGGAGGCTTCGGCGGCTGTACGGTAAGTATTGTGAAGAATGACGCTGTGGATGCATTTATCAGCGAGATCGGCAAGACCTATCAGGAAAAGGTAGGGCATGAGGCAGAATTTTATGTAGTAGATATCGGAGACGGCGCAGGCGTAATCTAAATAGCTCTTTGGGGATACAGCAGTATATAATGTGGAGGGAAAAAGATGTTAAATGAAAATATCAAAAAATTAGTAGAATACGGTATTCAGACTGGTTTGGTTCCGGAGACTGAGCGAATCTATACGACGAACCTCCTGCTGGAAATGTTTCATGAAGACGGCTACGAAGATGTTGCTGTGGATTCAGATAGGATTGAGTTGGAGTCTGTGTTGAAGGAGCTGCTGGATGAAGCCGTAAAGCGCGGAATTATTGAAGACAGTATTGGATACAGGGATTTATTTGACACAAAGTTAATGAACTGCCTGGTCCCAAGACCAGCCCAGGTGCAGGAGACATTTGCGAAGAAATACGAGATATCTCCCAAGGAAGCGACGGATTACTACTATCAACTCAGTCAGGACAGCGACTATATCCGCCGCTACCGTGTGAAAAAGGATATGAAGTGGAAGGTAGCTTCTCCTTATGGCGAGATTGATATTACCATCAACTTATCCAAGCCGGAGAAGGATCCCAAGGCCATTGCGGCGGCAAAGAATGCGAAGGCGAGCAGCTACCCTAAGTGCCTGCTCTGTATGGAGAACGAGGGGTATGCGGGACGCCTGAACCATCCGGCCAGAGAGAACCACAGGATTATTCCGGTTACGATCAATGACAGCAGATGGGGCTTCCAGTATTCTCCCTATGTGTACTACAATGAGCACTGTATCGTATTTAACGGACAGCATGTGCCTATGAAGATTGATCGGTCAGCGTTTATTAAGCTGTTTGATTTTATTAAGCAGTTCCCCCACTATTTCCTGGGCTCCAATGCGGATCTTCCGATTGTGGGCGGTTCGATTTTAAGTCACGACCATTTCCAGGGCGGTAATTATACATTCGCCATGGCGAAAGCGCCAATCGAGCAGGCTGTGACAATTCCAGGCTATGAGGATGTGGAGGCAGGGATTGTGAAATGGCCCTTATCTGTGCTTCGCATCAGGAATAAGGACGAGAAGCGTCTGATTGAGCTGGCTGACCATGTCCTGGGAGCATGGAGAGGCTATACGGACGAGGCAGCGTTTATTTTCGCTGAGACTGAGGGGGAACCCCACAACACAATCACGCCGATTGCAAGAAAAGTGGGCGATACTTATGAGCTTGATTTGACTCTGAGAAATAATATTACGACAGAAGAACATCCATTGGGCGTTTATCATCCACATGCTCAGTATCATAACATTAAGAAAGAAAATATTGGTCTGATTGAGGTTATGGGACTGGCGGTACTGCCCTCCAGATTGAAAGAGGAGATGGAGCTTCTTGCAGATTACCTGGTGGAAGGCAAGGACATCAGGGAAAACGAGAAGATTGAAAAACATGCAAATTGGGCGGAAGCGTTCCTGTCCAAGTATGACAGCATTACGCGGGAGAATGTGATGGAGGTGCTCAAGGAGGAGATCGGCATTACCTTTACCCATGTGCTGGAGGATGCAGGGGTGTATAAGTGTACAGAGGAAGGACGCAAGGCGTTTATGCGGTTCATTTCTACTCTGTAAATTCTTAAAATAAATCTAAAAATAAACGTAAAACTCTATTGACAATCTTGGACAACTGATATATAATAAATATCGTTGTAAAAAGATTGTCAATATGTGGGCGTAGCTCAGCTGGATAGAGCGTCTGGCTACGGACCAGAAGGTCGGGGGTTCGAATCCTCTCGCCCACGTTAAAAGTCCTTGCAGTTTCTCTGTAAGGACTTTTATCGTACCATGGCGATATGGGCTTGATGTATCGGGGACGATGGGGCGTTAATTTACACAGTTCCTTAAAGGAGGAGTCCGTGGATGGAGAAGAAAAAGATTGCGTGTGAAGTCTGCCGTAACCAGTGTGAGATGGAGGTCGAGATGGAAGACGGCGAGGTTGTGGAGGTTACGGGCAATGGATGTATGAAGGGATATATCTTTGCACAGAACGCAGCCAGGGAACAGCAATAGTAGACAATTACATCGGAATATATTAAGATTGTAATATCGTCAACAATTTATCTAAAAGAGAAAGGAATATGGACTATGAAAAGAAATGTTATTGTAGGGCAGTCAGGAGGACCGACAGCAGCGATTAACTCAAGTCTTGCGGGAGTTTACCGTACGGCAAAGGACCGTGGGGCGCAGAAGGTATATGGTATGCTTCATGGCGTACAGGGGTTGTTGGAGGAGAATTATATTGACCTGGCGGATCATATCAAGACAGAATTGGATGTAGAGCTGCTTAAGAGAACGCCGGCGGCATTTTTAGGTTCATGCCGTTATAAACTTCCGGAGATTCACGAGAACCGAGAGGTTTATGATAAGATTTTTGAGATTCTTGAGAAGCTGGATATTGAAGCGTTTATCTATATCGGCGGGAATGATTCCATGGATACGATTAAGAAGTTATCCGATTATGCAATTATCACCGGATTTTCAACCAGATTTATCGGATGTCCGAAGACGATTGATAATGACCTTGCATTGACAGACCACACACCTGGATATGGAAGCGCTGCAAAATATATCGGTACTTCCATGAAGGAGATTATCCGCGACAGCTTCTGCTTGGAGACTGAGAACGGAATCGTTACAATCGTAGAGATTATGGGACGTAACGCGGGATGGCTCACAGGTTCAGCGGCGTTGTCTGAGGGAGAGGACTGCGAGGGTCCGGATCTGATTTACCTGCCGGAGACGACATTTGATCTTCAGGCTTTTGGCGGAAGAGTCAGAGAGCTTTTGGAGAAGAAGACATCTATCGTGGTTGCAGTCTCAGAAGGAATTCGTACCGCAGACGGAACTTATGTGTGTGAACTTGGCAATAGTATTGACTTTGTAGATGCATTCGGACATAAGCAGTTGTCAGGTACAGCGTCTTATCTTGCAAGCTATATTGCAGGCGAGCTTGGATGTAAGACTCGTGCCATTGAGCTTAGTACCCTGCAGCGTTCAGCGTCACATGCAGCGTCACGTGTAGATATCCTGGAGGCTTATCAGGTTGGCGGCGCGGCTGTGAAGGCAGCAGACGAGGGAGATACCGGTAAGATGGTAGTTCTTCAGAGATTGTCTGACGATCCGTATCAGTGCGGAACTGAGGTGAAGGATGTCCACAAGATTGCCAACGACGAGAAGCTGGTTCCGAGAGAGTGGGTGAATGAGGAGGGAACTTATGTGACAAGCGAGTTCATTTCCTATGTAAGACCGCTGATTCAGGGGGATGTTTCTCCAGTTATGGTTGACGGTATTCCGAGACATCTGTATACACCGAGAGAGTTAAGCTATAGACAGAAGAAGGGTAATATAGAATAATAGATGTAATATGGCCGCTGCACGGTTAGGCGTGCGGCGGTTTTTGTATACCTTACTGGACGAAGTCCACCAGCCCGAAGGGCATGTATTACGGTGTGCCCTTTGGGTATACCATTGAGTACAGTGATTATAAATAGATAGCAGGAGGAATGCGTTATATGTCGATATACAATAGATTTATTACCTCGGCAGAGAGTCTTGTGACAACCCATGAAGAAACAAGAGCAGGTTTTTTAAGCATTGCATTAGAAAAGAATCGGGTTGGAGATCCATTTGTGAAAAATGCCCTTGCATTTAAGGCAATGGCAGCTCATACTTGTAGGGCTGAAGACTTACTTAATCTTCCGGAAGTTCGGCCATTTTTAATTACAGCAGCAGGTCTATCTGATAAATCGCTGTCATATTTGGATGAAGATGATCAAACCATGGCAATAAAAGAGCTTATCGATAAGTTCTTGAAGCCATCTGGCGAAGCGTATATTGATGAGGCGACTTTTCGTTATCTTCTCATCAAAGGAGATGCAGTCGGCGGAGCAATGCGCAACAAGATCGGCGTACTTGGGCAAGAACGGTTTATTCGCGCCATCTATTCAAGTATGAGTGTCAGAGGAATGGTATGTGATTGCGTTTCTACAAATTCAAAATATTGGAGAGAAATAGACGGTAATGATGCAGGAACAGAGACAAATGTTAAGGCATTACATTGGAGGAATACGAGGGGAGAACGAATCCTTGTCTTTAATTCCAAAATACCGACAGTAAACAAAAATGTCGATATATGCTTGTTTTCCAGCGGCATAGCTGACTATGATGGAATAGTACGCCATGATGAACGCGCAATTATGTTTGGCGAGCTAAAAGGCGGAATTGATCCAGCAGGCGCAGATGAACATTGGAAGACTGGAAATTCTGCTTTAAATCGAATTCGTGAAAGTTTTACTAAAGCGGGATATCCTAAAATAAAAACGTCTTTTATCGGTGCGGCGATTCAACATTCTATGGCAGAGGAGATATATAAACAATTGGAAGATGGAACATTATCCAACGCGTCGAATCTGACAAATAACAATCAGTTAATAGAATATTGTAATTGGTTAATTGAGCTATGAGGGGGATGAATATGGAACAATTAACTTTGTTTGAAATGCCTGAAATGACACAAGAATTTGCTGAAAAAGCCAATTACATTGTAGAGAGCTTTTCGGCCGATGGTTTTTGCTGCGAGGATGCCCGGCAGGCTCTGGAAAAAAAATATGAACCTATACTTGAGATAACAAATAAATTTGACAGACGAAGCGTTAGCTTTCAGTTGAGCAAAAAGGATGCTTTGCATAGCTGGTTAAAATATAAAGAGGGATTTTCAGCAGATCTTGTGAATACGTTATTGGATGACATGGATGTAAGAATAGGCGATACAGTAATGGACCCTTTTATGGGGGCGGGAACGACTGCGCTAGTATGTCGGATGCGTGGAATTCATACTATTGGTTATGACATCATGCCGTTATCCGAAATTGCAATAAAGGCTAAGGTCAATGTGATGCGGTATGATATAGAGGAAATAAAAAGAATGACTGACACGTTTACTTCATTGGTCATGCCAAAAGATTATTTAGGTAAAACTCCGTATATTACGATCACAGATACTGCATATCCAGAATTAAATGAGAAATTTATTCAGTATGCGAAAGAATGGATTTTTCAGTCTGATTATTCAAATGAGGCAAAGAATCTTTTTACTCTTTGCATGATAAACTCTCTTGAAAGATGCAGCTATACATCAAAAAGCGGACAATATCTAAGTTGGGATTCTCGTTCAAAAAAGGTTTTTAATGCTAATGTAGCACGCAAAAAAGCTGGACGAAAGCTTTTACCTAAGCATTATTGCCGAGAAGTGATTGGAAATATAAGGGAAGCGGTACAGGAAGAATTAGAACATGTTTTATCCGATATAAAAATGATACAGTCAAATGGATATATGGAATCGTCTGCAAATATTTGTTTTAAGCAAAGCAGCGCTCTGTTTGAGCTGCCTCAGGTACAATCAGAAAGTATTACGGGGGTAATAACATCACCGCCCTATTGTAATAGATATGACTATACCAGAACATATGCTCTTGAACTGGTCTATTTAGGTAACGGTGAAGAAAACATTAAAGAGATGCGTCAGGCTTTGCTTTCGTGTACAGTTGAAAATAAGTCTAAGGTGGAAGCGCTTAAGGAATATTATGAAAAAACTGGCGCGTTGGATAGATTTCATTATATCTATGGTGCCATTAAAACCAATGCTGCATTTCAAGAGATTATTACAGCTATGGAAAGGCGTAAATCCAACGGTGATTTGAATAATAAGGGTGTACTGCGAATGGTTGAGGGGTATTTTACAGAGCTTGCATTTATTTATGCAGAACTGTATCGTATATGCAAAAAAGGTGCTTTTGTAGCATTTGTGAATGATAATGTTCGATATGGCGGTGAAGTGATACCGGTCGATTATCTGTCAACGAGCTTTGCTGAACAATTTGGTTTTACTCCTGTAAAAGTATTTTGTCTGAAGCAGCAAAAGGGAAACAGCAGCCAACAGATGAAGAAATATGGACGAGTACCTCTTCGGAAAAGTATTACTATTTGGAAAAAATAATAGAAGCGTAATTTATAAACGAGCCTAAAACAGCCACTTAAGTGGCTGTTTCGTGGTAGTATGGCACCTTTGGTTATATTTTATATTTTTACAAAAATAGACTTGCAATTTTAGGCGAAATCGCGTAATATATAAATCACTCTAATACTCAAAAGAATCTTCAGTGTTTTCACATTAATATTCCCAAGGTAGTTTTAATTTATCTAAATTTTATAAGGAAGAGGTGATGTACGTGACAGGAAAAGAGGGGTATGACGTACTGCGTCTAATCGAACACGGGCAGACATGTTATATCAGTTCAGAGTATGTGGAAGGAAGCATACTGGCAGGGTGGCTTAAGTCCCGCCCGAAGGTTACAAAAGAGCAGTTATTTTCTTTGATGCGGGAGATTGTCAATCAGTTGAGTATGATTCATAAGTGCCGGAAGAAGCCCTATTATCAGTATGTGAATCCTTACAGTATTGTGGTAACGGACGAGGATAAGCCTTATTTCTTGGATTTGGAGGCCGGCTCGAATGAAAAGCGGCTTCGGTTCATGCAAAGGCGTGTTGTCAGAGAGTGCTTTCTTCCAAAGGAGGAAGCCTATTATCAGAGAGGAAGCGCAAAGCTTGACATCTATGGGATGGGGAGAACCATCCAGTATCTTCTTGACGCGGCAGTTCTGATGCCTCCGCTTAGCGGGCGGGAGGAAAGAAGATTTCTAAAAATCATTTCAAAATGTCTGAATGATCAATCAAACTCCGCCTATCAAAGTGCGGCGGATATCCGAAGGAATATCCCACAATATAAGAAAAAAACAGAACATAATCCTGTCCTTCGCAGACGGCTGCTTTTATCTGCCGGTGCGGCAGTTATTCTTGGTGGAGCATGGAAGGTGCAGGAAACAGGAGGTTTATATGGAGCTGATACAGAAGAACTTTCTGACATGACACAGAAACATATATTTCAGGAAGATACATGGCAGGAAAGAGAAGCTCAGGAAGACTTGTCACAGAAAAATGGGGAGGATTTAGAGGAATTTGGTTTTCAATCTGAAATATTAATGCGGGGAAGCGGCGAAGCGTATATGGAGCTGGCCTTGGCATATATCTTAGATTTGGAGGACTATGAGAAAAGCCTGTATTATCTGGACAAGATTCAGGAGTATGCTATGGCTGTGAATCTGAGAGAGGTTGCGGAGGCGCTTATGGGGAAGGAAAAAGAGCCGGAGGTACTGGAGGAAAGTCTGCGCTATCTGGAGGAGAAAGGACAGGAAGATTCTACAGGGCAGTATGACCGCTGCCTGATGAAAGGTTACAGCCTGCTGGATACAAAAGACGCCGCAGAAGCCATTCTTCGTCTTGGCAGAAGATGCCTGGATAAGACGGATGATGGAGAGGAAACCAAAGAGATTCGTAAATACTTAGCTTTGGCTTACGAGAGAATGGGAGAATTCAATGAAGCAGCCCAGCTTTATGAGGAAATGCTGGATTTGGAAACAGATGCCGCAAGGCGGGAGGAAATGTATGGCAGGCTGGTCACACTATATGAAAACAGCGGACACAATGACAGGGCGGTGGAGATATGCGTTCAGGGAATCGGGGAGCTGGACAATGCAGAGAAGTTAAAAATCACCCATATGCGGCTTTTATGTCAGGATGCAGCCATTGGACGCGACCTGTGTGCCCAGACCATACAGGAGTATCTGGCACAGTCGCCAAAGCTTCTGGAAAATGAAGGATTTCAGGAGATTATGGGAGAATACGAGATTCAAGTGGAGGGAGAGCAGGTATGGGTAGGACGATAAAAAATATTGTTGAGTTGTTTGTGATACTGGGATTGATTTACTGGCAGCAATATGGTATAGTTATAACAGTTTCATGAACGTATTGAGATGGGAGAGCGAATGATTACAACAGGAATGTTGTTGTTTGGTTTGCTCTTTTTCTTATATAATATTTCTTATATATTTTAAGAGGGGAAAGGGATGGACAGAAAATATTACGAGGCAATCGAAAGTAATCCCGTTGTTGCAGCAGTAAAGGATATGGAAGGTCTTTTGAAATGCTGCGAATTGGAAGATATCCGAGTCGTTTTTATCCTGTTTGGGGATATTTGCACCATCAGAGATATTGTGAACAAGGTAAAAGACACTGGAAGAATGGCGATGGTCCATATAGACCTGATCACAGGATTAGGCTCAAAAGAGGTGGCGGTAGACTATATTAAGCAGTATACAGAGGCAGACGGAATTATAACCACAAAGCCTGCGCTTATCAGACGGGGAAGGGAGCTGTCCCTATGTACGGTGCTTCGGTATTTTCTCATTGATTCTATGGCGTTAGAGAATATCAGGAATCAACAGCATACGGTAAAGCCGGACTTTATCGAGGTGCTTCCGGGGCTTATGCCTAAGGTAATTGGGCAGCTCTGCCAGATATCCAGGACGCCAATCATTGCCGGAGGGCTGCTGAACGATAAAGAGGATGTGATGAATGTGCTGTCTGCCGGAGTGATTGCGGTGTCCAGCACAAATCAGGACGTATGGCAGATGTAAGTCAATATATATAAATACGAATCATATAAATCAGGAGGATGTGAGGATGGCAAAATATGTAATGGCGTTGGATGCAGGGACGACGAGCAACAGGTGTATTCTATTTAACGAGGCAGGCGAGATGTTAAGCGTTGCACAGCGGGAATTCAAGCAGTATTTTCCTAAGCCGGGCTGGGTAGAGCATGATGCAGGAGAGATCTGGGCAAGCCAGATGGGAGTGGCTGTAGAGGCGATGAGCATGATTGGCGCCACGGCAGATGATGTGGCGGCAATCGGGATTACGAACCAGCGGGAGACAGCGATTGTGTGGGATAAGAATACCGGAGAGCCAGTCTATCATGGGATTGTGTGGCAATGCCGGAGGACGTCTGAGTATTGTGATTCCTTAAAGGAGAAGGGGCTTACGGACAAGTTTCGTGAGAAGACCGGGCTGGTGATTGATGCATATTTCTCAGGCACGAAAGTGAAATGGATTCTGGACCATGTGGAGGGCGCAAGAGAGAGGGCCAAGAGGGGGGAGCTTCTTTTTGGTACGGTAGAGACCTGGCTGATTTGGAAGCTCACTAAGGGAAAGGTACATGTGACAGATTATTCTAATGCCTCCCGTACCATGCTTTTTAACATCAATACATTGGAATGGGACGACGAGATATTAGAAGAACTGGATATCCCCAAATGTATGCTTCCTGAGGCTAAGCCTTCCAGTTGTGTCTATGGTGAGGCCGACCCATCTTTCTTTGGAGGAGCGATTCCCATCGCGGGAGCGGCAGGCGACCAGCAGTCGGCGTTGTTCGGACAGACTTGCTTTACGGCAGGGGAGGCCAAGAATACATATGGTACGGGCTGTTTCCTGCTGATGAATACAGGAGAGAAGCCGGTGTTTTCAAAGAACGGGCTGGTTACGACCATTGCATGGGGGCTGGACGGGAAGGTTTATTATGCGCTTGAGGGGTCCATCTTCGTTGCTGGCGCGGCAATTCAGTGGCTAAGGGATGAGATGCGGCTAATCGATTCTGCCATGGATTCCGAGTATATGGCAAAGAAGGTGAAGGATACCAACGGGTGCTATGTGGTTCCGGCGTTTACAGGACTTGGCGCACCCCATTGGGATCAGTATGCCAGAGGTACCATTGTGGGAATTACCCGCGGGGTGAATAAGTATCACATTATCCGAGCGACTCTGGAATCTCTGGCTTACCAGGTCAGCGACGTGCTGACGGCAATGAAAGCAGATTCAGGGATTTCACTGGCATCTCTTAAGGTGGACGGAGGCGCAAGCGCCAATAATTTCCTGATGCAGACTCAGGCGGATATTATCAATGCACCGGTTAAGCGCCCACAGTGCGTCGAGACGACGGCAATGGGGGCCGCTTATCTGGCAGGTCTGGCAGTCGGCTACTGGGGGAGCAAGGAGGATGTGATTAAAAATTGGGCCATTGACCGGACATTTGAGCCGTCTATTCCAGAGGAGGAACGGGTGAAGAAGATTCGCGGGTGGAACAAGGCAGTCAAGTACGCTTATGGATGGGCGAAGGAAGAATAGGAGCCGGCTTCATAACAGTAATTGTGAATAGAGGATTTGCAGGAGAAAAGAGCAGAGCAATAACCGCATTGAGACATATGCGTTTATTGTTCTGCTCTTTTGCAGTTAATTCAGAAAAAGGAGAATTGGTTTATGTATAAATATGATGTCATCATTATTGGCGGGGGAGTGTGCGGCTGTGCCGTGGCAAGAGAATTGTCCCGCTACAAGGTAAATGTTTGCGTGTTGGAAAAAGAAGAAGACGTATGCTGCGGAACCTCCAAGGCGAACAGTGGAATCGTCCATGCTGGTTATGACGCCCCTACAGGTTCCATGAAAGCAAAGATGAACCTGCGGGGGAACCAGTTGATGGAGCCTTTGTCAAAAGAGTTGGATATTCCTTTCATACGGAATGGTTCGCTGGTAGTTGGTAAGAGTAAGGAGGATATGCCAAGGCTTGATGAGTTGTACGACAGGGGTAATGCCAATGGTGTAAAAGGGCTTCAAATATTAAGCAAAGAAGAGTTGTTGAAAAAAGAGCCAAATCTTGGGGATGATGTGTATGGGGCTCTCTATGCGCCCACAGGAGGGATCGTATGTCCTTTTGAGCTGAATATTGCCCTGGCGGAAAATGCAAATGTAAACGGCGTAGATTTCAAGTTCTGTACAAAAGTGACAGGTATTGAGAGGCAGGAGGAGGGGTATCGACTCCTGACAAATCAGGGCGTTTATGATACAAAATACGTAGTAAATGCTGCAGGAGTTTACGCAGACAGCCTCCACAACATGGTCAGTGAACAGAAGATTAACATTACGGCAAGGCGAGGGGATTACTGTCTGTTGGATAAGCGAGCAAAAGCCCATGTGAGAAGCACCATATTCACCCTGCCGGGGAAATTCGGCAAAGGGATTCTGGTGGCGCCGACGGCTCACGGCAATCTGATTTTGGGACCGACAGCCATAGACATCCAGGATAAGGAGGGAACCAATACGACCAGAGAGGGGCTTGACCAGGTGCTGGAAAAAGCAGGAATGAATGTGAAAAATCTTCCCTTGCGTCAGGTGATTACATCCTTTGCAGGACTTCGGGCTCATGAGGACAGAGATGAATTTATCATAGAAGAATTGGCGGATGCCCCTGGCTTCATCGACTGTGCTGGAATCGAGTCGCCGGGCCTTACGAGCTGTCCGGCCATAGGGGAAAGGATTACAGGAATCTTAAGGGAAAGAATGGGGCTGGTTGAAAAGGACGACTTCATTTCCACAAGAAAAGGAATCCTGAGGCCGGCAAATTTGCCTAAGGAAGAACAGGCGGCGCTGCTTCGTGAAAATCCTGCGTACGGAAATATCATCTGCCGCTGTGAGATGATTACAGAGGGTGAGATTATAGACGCCATCCGGCGGCCTCTTGGCGCAAAGTCCCTGGACGGAGTGAAGCGAAGGACGCGGGCAGGGATGGGACGCTGCCAGTCAGGCTTCTGTTCGCCAAGGACAATGGAGATTCTGGCAAGGGAATGGAAGATGGAGGTTCGTCAGGTGACGAAATCCGGAGGAGATTCCTATCTGGTTTTGGGAACGAATAAGGATGTTTTTTAAAAGTGGGAGGAGGAGACAGTATGGAAAAGTATGATATAGTGATTATCGGCGGAGGTCCCGCGGGGCTTTCGGCAGCGGTTTCGGCAAGGGAAAACGGAATTGGTCGGATTGTGATACTGGAACGCGACAGAGAGCTTGGGGGGATATTGAATCAGTGTATCCATAACGGGTTCGGCCTGCATACCTTTCAGGAAGAACTGACCGGACCGGAATATGCCGGAAGGTTTATTGAGCAGGTAATAGATTTAGGAATCGAGTATCGGTTAAATACCATGGTTATGGATATTAGTCCAGAGAAGGTGGTGACAGCCGTAAATCCCAAGGAGGGGTTATTTGAGCTTCAGGCAAAGGCGGTTATCCTTGCTATGGGGTGCAGGGAGCGGGCGAGGGGTGCGCTGAATATTGCAGGCTATCGTCCCGCAGGAATCTTTTCCGCAGGAACAGCCCAAAGATTGGTGAATATGGAAGGATATTTACCAGGAAGGGAAGTCGTAATCTTAGGCTCCGGCGATATCGGACTGATTATGGCAAGGAGAATGACGCTTGAGGGGGCCAATGTGAAGGTAGTAGCCGAGCTGATGCCCTATTCCGGCGGATTAAAACGAAATATTGTTCAATGTCTGGACGACTATGGAATTCCGCTTAAATTAAGCTATACAGTGGTGGACATTAAGGGAAAGGAACGGCTTCGTGGAGTCACACTTGCAAAGGTTGATGAAAAAGGGAAACCGATTTCTGGAACAGAGGAATTCTATTCCTGCGACACTCTCCTTCTGTCTGTGGGGCTGATTCCGGAAAATGAACTTTCAGACGGAATGGGAGTTAAGCTGAATCCGGTTACATCCGGACCGAGGGTGGATGAAAGCCTTGAAACGAATATTGAGGGAGTATTTGCATGTGGAAATGTACTTCATGTCCATGATTTGGTGGATTTTGTGTCGGAGGAGGCAAAGACGGCAGGGAAGAAGGCGGCTGGGTATATACAGAATTTGTCCAACAAAAATATGCACACGGAAAGCGCCGGCAAAAAGAATAAGATTATTTCTCTTATCCCAGGAGAAGGGGTGCGCTACACGGTTCCGGAGTCTGTCTGTGTGAAACGCATGGACGAATGGCTGACGGTACGCTTCCGTGTAGGAAATATTTACAAGAACTGTTATATAAGCGTTTATTTTGACGCAGACAGGGTTCTCCACAGAAAAAAGGCGGTGGCAGCCCCCGGCGAGATGGAGGAGCTTGTACTTATGAAGGAGCAGCTTTTGGAATATCCTGACTTAGAGACAATCAGCGTAAAAATAGAGGAGGCATAAGGCGATGGAAGAAAAAAAACTAATCTGTATCAACTGCCCTCTGGGCTGCAGGCTTACGGTTACAATGGATGGGGAGACAATTTTGGGTGTGTCCGGAAATACCTGTATGCGTGGAGATTCTTATGCAAGACGGGAGCTGACGAACCCGACCAGGATTGTGACGTCTACAGTAAAGGTATCCAGGGGAAGGGAGAAGATGGTTTCAGTTAAGACAAGAGAGGATATCCCGAAAAAAAAGGTTTTGGAGTGCGTGCGGGCATTAAAGGACGTAACTGCAAAAGCGCCGGTTCGTATTGGTGATGTGATTGTCGAGAATATTTTAGGAACAGGGGTGGATATTGTAGCCACTAAAAATGTAGAGGCGGCAGAATAATTCATAAATATCTCTCTGAAATGGCTTTGTTTTTGTCTGAAATGCGAATTGAAATGACGGAATATCAGAAGTAAAATATTTGATGGTGATGAAAATGGAGAAAAGACAGAGAGAGTATCTTTTTGACAATTACAAGGTACTTCTGATTGTGCTGGTGGTGGTTGGTCACTTCATTGAGCCCTGCTATGATCAGAATCCGTTTTTGTATGAGCTGAAATGGGGGATTGTGGCGTTCCATATGCCGGCGTTTATCTTTATATCGGGATATTTTTCAAAGAAAATCCCATCTGTGAAAAAACTCATTAGCGGACTGGTAATCCCTTACTTCGTGTATGAAATAATCTACTACCTGCTATATACATATATACTGGACAAAGAAACCGAGCTATATTTTACCAGACCCAAATTTACACTGTGGTATCTCCTGGCATTATGCGTTTGGAGGCTGGCGGCGCCTGCTGTGAAAAGGCTTCCCTGCCACCTGATCTTATCACTGATTGCAGGACTTGCTGTGGGGCTGTTTGGTATCGGCAACTTTCTGTCCATTCCGAGGATTATATTTTTCTTTCCTTTTTTTCTGGCGGGGATGGAGTTTGACAGCGGATGGCTTACTCCCTTCCGTAACCGGAAGGGGTATCTGGGCGCTCTTGGAATCATTGGGGGTATGGCGGCGTTTCTGTTTCGGGACAGATACCACCGCCGCTTGTCGGTGAAAATTTTCTATGGGCGTTATTCCTATGAGGAACTGGAGTTATCCTCTGTGGAAGGAATACTGATACGCATCGTCTGCTATGGGATATCATTTTTGCTGATTTACCTGTTTATGCTGGTGCTTCCGTCAGAGAAGAGGTGCTATTCCTATCTGGGGGAGAGAACGATGGCGATTTATATTTTCCATGGGCTTATATATAGTTGGATGAAGCATCGGTCGTCGGCTCTATGGGCGGTAGAGAGTAACGGGGAGAGTATCCTGCTGCTGGCGTTTTGTCTGGCTGTGGTGTGGCTTGTGTCGCGGAAGCCTTTTGTACAGGTTACAAATAAGATAGCCCATCTTGTCTGAGACAGCAAAAAAGTACTGCCAGGCTCAGAACCAGCCTGACAGTACTAAAGTGATCAGCAGCGCCGGAATCGGTGGTATCCCAGATACATCCCGCCGATTCCGACAGCCAGGGCGATACATACATGTAAGGCCATCTGTTCTGTGGAAAATGCAAATCCTGTGCTCATGGGAAGGTACACTGGCATGGAGGTCATAAAATGAGAGATCTTTTTGGCATATGCTCCGAAAATCCACATAGGTGCAAGCACCTTAACCCAGACGACGGGAAAAAAGTATATCGAAACAGAGAGGATCAGCGCAAGGAACGGGCTTTTACACAGAGCCGAGATTCCCATGGCAATGCCGGTCAGGAGAAGGGCGCCTATAAAGCCTAAAAACGTAATATACAGGAGGAAGCCCAGGACACTTTCGGGACAATAGCCAAAAGGTGTGACAAAGCTCAGAAGAATTGCAGAGGCGTTTAGTCCCTGTACGCCGTATATAACAAGGTAGATGCTCCACATATAAGCGCAGACCCCCAAGGTCAGGACGACGGCAAAGCATAATGCCGCGAGAATTTTCATCCAGATGCCGCTTCCTTTTCCACGCCGCGTCGTTAAAAGAATGTCTGCCGTCTTAAGCTGGTATTCCTCGGCAAAGACTGGCGATAATCCCAGAAGCAGTATGACAAACAGGGCCAGTATGGCGGCTACGTACATTTCCGCGAAATCATTCCATCCATAGACATAATCAAATCGTACTTCGTTATCCAGAAGGTATTGGGCGTTGTATTCCCATTCTTTTCCTTTAAAAAAATGGATTTGATTGGGGTCGTATCCGTCGGTCTGTCGAAAGTTGGTAAAGTTTTCTGTGACAAAGCGGCTGCAGTAGTTTCCCGCCGGCTTGCTGCTTTCTTCATTATAATAAAAAAATCCATAGTTTTTATATATCTTTTTGACTTTTTCAAGGGTCAAAGCTCCGCAATAGTCTTTAGTTAAGGCTTTGTCCCTCACAATAGCCTCCTGTCCCTGGTAAATCCTTCCGTCTATGATGGTTGTATAGTGGTAACGTTCTTCATACAGACGTACGGTTACGAAAGCAAGCAGAAGAAATATACCGAGCCAGACGATTTTTCTGGATATCATCTTACAGAGTTCTTCTTTCCAAATGGTCCACATGTTCTGACACCTCCTCAAAGTAATATAAATATACGTCCTCCAATCCTGGCGAAGCCATGCTTGCGCCCTCAATGGGGCATGAGTCTGACACCAGGCGAAGGCGAACCTTTTCTCCTTCGTTTTTCAGATTGCTGACTGGGAAAGCTTCGTTCATCTGAAGGGCTTTGGCGGGTTCGGCAAGATATTCCCATACCTTGCCATTTACGCTGTTGGTGACCTCTGCCACAGTGCCATGTTCAATAATCCGTCCCTGTTTCATGATGAGGATTTCATCTGCAATAAATTCTACATCAGAGACAATATGGGTGGACAAAAGGATGATTCGTCCTTTGGATAATGAGCTGATCATATTGCGAAAGCGTATCCTCTCTTTGGGGTCAAGTCCAGAGGTGGGTTCATCCATAATTAGGATTTCAGGATCGTTTAAGAGTGCCTGGGCGATTCCCAGCCTCCGAAGCATTCCGCCGGAAAATGTCTTTATTTTATTTTTCTGGCTGCCTGTTAAATCTGTCAGGCGAAGCATCTCCTGCACCTTTTCTTTTACAAGGTCTTTTGGGACTGCTTTACATGCCGCCAGATATTCAAGATACCTCTTGGCGGTAAAATCCGGATAATAGCCAAAGTCCTGGGGCAGATATCCCAGAAGGTAGCGGTAATCGCCGTCCAGTCTGCCAATCTCTATGCCGTTGCATCTTATCTCTCCAAAGGTCGGCTTCAGTACGCCGCAGATCATGCGCAGAAGGGTTGTCTTTCCTGCGCCGTTTGCGCCGAGAAATCCGTACACACCTTCGTGAAGGTTTAAGGATACGTTATCCACGGCGATTTTATTTTTGAATTGTTTTGTAATACGATCTAATTTTAATTCAGGCATATGTCACCTCCATTTTCTATTTTGCCAAGAAGGCCGTAGACTTCTGCAATCAGCAGAGCCAGTCCTGTAAGCGTCAATATCTGCCAAATGACCAGATACTTCGGCTGATAGACGGATTCCCATAATATAGGGAAAAGCGCAAGAGTGCCGCTAAGCAGGCCAAAGGCAAGGGAACGGAAACCCTGGGAAATATTCCTTAGGTTTGTCAGCATGTGCAGATACAGGGTGTCTGACCACAGAAACGGCGCCAGCATATAGATGAGGGAGGTGCCGATTTCTGAGGGCTGTTTGCTGCCAGTGATGATTAGGAACAATGTCAGTATGACCAGATCGGCAATCCCTGCCTCCAACATTCGGATACACACCATCTGTTTCAGGTTCAGGTACAAGGTCTGCTCAAGTTCTGCCATATGCCAGGAGAACAGGCTTGCCACATGGCCGAGGAAAATATTTCCCGCAAACACAAGGAATACAGAGCAGGCGGCAAGAGTTTCTATGCGGTCTGTCTGTCGTTTGTGCAGGGTAAGCGCCAAAGCCATGGCGGTTAGCAAAATAATGCCTTCTAGTATTCGATACCTCCATGACTGGAAGCGAAGCTGGTTAAAGAGCAGCTCTGTAAATGTAGGGCAGGGGCGGATACGCTTCTGCTCTGCCGCCATCCTGATGACGGACAGGCTTTGGGCTTTTTTCGTTTCATCCATTGGGAATTTCCAGTCTGTGAGATTTATGCTCTGGTGTTCATGCCTTCCGGCAGGAGGCGTTGCTCTTTTTTGTAATGTCACGGTATTTAAGTCTCCTTTCTGCAATTATTGGTTAAAATCACTCTGGTGAAGCAATTCCTTCAAGCGTTTCATCCCCTGGCGGAGCCGGGACTTGACAGCATCGTAAGAGGCGCCTGTTATTCGGGCGATTTCTCGGTTTTTATATCCGTAGAAATGATGGAGAAGTACAGCCTCCCGCTGATTCTCTGGAAGCTTTGCGAGGGCTTCTTTAAGCATCAGAGTGTTTTCCGAGGTCTGTGTATTGCCCGCTGGAGTTAGGGCTTTTGTGTTGTCTGCCGTGGCCGCATACTCCATGTATTCTAAAGGCTCAGCCTTTGCCGGTGTCTGCGAAGCCGTCCGTATATAATCTCGACACAGGTTCATGGCGATGGTCAGGAGATATCCCTTTAGATTGCGATACTGATAATTGTCTACATATTTTATGAAACGCAGGAAGGTGTCCTGAGCTAAGTCGTAAGCATCCTCTGGGCTGCCGATCTGGTAACAGCAGAAATAGTAGATGTCATCGTAGTATTTGACGGCAATCTCGTTTAAGTATTCTGTTTGTCCATTTTGAATCCGCCGTATCAGCTCTCTGTCCTCCAAAATGCTTCTCCTCTCTTTGGGGTTTTGTCCTGTAAAACGTCTTACAATAAATATAACCTTTTTTGTGGGAAAAAGGAGTGAAAGAAATTTTTATTTTTTGGATTTTAATGACAGGAAATACAAACATTTGTTCTGATTTGGTTGACACATTGAATCAGATCATGGTATAATTTTTATGAAGCATTGACGGTGGATTTAAGAAGGAGATTGCGATGGGACGATATAAGGCAATAGATATTGCAAGATGGTTTATTTTCAGGAATAGTGAAGATGTTAATAATGGGGAAGATGAAAGGATAACACTTCTTAAACTTCTCAAGCTTTTATATTATGCAGAAGGATGTTCGCTTGCTTTAGATAAGGGGTCACTGTTTGACGAAAAGATTGTGGCATGGGAACATGGACCAGTGGTGGAAGAAGTGTGGAGAAGTTTTGATAATGCGTATGACCTGCACACTGATGAATCAGAGATGGTGAAAAGTTTGTCCAAAATCAGCGGCGAAGATAAAGAATTACTTGAAGATGTCTATTCAGTTTTTGGAAAATATTCTGCTTCCGGTCTGAGAAATAAGACCCATGCTGAAAGTCCATGGTTTGATGCAACTTGCGGAGGCAGAAAGTTTAATTCAGAGATTTCAAGACAGTCAATTGTCGAGTATTTTAAGGAGAATTATGTCAAGAATTAAGGATAATCAGAATGATTATATAGATATGCAGGTAGAAGAACGTTTAAGGAGTGCAAGGGAAGAAAAGAATATTTCCATTAGCTTTGAACATGAGCTAACCAATAACAGTTTCAGTCCTGACGGTATACGGGATAAAAATGACAGATTGAGATTCTATGAACAGTTTAGAATCAAAATGAAAAATATAACTGGAAAAACATGGAGGGACTTTGGAAAAGAAAACAAGAGGATGGGATATGAGACGCTGCCTTTTAAACAGTTTACAAAGAGTATGCAAGCTTCATTGAGACATACAAATATTGTTAGCCCTGATTCAAAACTGGATGTAATTAGAGTTGCTAATGATTATAGAGTGATTGGAAAATATTTAGCAGGAGTATATTATGTAATTGCATATGATATATCCTTTTCAGCATATAAGCATTAGTCTTTTAATCGAAGGAGGAGAAGACTATGGATATGCAGATTAAAATCTCATACCAGAAGGCTTTGTGTATGAGAAAACTTACAATGTAATACATGGGGTCATGAATGGGATTGCGCTGCTGATTATACCGGTGAAGGCGCTGAACCAGTTTCAGGCCAATCTGACGCTTATTGTATCAGAGCTTACTTAACCAGAGGTTATCCAAGGTGTGGCATTTAATGTAAGAAGAAGGATGATAACCATCTTAATAAACATGCTATGCATCTGCTTCGGCTTTCCGAATGGGCTTTGCTGAACCAGATTTTTATGTTCAGGGTGTTGGAGTTTTAATCATAGTGTATGGAGGGATAAAAGTGGTATTAAAGAATATATTATTGATTGTGAAGGATATAGAACGGACACGCCGATTTTATCAGGACGTGTTGGGGCTTATGGTTACTGCTGATTTGGGAAGGAAGGTTTTATTTGCCGGAGGGATTGTTCTGGAGGAAAGTTCTCCCTGGGAGAATGCCTTGGAGATTTCAGCCGTATATGGCGGCAATGATATGGAGTTATACTTTGAGACTTTGGATGTGGAGGCATTGCGGGAAAGATTGGTGGCATCGGATTTTCATGTGGAGTTTTTAGGCGGGCAGAATGAGGATGAGAACGAAGTGATTCGATTTTATGATCCCGACAGGCATTTGGTAGAGGTGAGGAAAGGGAGAGTATAGATTTGGAGGATATGGAATTTACGGCAGCTCTCTGTTAAAGTATTTGAGAACAAACACTTTACAGAGAACTCCTTTGGGTGTTAATCCCACCAAAAATACCACACATTTGATTCCTCAAGCCCTGCCGACAATTCTGACACTTTACATGTCCTGGTTCCCTGGTCGATTCTGTCTGTACAGAAGGCATAGTGCTCCTTGGCGGCCTCAAGGCTGTCCTCTTTGTTCAGTCCGGCGGGCGCATAGAACTCCAATACATCACTGGTAAATGCCGCAGGAACAGCCTGATATTTCTCATACCAGTATTTACAGATAGAGATCATCTCCTCAGGCGCAGGACAGTCATTCCAGCCGCCCATGGGAAGGTAGGCAATAATCTCCCAGGGATTCTTGACAGGAAGTTCAAGGAGAAGGGTATCTTCTGCCAATTTGTTGTCGTGAAATGATATATAGCTTATAAAATGATTTACAATCTCTCCTTCGGTTTCTTTTCCGATGAAATCTTCCATATCATCTATTTCAAAATCCTCCATATATCCTTCAAAACGTTCTTTGAGAATCTCCTTGCCGTTATCTTTGCAGTCAGCAATAAGTGCGTCGCGATTGAGCTTCTCCTGGGAAACGCCCTCTAGCCACTCTATTACATTCTCCTCCAGCAAAAGAATCGCCGGAAAGAACCCGTCCCTTTGGCCGGCATGAAAGGCAATCCCATAGGCTTGGTTCAGTAATTCGGGGTCGGTGCCTTTTTCAAAAACAGTATATTTACATTGAAAACTCTCTGCAATCTGTCGGGTTGATTCTTTCATAATATATTTCCGTTCCTTTCTTTTTTCATGATTTTATGAAATGTAAAGCTGCTTACATTATATCACATATAAAAAAATAAGAAAGTAATATCTAAGCAAAGCTGCCCGTAACAGTTCAGCCTTCCGGCTTCACTGTTACGGAATCCGCCCATTTTAAAGTTTGCCTGCGGCAAAGGGGCGGATTCCCAGATGCTCCAATTCATTGGCTGCTAACCGCGCAGCAAGTGCGCGGTTGCAGGCTGAACTGTTATAGCTGCCCGACTTCGTCCGATAATGCATATTGACATAAATTTTAACAGTTGATAGAATATGAGATATAATATGCGTAGCTATCAGTTTCGTGTGTTGACACGGGAGTACCGCATTCATCAGAGTTATATTTGCAGAATTAAGAGGGGAGAACAGACCATGTATTATTGCTGCTTACGTTTCTATTTAACAGGTCGTCCATGTAGCGCCTTTGAGAGTATGAAGGAAATACTTCCGTTTGAGCACTTTACACATGAGTTTTATGAAAGTGAGGAATTGGACTCAGAACAGACTGCCAGGGCAGATATAATCCTGGCGAACCTTATGGAGAAGGACTGCAAAAGGACATTGCAGGCTTTGCTTGCCGGTAAAAAGACAGAAGCCCGTCTTATCCTGCTTGCGAGCAAAGAGCAGATATTGACGATAGAAGATAGTTTGGGAGAGGTGTGCGACGTTTGGGTGATGCCGATGTCGGACGCGGAGGCGAAGTTTCGTTTTCAGAAGTTACAGTATGAGCAGAAGATGGAGAAGGATTACTGGCAGACCAGCCAGTTTTTCGAGGCTACGATCAACAATGTTCCCAACCTGATATGGTATAAGGACAAGGACGGAATCCACGAGAAGGTAAATGACAGTTTTTGCAGGACTGTGAATAAGACAAAGGAACAGGTAGAGGGACGAGGTCATGCCTATATCTGGGATGTAGAGGCGGATGATCCAGCATGTATCGAGTCTGAACGGGAGGTCATGAGCAGGCGGCAGACCTGTGTTTCTGAGGAGACCATCATGACAGGAGAGGGTACGCGGCTTCTTACTACATATAAGTCACCTTTGTATGATCTTGATGGAAGCGTGATGGGGACGGTAGGCGTTGCAATCGACGTGACCCAGGAGCGCGCTTATGAGAAGGAGATCGTAGAAAAGAACCGTACACTGGAGACTGTGTTTACGACCATGGACTGCGGAATCCTGTGCCATACTGTGGACGGCTCCAACATCGTCAGTATCAACAGGGCTGCCCTTAATATTTTGGGATATGAATCCCAGGAGGAGATGATGGAGGCAGGGTTTCGTATGGTTGCGGACTCTGTGTTGGACGAGGATAAGCCTAAGCTTCGGGATAGTATCACCTCCCTTAAGAAAGAAGGGGACAGCGCCAGTGTGGAATACCGCGTAAGGCATAAAGATGGAAAGCTTCTGCATGTGATGGGAAATATCAAGCTTTTGAAGGAAAATGGAGAAGAATTCTATCAGCGTTTCCTTTTAGATTGTACAAAGCAGAAGCTGGAGGAGGAGAAGAAGGAGCAGCATAATCAGGAGTTGGTTCAGGCTTTAAGTATTGATTATAACAGGGTGTGTTATTTTGACCTCAATACAGGAATGGGAATTCCACTCCAGGGTTCAAAGGAACATAAGGAGATGTTTGATTCTGTTTTCCATGGCGAGATTTCCATGGAAGAAAGTATGGAGCGTTACATAAAAGATTATGTCTGCCAAGAGGACCGAGATATGCTCCGGCAGGAGTCCTCACGGGAGAATCTGAAAAAGCAGCTGGCGGAAAAAGGGATGTATTTTGTAAATCATCGTGTCATCTGGAAGGGCAAGGAGAAATATTTCCAGATGAAGGTTGTACGTACGGGTTCATGGGAGGAGAGCCAAGGAATTGTTATGGGCTTCCGCAATGTGGACGGTGAGATTCGGGAGGCCATGGAGCAGAAGAATCTGCTGGAGGATGCACTGATGCAGGCCAACAGGGCCAGCAAGGCAAAGAGTGTTTTCCTGTCTAATATGTCTCATGATATACGCACTCCGATGAATGCTATCGTTGGTTTTACTGCCCTGGCAATTACCCATATTGCCCACAGGGAACGGGTGGAGGAATATCTGCAGAAGATTATGACGTCAGGAAACCATTTGCTTAGCTTAATCAATGATGTGCTGGATATGAGCCGTATTGAGAGCGGAAAGATTCGTCTGGATGAGAAGAAATGCAGCCTTCCAGAGATTTTGCATGGGCTGCGCAACATCCTGCAGGCAGATATCCACGCAAAGCAGTTGGAGTTGTACATTGACACAGTGGATGTGTTTGACGAGGAGATTTTCTGTGATAAACTTCGGCTGAATCAGGTGCTTTTGAATTTGATGAGCAATGCAGTAAAATATTCGGGACCAGGTGGAATTATCAGTCTGAGGATTACGGAAAGACCAGGCGCACCTAAGGGCAGCGCGAATTATGAATTTAACATTAAGGATAACGGAATCGGCATGAGCCGGGAGTTTGTGGAGCATATTTTCGAGCCTTTTGAGAGAGAGAGGAATTCCACGATTAGCAGAATCCAGGGAACCGGACTTGGAATGGCGATTACCAAAAATATTGTGGATATGATGAACGGCTCCATTTCTGTTAAGAGCGAGCTGAACGTGGGAACAGAGATTACGGTGTCGTTTACCTTCCGCCTGCCCTCCAAAGAAAAAGAACCTCAGGATATTCCGGAATTGAAGGGACTTCGGGCGCTGGTGGTAGATGATAATTTCGATAGCTGTGACAGCGTATCTTATATGCTGGAGCAGATTGGTATGCGTGCCGAGTGGACGTTATCAGGAAAAGAGGCAATTCTGCGTACCCATCAGGCGGTTATGCGCAATGATATTTACAGCGTATATATCATTGACTGGATGCTGCCGGATATGAACGGCGTCGAGGTGGCACGGCGGATTCGCAAGGAGATGGGTGAGAACGTATCGATTATTTTGATGACTGCCTATGACTGGGCAGAGATTGAGGAAGAAGCGAGAGAGGCTGGAGTCATGGCATTCTGCGATAAACCCATGTTTTTGTCAGAGTTAAGACGGTGTCTGTACACCCTGGTTCATTCAAAAGAAGTGAGCATGGAGAGAGTGTCGCAGGAGCAGGTAAAATGCCATACAGGACGGATTCTATTGGCAGAGGATAATGAGCTGAACCAGGAGATTGCCGAGGTTATTCTGGAGGAAGCAGGATTTACTGTGGAGGTTGCAGAAGACGGCCAGAAGGCTGTGGATATGCTAAGAAACGCGGGAGTGGGATATTATCAGTTGATTCTCATGGATATTCAGATGCCCAACATGAACGGCTATGAGGCGGCAAGGACAATACGGAAGCTTAATGAGTGTGAGCTGGCTAATATACCCATCATTGCCATGACCGCCAACGCATTTGAGGAGGATAAGCAGGAGGCGCTTAAGAGCGGGATGAACGGGCATATTGCCAAGCCCATTGACGTGGGGCTTCTGTTTGGAGTGTTGGAAAAGATTTTGGCTTAGGGCAATGTCCCTAAAGCTGCTGCAAGTAAGAGCATAACCACAGGAACAACATATTTTCGCGGATGGTGCCATAAATCATTTTCGATTTTCCAGCTCTTAATGGGGTAAAACCATTCCAGCAGGACAGAGCTAATGGAGCTTAATATAGCAAAGCAAACGGCGGTTATTATCGTGAAGACGGTCACACCGCCGTTTTGTATTTGCAGGCTGCAAAGGAAAATCATATCTGCGGACATGTTGCATACAAAGATGAACAAAGCGTAAGGGATGCAAAATGCCTTCTCTTGATTAGGAAGAAAGTGGACCGCCTGTAAAAGAGACGGATCACAGGATAACAGGATACAAATAGGCGTATTCAGGGAGAGAATAGCAAAACCAATTGGAGCAATGAACTGACCTTCTGTCTGTTTGAAAAACAAGGGTAATACACAGGCTGCGCACCATAGGACTACTGTGTTCATCATATAGTTTTTGTGGCAAATTAAGTATCGAAGAAGATACCTCCATACAGAATGATGTTTCCAGCTCTTTACTGCGTGGCTGTTTTTGGAGTCCAACAGATAAAAAGAATAGGCATCCGCTCCATATAATAGAAGAACTGCAAGAGCGCTGTTGACAACCAGAAACGGCATAAACCAGGGACTATTTCCCCAAAATAGAATAACAGCAATCAGGCCGGCTCCCCAAAACCCAACCGCATACAAATATTTCTTTAATGAATAAGCAGCAGCAGTCATAAGGACTGCATTTACCGCGCAGAGAATACTTCCAAGGATTTCTAAAATGCTCCGTTTTGATACGGCTAATACGACCGTCAGAAGCGCCGCTGTCTTTGTTAGAAGAATATAGGCGCCTAATGCGGCAGTATAGGAAAAAACAAATTTCCGGCTGTCAAAGGGAAGCATAAACATATTCTGCATATTAGCGGCATTGTCCGCTGATGAAAGGGCCTGCCACATCATACCGGCGGTAAAGGCGCTTACCATCAAATACAGAATAAACGGTGCAATCTGCATCCTTAAATCAGCAATAAATAATCCCCAGAATATGATTAGATAGATGAAAAAGGTTCTTATCAATCGGTCATAGTTTACTCCAAACAGTTTTTTGGCAAAAGCCTTAAAGGTCATTTTCATAGCGCAGAGCCTCCCGAATATTAGCGGCGTCTATTTGTCCGCATTCAAATGTCTGCCGGATTTTGCCGTCCTCTAGGATGAATATCCGGTCAGAAGTAAGGGTAATACTTTCCAAAATATGAGAAGAAAATAGGACAGTTCCGTATTTTTTGTATCCAGCAATCTGCTGATATAAGTATTCAGTGCTTTGAAAATCCAATCCATTGACCGGCTCGTCAAGGAGAAGCAGCGTCGGCTTTAGTGCAAAGGCAGTAATCAAAAATACTTTTTTATGATTGCCGGTTGACAAATCCTTTAAAAGAACATCCGTATAATTTTCAAAATGAAATCCACGTAGCAGTTCTGATACATCTGGCAATTCCTTTCTATAAGCAGAGAAGACGTAGGACAGGTATTCACGAAATGTGAAATAATGAAAGGAATTGTCCTCGGCGAATACGGTATAGCGGCAGAATTTGAAATCCTGTTCTCTCAGATTGACATGGCGGTCATAAAGCCAGATGCCATTAGAGTAAAAGGAAGTCAGCATGCCGGATAATACTTTGAGAAATGTGGTTTTTCCGGCGCCGTTCAGCCCAATCAGTCCTACCACTTCATGTTCGGCAAGCTCTAACGAAAAGTCAGACAGAACCATTTTCTTACTGTTATACCATGCGCTCAAATTCTTAATAGTCAAGAGAGGTCTTTCCATTTTACCTGCCCCCTTTATTATCTTTATCTTTTTTCCATGTCTTATAAGCAGAGAAAAAGAATGCACCGCCCAAAATAACATAGAGGACAGCCATCATGAAATTACCAGACATGACGCTTACAATCGCTGCTGCCACCCAAATCAAACCCATAATCCCTCGAATATAAACATGCCGCATAATCATTACCTCCTTGCATTGTTCTTTGATTTATTGTATTTGTATTATAACTAAGAAAAATGCTATGTGCGAAAATGTCTGTAAATGGCAGGTTTTTGACCGCGAAAAAGCTGTAAAGCGATTGAAACACTTTACAGCCCGAAATAAGTTATTCGATTGAAACACTTTGAAAGGACAAAGTCGCGACAGCCCGAAATGTATTGCCTGCATAAGAAGTCTGTACCGTTCCGTCATATTTCTCGGCGGCAGTTTGGGCGCTTTTCAGCCCCCATCCATGCAATCCATTTTCTTCTTTTGATGTTTTCAGAATACCGTCTTTTACAACAGGATGGGAGGAAAAACTGTTTTCAACCTTAATGACCAACATTTGATTGATACGGCGAATCGTAAGCCGTATAAACCGTCCTTCTTTTTCCGCTACCTGTTCCGCTGCCTCCAAAGCGTTATCTAAAAGGTTTCCCAATATTGCACACAAATCAGCGCTTCCCAGGTTTGTGTGTCGTGGGAACTCAACCTGTGCCTGGTACTGTATGCCATTGGATTCGGCGGCCTGGGCCTTGCTATTAATAAGGTAATCCAGCGTTTCGTCACCGGTCCATATAGAGTGGGCCATTTCCCGTACAGGGGCGTTAAGCTCCTCCAGATATTGTATGGCCTCATCAAATTTTCTGCGAGTAAGGAGCTGCTGCAGCACGCCGATATGGTTATGAAAGTCATGAAACAACTTGGCGTTGATGGAATAGGCATGATTTAATGTAGTGTAGTTTTGTTCTAACAACTCTGCCTGGTGGGATTTTAACAGTGCAAATTCCTTTTCCACCTCATATTGACGGTTCATATTAAATACAAGAACAGACATCATCAAAAGGACGGATAAAATCGTCCACATATAGACAGTATCATTTGGAATCAGGAGAATGGACTGCTGTGATAAGGTTACAACTGCAAGGAATCCTGTGAGAGCAATCATCGCGCCCAAACGAACCCCTTCTTTTCTATCCATATTCGGATGCTTATTGAGACAGAGCGCAAAAGCAGCCAAAAGTATATGAAGCAGCCAGAGGGTAATTTGGCCGTTTCTGGTATTAAAATCAAGAAAACTGGGGGCATGGAATAATACGCCTGCCCACGCAGCAGCCAGGAATAGCCAAAAGGAAACTGCTATCTCATAAAAAATTCCGATAAACAGGCTCATTCGGGTATCTGCGCCTTGAAAGTGGCTGGCGCAGACAGCAATCCACAGGATTTCTAATATTATGCTGCATTGGGGGGAGCACTGTAATAGGGACAGAGCGGCAGAAATAACAGCGATTCCAGCGAATATAAAGCAAATGTGTTTCCTGTCAGGCTTTTTTGCTGACAGGAACCGGTGAATCAGGAACAGACTTACGAAAATTCTCACACCTGCTGACATAATATTTGAGAATAGGATAAAGAGGACTTTCATATATGCATCCCCCAATAACTGTTAATCATTTCCTTCACCTCTTGTAAGTGAGAGCGGCTGATAGGAAGAACCTTACCGTTCTTTAATACTGCCGTACCATTTTTTATCTGCATAATGTGAATCATATTCACGATACAGCCTCGGTCAATGTAAATGAATTCGTCTGCCCCAAGCTCGTCATATACTTGCTGTAAGCTTTTTCGTACCTTAGATACTTTGCCGGCAGTTGTAATAGCCGCATTTTTTCCGTCCCTCTCTATATAGTAAATGCCTCTGTAAGGGATTTTTTCAAGACGGCTATTTGTTTGTATTGTATAGGATTTTCCATCTTCTAGCTCAAGCAGCTTAACGGCGTCCAGAATAGCGGGGGGAAGCCGTTTATCTATATCATCTTTTGGCACATATCGAAAAATGGACAATTCAAAAGCATCTATGGCATATTCAATGTGCGAGGTAATGAAGATAATTTTCACATTAGGAAGATAAGGCTTGATTTTCTCTGCAATTTCCATGCCCGTACTTTCTGGCATTTCTATATCCAGAAGAATCAAATCAAAATAAAAACCATCCTTGGTAATATCATAAAGCAGAGCCTCGCTAGAGGTATAAGTATCTATTTTGCCGGCGCTCTCACATTGCTTTAGACAACTTTCTGTAATTTCTGTATGGGCTTGGACGGCCGCTTTGTCGTCATCGCAAACCGCTATGCGTAACATAGCATCACCTCCTGGTATTGACAACGTGAATATAAACTTTCCAGAGTATTTTACCATTTTATCGACTGATTTGGCAATAGATGTCATTCATTTAGAAATATAATGAAAAATGGGATTGACAAAAAATGAGTCTTTCTCTATAATGTCTCCACCTTAAGGGAAAATGAGAAAGATTAACCGGATGGATAATCCATAACCGAACGTGCAGAGGTGGTCTGCCAGTGTAAGAAATGGGAGTGAAAGTATGAGAGTAATTTGGTCCACGTATAAAAAAATCCGGATCGGGATACTGCGGGCAGTCCCGTGGTCCTTCATGGTGTCCAGGGTTACAACCGGAGTCACGCAGATTGTCTTTCCTTATTTTATCTATGTTTATTTTATGAAGGGAAATCTTAACAGTGAATTTAGCCAATATGCAGACGGCGCAGATTATATGACCTATATTGTCCTGGGGTCTGCTTTGAATGTACTTGCGGTGTCAACCCTGATGAATATAGGGAGAGCGCTTATTACAGAATTGAGAGAAGGAACGCTGGAAATGTTGCTTCTTGCGCCGGCATCCCGTAATTTATATTTCCTGGGTTGTCTGTTAGAACAGACAACAAGAGCGTTAATCGAATTCGTGACGGTAATATTGGCCGGGGTAGCTCTGGGCGCTAAGCTGCGCGCTCTATTATCCTTAAGCGCTTTTTTGTCAATTCTTTTGGCAGTATTTGGCTTTTTCTGCATGGGGATTTTTTTGTCAGGAATTATGCTGTATACACGGGATACATACATCACACAGAATACGCTGTTTATTACGATGAGCCTGATTTGTGGAATCGCATATCCGATTCAGTATTTACCAAGGTGGGTACAGTGTTTTGCGCAAATATTTCCATTAACCCCGGCGGTAACCTTGTTTCGGAATATCGTCATAGGGCGTCAGTATATGGTGGATAATATCTGGCTTATTTTACATGTTTTTGTTCTTTCGGGAATCTATTTGGCGGTAGGGCTGCTGTGGAATAAAAGGCTGGAACGAAGGATGATAGAGAGTATATTTGGATAAGGCGGGAGGCTTTGAGATGGAACCAGAAGAAAAGATTCAGGCAAGGAATTTAGTGAAGGATTATATATTATATGAAAAAAAGAGGCTGTTTCAGAGAAAAACAAAAAGGACAGTTCATGCGGTAAGAAATATTACGCTGGAGATACCCAAAGGGAAAATCATTGGTGTTCTAGGTATTAACGGCGCTGGAAAGACGACGACAATCAGGATGCTGGCATCTCTTATTACGCCTACCTCCGGAGCCTTGACAATGGATGGAGTGGATGCAGTTACGAATCATTTGTGGGTGAAGGAGCGTATCAATGTTATTTCAGGAGGCGAACGAAATCTGTATTGGAGACTTACTGCAAGGGAGAATCTGAGATATTTTGGAAGCTTATACGGATTGAGCGGGAAGGAGTTAAATGAGCGTATCTCTCACTTAATCGGTATCGTTGGTTTGGAAAATGCCCAGGATATCCCTGTAGAGCGGTATTCAAAAGGGATGAAGCAGCGCCTCCAGATTGCCAGAGGGCTTATTAATGACCCACAGTATATATTCCTGGACGAACCGACTCTTGGGCTTGATATTATGATTGCAAAGGAAATCAGAGAGCTTATTTCAAAACTGGCAAAAGAGCGGGGAAAAGGCGTGTTGTTGACCACACATTATATCAGTGAGGCCGAGGAGTTATGCGATTACATCTATGTGCTGGATAAAGGAGAGGTGATTGCCCAGGGAACGAAGGAAGAATTAAAGGAATTATTTATGTATCAACCGGAATTGTCTGTCGTGATATCATCAGAGGCTGGGTCCCAGTCTATGAACGGGGCATATTTGGACAACAATATGGCAATACTAAATGAGTTGAGAGAGCATTTTCATGACCAGATTCGGATTGAAAATGGACTGGAGCGGGTGCTTCACATAAGCGGGACATCCAAGGACTGGTCAGACGTCCTAAATGTATTATTTGAACAGCAAATCCAGATTCACAACTTAAGTATTCATGAACCGAATCTGGAAGAAATATTGATGAAAATTATAAGTCAGTCGAGGGAGGAAAAGTATGAGAAAGAGTCTGTTAGTAATGAAGGCGGAGATAAAAAAACAACAGCAGAATGACTATCATTCCTATTTTGTGTACTTTTCATTACTTGTGTGGCCCATTTTAGGTTTTTGGGAAATCTACTATACGTATCGGCCGTTTGAGGCACAGGGAAGGGAGTTACTGGCTTTTCTGGGGACTGGATTTATGGCTTACACCTGCTTTTGGTCAATGGTGCAGAATGCATGGTCCATGTCGAATCAAGAGAGAAAGAACGGAACCCTGGAAATTGCATTTTTGACTCCGGCGAACAGATTGGCTATGGTTTACGGAAAGGCATTGGGGGCGCTTTTGCAGGAAGTGTGGATGTTTTGCTGTTTTTGCATCTTTGTGCTATTCTATACGAAAACACTGAGATGGGATAACCTGGCGCTTTTGCCGCTGTTTCTTATGCTTTTGTTAGCAGCGTCTACCGTCTGGGGTGGAATGCTGAACGCTGTATTTCTGTTTTCCAGGGATGCTTCGATTCTGATGGATTTATTTGACGCACCCATGACCCTATTTGCAGGGACAAGGATACCTGTCAGTTGTTTTCCCCAATGGGCAAAGGTGATTTCATTATTTTTTCCACTGACCTATTGTCTGAATATGATCCGTTTTATTCTGGGGCTTCAAAAACAGGATAATGATGTGTTCGTTAGCCTGGCGGGGCTTATTATTTGTCTGGCTGTCATGCTGTTTATCACGAAATATTTGCTCGATAAGGTGGAGAAGCATAATAGGGAAACAGGAGAGCTTCAATTTTATTAAGGTTTTTTTGAAGAAACGGGGGATACCATGGTTTTAGACAGATTTGAGGATGATAATGTAGAGGTTGTTTTTGTTTATCTTCCTGTGTGGGAAATGTTTTTTTCCATGCATGTCCTTGCCGATTCGGAGCATCATTTGTACCGGAGGAGGTGGGCAAAGCGAATCAGCGAGAAAGAGCCGGATTTGGTAAAGAGGATCATAGCTCTGAACGAGGCTACGACGAAATGGTTGCTTGTAATTGATGGCCCCAAGTGGAGTCAGATGCGGCAGATGGAGATTGAGGAGTTGATTTCCTATTTGCAGAAGATGAACATTTACCAATGGAACGATATGATAGAATATACTGGACAAAGGATGGAAATTGACGGACGGGATGCTGTAATTAGGGTGATAAAGGAATACTATGAACGAGTTTTTATGAGGGAGGAGAGGCTGCTTAGACCCTACCTGGCGCGCATTATGCAGAAGGAGAGGGAATTGTGTAGGAGGCTTGGCATCTGGAGGTGGTGTGAAGGTATTCATCCACGTCTGTTGGTGGAGGGGGATTGTCTGGTGTATCGCAAAGACAGGGAATATCGCTATCAAAAAGCGCATGTCCGCAGAATCTACGCTATGGCAAGTACGTTTGTGAATCCCCATCTCTGGCTGTATAAGGGGGATGGGGAATTGGAGATGGTAAAGGAGGTTCTGACCGAGCAGGCAGAGGATGACATTCCCAATCATTGTGTTCTGGTATTTAAGGCTTTAGGCGATCATAAGCGGCTTAAGATTATTAAGCTGTTGATGCAGGGGACGCTTACTACGCAGGAGATTTCTCTGAAAATGGGGATAAGTGAGGCAGGCGTGTCGAAGCATCTGAGGATTTTGAATCAGGCGGGGCTGGTTCGTAAGTCTATGAAGGGGCATTATGTAGAGTATCATTTTCTTACGGAAAGGATTGATTTTATTCCGTATACATTTTATGAAATGATGATGTGACCTGTCGATAAAAATGGCCCTAACTTGCAATGGGGCGGAATAAATGGATGGAATAATTGAACTTTGAGTTGCATAAGATGATGGGAGGAGTGTGATGGCGTATGATAGATATCAAGGAAAATCCTGCAGCTTATGCAGTAATCAAAGGAAGTAAGAAATATCCGGATATTAAAGGGCGGGCTGCCTTTTATGATACATATGGAGGAACAGTGGTGGTGGCGACTGTTTACGGCCTGCCACAAAAAAGAGGAGAGAACAATGGTGGCTTCCATGGCTTTCATATCCATGAAGGCGGCACATGTTCTGGAAATGTAGAGAATGAATTTGCTGATGCTAAAGGACATTATAACCCAGGAGTTTTCCCACATCCGGAACATGACGGTGACCTCCCGCCATTATTAAGTAACAATGGAACAGCATGGATGGCAGTTTATACAAGCCGCTTTTATCCGGAGGATGTGATTGGACGTACGGTTATTATACATGAGAATGCGGATGATTTTCACAGCCAGCCTTCGGGGGATGCGGGGGAAATGATTGCATGTGGGGAGATTGTTAGCTGGAGTCCGGATTTTTGCCGTAGGGATTGAGAGTTGTAAAATAGAGATATTAGAATGAATGACAGCGTCTGCATGGCATAATTTTATCTATATGCCATGCAGACGCTGTCATTCATTTTCCA